>JAEEGL011040415.1_pt1 | contig 13942 bp, 12 predicted proteins | sample 9134231 | NCBI WGS metagenome assembly JAEEGL01 (sample SAMN16246548, study PRJNA631951) | gut metagenome | biome: gut microbiome; feature: rumen; material: fiber-attached | host: Bos | place: Iran: Karaj | collected 2018-10
CTCAACGACATACTTACAGGGATAACGAACTCGGATTTCAGAAGCGGGATGTTCAGGTTCATGAAGGCGTCAAGGATCGAATTCGAGACGGATCCGGGGCTCAAGTGGTCGCTCGACGGCGATGCCGCCGAAAGCGACGGCCACGTTCTAATAGAGAACCTGCACGGCGCCGTCACTCTTTACAAATGAAAAAGCCGCGGGCACGAAGCCCGCGGTATTTTCTTTTACGCGGCCGGCAGCTTTACGAAAAAGCTGATCTTTCCCGAGGCGTACTCGGCCCACATCTTTCCTCCGTGGCTCTCCGCAAGCATCTTCGCTATCGGAAGACCGAGGCCGAAGCTGCCCTTGGCGCTGCGCGACTCGTCCGTCCTGTAGAACCTCGAGAAGATGTCCCGGAGCTCCTTTTTCGTCAGAGGCTCGGATCCGTTCGTCACGGTGAACAGGCAGCCCTTCCCGCTCTTTTTCAGCGATACCGCGACCTCGCTGTCCTTCGAATATTTCAGCGCGTTGTCCAGAAGCACGCTCACGATCTGCTGCAGCTTCATCGGCACGCCTTTTACGGTTATCCCTTCCTCTATCTCCTCCCTGAGCTCGAGCCCCGCCTCGAAGAACACCGGCTCGAACGGGAGCAGCGCGTCCTGCACGAGAGAGCTCATGTCCACCCTCTCGAAGGAGTCCTTTTCTATGCCGCTGTCGGCGCGCGCCAGATTGAGCAGATCCTCTACGAGTATACGCATCTGGCCGGAGACCGTCAGAATGTTGCCCGCGTAGCGCTCCTTTTCCTCCCAGGTATGCTCCTTCGACTGCAGCAGCTCCGCGTTCGTCGTTATGACGGTTAGAGGCGTCTTCAGCTCGTGGGAGGCGTCGCCGATGAACTGCTTCTGCTCTTCCCACGCCCTCGCGACCGGGCGCACGGCGATCCGCGAGAATATGACCGCGGCGCCGAAGAACGCGAGCATGGCGATGCCGCCCGTCAGAAGGCTGAGCGTCCTTATCCTCGCCATCGCCTCGAGCTGGCTCGAAACGTCCGCGAACGCTATGACGTACCGCGTCGGCATGTCGAGCTTCACGTACCGCAGATCGTACCGTGAGATGAGGCCCCTGTCCTCGTCCGAGGACTGCGCCATCTGCAGGGCGACGTTTATCGCCTCGGTATCGCTGAGGTCGTAGTAAGTGCCGTACGTAGTGCCCATGCCCGTCAGCTTGTCGTATTCGACGACGAAATACGGAAGCCTTATGTCTTCCGAACGCACGTCGAAGCGCTGCTGCGTGTAGGGCCGAGCGGCGATGGCGGAGAGCATCTCGTATCCGGACTCCTCCATGGCGGCCGCGGTGAAATGGTAAAGCCCGCCGAATATCAGCCCGAGCATTATCCCGACCGCGAGCATTATCGCCAGAACTATCTTTATCCGAAGATCTCTTATCATCCGGTTCTTCATCGCCCGCCGGCCTCCAGATGGTATCCGAGGTTCCTGATCGCTTCGATCCTTATATCGGAGCCGATGCTCCTAAGCTTCTTTCGCAGGAAGCCGACGTAGACCTCGACGTGGTTCTCGACCGCGTTCGAATCGTAGCCCCACACCTTCGCGAGGATGACCTCCTTCGACAGGTTCCTGTCCCTGGACTGCAGCAAAAAGCGCATGACGTCGAACTCCTTCGCGGAGAGCCTTACGCTCTTGTCGCCGCATATGAGCATGCCCGTGGAAAGATCGAGAGAGGTGTTGCCGAAGCTCATCTCGTCGACCTGGCCGCCCTGCCTGCGCAGGAGCGCGTTTATGCATGCCAGCAGCTCTCTCGTGTCGAAGGGCTTGGTGAGATAATAATCGGCCCCGGCGTTGAGGCCCTCGATCCTGTCCTCGAGTCCGGATCTGGCCGTGAGCATGAGTATCGGAGTGTCGCAGCGCCTGGACCTGACGTGCCTGGCGACCTGATAGCCGTTCATCTTCGGCATCATGACGTCGAGTATCAGAAGGTCGTAGACGCCAAGCTCGGCGTACTCGGCGCCGTCCTCCCCGTCGTAGCACACGGCCACGTCGAAGCCCTTGCCCGCGAGCAGATCCTTCAGGGAATCCGCGAGCACCCTGTCGTCTTCAACGATAAGTATCTTCATATATCAGCATCCCCTTTGCGCATATATTATACACGCAAACTTAAAATAAACTGAAAACTATTTGCAAGGCCCGCGCGGCATATATTAAAAAAGGCGGACGCGAAGCGGTCCGCCTGCGAAAAAAACGCGAAGCTCTAAAGCTTCGCGTTGGCTAACATAAGTTTAAGTCTGTTATCCTGATTGATACGTGAGGCTCCGGGGTCGTAATCGATCGCCACGATGTTCGCCTCGGGGAACGCCTCCTTGACGGGGCGCATCATCCCCTTTCCAACGATGTGGTTGGGCAGGCAGCCGAACGGCTGCGTGCAGACGATGTTCTTGACGCCCATGCTGCACAGCTCGAGCATCTCTGTGGCCAGCAGCCAGCCCTCGCCCATCTTCATCCCCATGCCTACGATGCCGTACCTGTCGGCGATCTCGAGGAGATGCTCGTACGACGAGGTCATGAAGAAGCCGGCGGACTCGGCCGCGGCGATCATGTCGCGCTTCTTGTCCATGAGATATTTGCTCGCTATCTTCCAGACCGTCTTGGAGTATCTGCGCATGCCGTAGAGCCTGTTGTCGAGCACGTTGTTGTAGACGCAGTAGAAGCAGAAGTCTAGAAGCCCGGGGACGACTGTCTCCGCGCCCTCCCTGTGCATGAAGCGCTCCAGCTTGTTGTTGCCGAGCGGCGAATATTTGACGTATATCTCTCCGACGATCCCGACGCGCACGACCTCCGGCCCGCGCTCGATCTTCGCGTAGTCGGCGGCTATCCTGTACATCGTCGCCTTCACGTCCTTATACTTCTGGCCGCGCGCCATCATGTCGGACAGATCCGCGAGCCACTTTTCCGTAAGGGCCTCCGTCTCGCCCTTGTGTACCTCGCGCACGAGGCACTGGTTCCTGAGGCTCATCAGAAGGTCGCCGTAAAGGACGCACTGCATCAGCTCCTTTATGATCGGAAGATCCAGCCTGAAGCCGGGCTGCTTTTCAAGTCCGGCGATGTTGAGCGAGAGGATCGGAACGAACTCCAGCCCCGCGCGGGCGAGAGCCTTCCTGAGCATGGATATGTAGTTCGACGCCCTGCAGCCTCCGCCTGTCTGGGTTATCAGCACCGCGGTCTTGTGAACGTCGTACTTTCCCGACAGCAGCGCCTCCATAAGCTGGCCGATGACGCATATGGCCGGATAGCACGCGTCGTTGTGGACGTAGCAGACGCCCGTATCGACGGCGGACTTCTCCTCGTTGTCGAGCATGACCATGTTGTAGCCGTGGCGCCTGAACACCTCGCCGAGGAGCGTGAAGTGCAGCGGCAGCATCGTCGGCGCGATTATAGTGTATTCCTTTCGCATCTCTTCGGTGAAGATGACGCGGTCGTATGTGTATTCAACGAAGTCCTTTTGCACTTCTCTGTTCCTCCAAAGCGCCCGCCATGCTGCGCAGGCGGATCCTGGCCGCGCCAAGATTGCTTATCTCGTCTATCTTTATCTGCGTGTACAGCTTTCCGTTCGCCTCGAGTATCGAGCGGACCTCGTCCGTCGTGATGGCGTCGAGCCCGCAGCCGAACGACACGAGCTGCACGAGCTGGCAGTCGTCGTGGAGCGAGACGTATTTCGCGGCGTTGTAGAGCCTGGCGTGGTATATCCACTGGTTTATGACGACGGTGTGCACGGGGCTCTCGATATCCGCGACGCAGTCCTCAGATACTACCACATATCCGAGCGACTCCGCAAGCTGGTCCATTCCCTGGCAGATGCCGCTGTCGACGTGATAAGGTCTTCCGCACAGCACGATTATGTCCAGCCCGTTGGAGCGCGCGTATTCAAGCGCTTTAAGCCCCTCGGAGCGTATATCCTTCATCCAGTCCGAATACGCCTTTTTCCCCGCTCTGACGGCCGATCTGACGGCAGAGAGGGTCATCCCCGCGTCGGGGAACTCGGCGCTGAGGCAGTCGTAGAGGCCGCTCGCGAGCACCTTGTCGTCGTTTATGTTCAGATACGGATATATGAACCTGCAGCCTCCGCCGAGATCCATGTTTCCGCTGAGGACCTCGGAATAGTACGCGACCACGGGGCAGTTGTAGTTGTTGTCGCCCTCGTTATCCTCGAGGATGTTGTAGGTGAGGCACGGATAGAACACCGCGTCGGCGCCCTGCTTGGCGAGGAGCCTCACGTGGCCGTGCATCAGCTTGGCCGGATAGCACGCGGTATCGGACGGTATCGTGTACTGGCCCTTCGCGTACAGCTTCTTGTCGGAGAAGCCCGTCATCATCAGCCTGAAACCGAGCTTTGAGAATATCGCGTGCCACAGCGGCGCGAGCTCGAACATCCCAAGCGACATCGGAAGCCCGATCGTATATCTGCCGGCGGCGCCGAAACCCGTATCCCTGCAGGACTCCGCGAGCGCCGTGAGCTTTTCGCGCTTGTATCTGTATATGTTCGGAAGCTCGCGGGGCTTGTTCGCCGATCCTATCGCCGCGAGGCCTCCCTTGTCGCACTTGTTGCCGGAAACGAACCTGCTGCCGTCGGAGAACTTCATGACCGTTATAGGGCAGTGGTTCGTGCAGCCGCCGCAGGTTATGCTCTTCGACGTCTGCGAGAAAGCCGCGGTCTGTTCGGGGTCGAGGACCGACGACTTTTCCAGCCCGAGCGCCTTCGCGTGAAGAGCGGCCCCGAAGGCTCCCATCAGGCCCGCGATCTGAGGTCTCGTGACCTCGGCGCCTATCTCGAGCTCGAAGGAGCGCAGGACGGCGTCGTTGAGGAACGTTCCTCCCTGCACGACTATATGCCGGCCGATGTCCTCCGCCCTCTTTACGCGCAGGACCTTGTAGAGAGCGTTCTTGACGATGCTCTGCGACAGCCCGGCGGATATCTGTGTGACGTCGGCCCCGTCCTTCTGGGCCTGCTTTACGGATGAATTCATGAATACCGTGCAGCGCGAGCCGAGATCGACGGGATGCTCCGCGAACAGCCCGAGCCTGGCGAACTCCGCGATCGGATAGCCCAGAGCCTTGGCGAACGTCTCTATGAACGAGCCGCAGCCCGACGAGCACGCCTCGTTGAGTATGATCGAGTCTATCGCGTTGTTCTTTATCGACAGGCACTTCATGTCCTGTCCGCCTATATCGATTATGAAATCCACCTCGGGGTCGAAGAACCTCGCGGCGGCGTAGTGCGCCATGGTCTCGACGAGACCGCTGTCGAGATGGAAAGCCGTCCTTATGAGGTCTTCGCCGTATCCGGTGACGGCCGACCCGGCTATATGTATCCTGCCCTGCGACGGCGTCACGACCTCGCCGTATATGCGGAGCAGCTGCTCCTTCACGACGTCGGCGGGATTCGCCCTGTTAGGTCCGTAGAACGAGAACAGCAGCTTTCCGTCATCCGTAATGAGGACGAGCTTCGTGGTAGTGCTGCCGCAGTCTATGCCAAGATACGCGGGACCTTCGTACTGCGAAGGGATGACGCTTTCAGCGCCTGCTCCCGCGTGACGAGAAAGGAACTCCTCGTATTCGGCGCGCGAGGCGAACAGCGGGTTGGCGCGGGCCATGGGCGGCTGGGCCGCGGCTGCCTTCCTGAGCGCGGCCAGCAGCTGCTGCGCGTCGCAGCGGCCGGCCTTTTGGCGGGCGGCGTAGAAGGCCGCGCCCATGGCCACCGCGAAGCGACCGTATTCCGGGAACACAGCGTCTTCGTCCGAGAGCTTAAGGCTCTCCCTGAACCTGTTCCTGAGCCCGCGGCAGTAGTGAAGCGGCCCTCCGAGGAACATCACGTGCCCCTCGATCCTTCTTCCCTGAGCCAGGCCGGCTATCGTCTGATCCACGACGGCCTGGTATATGCTCACGGCTATATCCTCTTTTCTGGCGCCCTGATTGAGCAGCGGCTGTATGTCCGACTTCGCGAACACGCCGCAGCGCGAGGCGATCGGATATATCCTGGTGCTGTTGAGGCTCAGCTCGTCGAGCTCCTCCACGCTCACGGACAGCAGCGTAGCCATCTGGTCTATGAACGCGCCGGTCCCGCCGGCGCAGCTGCCGTTCATCCTCTCGTCCATTCCCCCGCGGAAGAATATCAGCTTGGCGTCCTCGCCACCGAGCTCGACGACGACGTCCGTTTCGGGCTCGAGCACCTCCACGGCGCCTCCCGTCGCGAACACCTCCTGCACGAACGCGGCGCCCGCGGCCTTCGCCAGGCCCAGACCCGCGGATCCGGATATCGCGACGTAGAATTCCTTATCGCCTATCGCCGGCAGAGCCTCCTCTACGAGCTCGACGGCCTTCGTGCGGACCTGGGAAAAGTGCCTTTCGTATTTCTGCCAGACTATCTCTCCGTCATCTATCACCACGATCTTCGCCGTCGTAGACCCGATGTCCATGCCTATGAGCATCCCCGGGTACTGCGCGGCAAAGGTCTTCAGTTTATCTTTCCAAGACATAGAAACTCCCTTATAATTAGAATATCTATATATTTTAGCACATTCTTAAAAAACTGTAACATACTAATTCGCTCAGAGAGATGCAGGACAAAGACGATAAAAAGATAACGCCGGTAGCGCGCATGCGCTCCGATCTGGGCAGCAAATTCGGGATACCGCGCCAGAGCGGTATAGTGGACGAGCTCGTAAGCACGGTCGTTTTCGAGGAAGGCTTCCGCGATCCGTCGTGCCTGCGCGGTCTGGAGGGCTTTTCGCACATATGGCTGATATGGGGGTTCTCGGAGAGCCCGGAGGGCAAATGGTCCGCGACTGTGCGTCCGCCGAGGCTCGGCGGAAACGAAAGGCGCGGCGTGTTCGCGACGCGCTCGCCCTTCCGTCCGAACGGACTTGGGCTGTCGTGCGTTGAGATCGAGAGCATCGAGCTCGCGGGGCCGGACGGGCCGGTGATACGCGTCAGAGGCGCCGACCTGCTCGACGGAACGCCGATCTACGACGTAAAGCCTTACGTTCCCTATACCGACCTCAGGGAAGGCGCTTTGTCCGGCTTTTCCGCCAGCGGCGAAGGAAGCCTTTCCGTGCGCATCGGCGAAGATCTCGCCGGGATCGTCGGAGAAGAAAGGCTCCCCGCCCTTAAAGGCATACTGTCGTGCGACCCGCGTCCCGCGTACCAGGACGACCCGGAAAGGATCTATGGGCTCACATTCGCGGGCCTTCAGGTAAGGTTCACCGTGGACGGAGGCGTTCTGACCGTCGTGTCGGTATCGCCTGCGGACGCTCAAAACGATTGACACAGCCGGTCGTCCCGATTATTATTAACACAGTTTACTTATCGTTTCCGGAGGAATGCATTGGCAGAAGCGGCTCAGATAAAAAGATTCCTGGAAAAGCTCGACGAGGCTCACCCTTACGACTTCTTCAGGATAATGAACGACAGGAACACCGGCATGGGCGCGGTGCTGCTCAAGCTCGTGCGGGCAGACGGCAGCATGACGGCCGGCCGCCTCAGCGAGGAGCTATCCGTCAGCACGGCGCGCATAACGATACTGCTCAAGAAGATGGCTTCAAAGGGTCTCCTCACCAGAGAGCGCAGCCCGAAGGACGCCAGGGTCACGGTGGTCAGGATCACGGAAGAAGGACGCGCCGCCGCGCGCCAAATGCGCGAGGATATATTCGCCAGCGTCGGCAGCATCATAGATTCCGTCGGAGAAGAAAGGCTCCTTCAGATGCTCGACACGCTCGGAGACATACGGCGGGCGGTAAAATGCTGCGCCGGAGGCTGAGATCCTCCGCGTCCGCGCGGGATATCCTTCGCGGATCTTCGAAATTATTCTTGCGAACAGACATTTTCTCGAAAATAATTGCTCAAACGCCGCGCCGGGACCGGCCGATCCGAAATGTTCTGCGACAAGGCTCAAAACACTGAAAAACAGCGAAAGATCGCTGTTTTTTCTTTAAAAAAATTTGCAAAAAACCGCTTGACTTTTTCCGCCGCAGTGCCATAATAATAACGGAAATTGAAGTTAGAGAAATGTCTGGATGGGAGGACAGAGAAATGGAATTATTCGTAAGCAGACTCAGAAACGATCACAAGTTCGCAAGCAGATTCGCAAGCTACATGAACGGCAGCTCTTCCTCGAGCAAGAAGGCCGCAGGCAAGGCGAACCGTCACGCATAAAAAATAAAACGGCGCTCAGCGCCGTTTTAATATCCTGCACTATGTTCCATTAGTGTTGAATCGATCAAAAGAAGCGGTCTTGCGCCGCTTCTTTTGATATTCAATGAAAACGTTTGACATACGCAAAAAGGCGCCTGCCCTGCCGCAGGCGCCTTTCGTATACGGATCCTTTTATTTGTTTATGGCCTCGTTCACCGCGACCGCGACAGCGACGGTAGCGCCGACCATCGGATTGTTGCCCATTCCGAGGAAGCCCATCATCTCGACGTGCGCGGGGACCGAAGAGCTGCCCGCGAACTGCGCGTCGGAGTGCATCCTTCCCATAGTGTCCGTCATTCCGTAGGACGCCGGACCTGCCGCCATATTGTCGGGATGGAGCGTCCTGCCGGTGCCTCCGCCGGAGGCTACCGAGAAGTACTTCTTTCCCTGCTCCGCGCATTCCTTCTTATACGTTCCCGCCACGGGATGCTGGAAACGCGTGGGGTTGGTGGAATTTCCGGTTATCGATACGTCGACGCCTTCCCTGTGCATTATGGCGACGCCCTCGCGGACGTCGTCCGCGCCGTAGCAGCGCACGGCCGCCCTTTCGCCCTTGGAATACGGGATCTCCTTTACGATGCTCAGCTCGCCGGTATAATAGTCGAACTTGGTCTGAACGTACGTAAAGCCGTTGATCCTGCTGATTATCTGGGCGGCGTCCTTTCCGAGACCGTTGAGGATGACGCGCAGAGGCTCCTTGCGGGCCTTGTTCGCGTTCTTTACGATGCCGATCGCGCCTTCCGCGGCGGCGAAGCTCTCGTGGCCCGCGAGGAACGCGAAGCACTTCGTCTCGTCGCGCAGGAGCATGGCTCCGAGGTTGCCGTGGCCTATGCCTACCTTTCTGTCTTCAGCGACGGAACCGGGGATGCAGAACGACTGAAGCCCGATGCCTATCGCCTCGGCTGCCTCGGCCGCGGTCTTGGCGCCCTTCTTGATCGCTATCGCGGCGCCGACGCAGTATGCCCACGCGGCGTTCTCGAACGCTATGGGCTGAACGCCCTTGACTATCTCGTAGGGATCGAATCCCTTGTCTTTGCATATCCCGCGGCACTCCTCGACGCTGCCGATACCGTATTCGGCGAGGACTCCGCTGATCTTTCCGATCCTTCTTTCGTAGCTCTCAAATAATGCCATGTCCTGCCTCCTTACTCCTTGCGCGGATCGATGTACTTCGCGGCGTCGTCGAACTGGCCGTAGTGTCCCTTTGCCTTCTCGAGCGCTTCGTTGGCGTCGACGCCGTTCTTTATGGATTCCATCATCTTTCCGAGGTTGACGAACTCGTATCCGATTATCTCGTCAGCCTCACTGAGCGCGATGCGCGTGACGTAGCCCTCCGTAAGCTCGAGATATCTCGGACCCTTGGCGAGCGTCGAATACATGGTGCCGATCTGGGAGCGCAGTCCCTTTCCGAGATCCTCGAGGCCTCCTCCGATCGGAAGACCGCCCTCGGAGAACGCGGTCTGGCTGCGTCCGTATACGATCTGCAGGAACAGTTCGCGCATCGCGGTGTTGATGGCGTCGCACACGAGGTCCGTGTTGAGCGCCTCAAGTATCGTCTTTCCGATGAGTATCTCGCTTGCCATTGCCGCGGAATGCGTCATTCCCGAACATCCGAGCGTCTCCACGAGAGCCTCCTGGATGACGCCGTCCTTTACGTTCAGGGTGAGCTTGCAGCAGCCCTGCTGGGGAGCGCACCAGCCGATGCCGTGGGTAAGGCCGCTGATGTCCTTTATCTCCTTGGCCTGTACCCATTTCCCTTCTTCGGGGATGGGAGCAGGTCCGTGGTATGCGCCCTTGGCGACAGGACACATGTTCTGTACTTCTGTTGAGTAGATCATCTTTGCTTCTCCGTTTTCAATAAAGTTATGTCGATAACTGAAAGATCGTTCGGTTAATTATATTACATGCGCGCGGCGCTTGCAAACGTTTTCAAGCATTTTCCGCGCTGCGCACCTCACCGCCCGAGAAAGCGGCAGGCTATCTCGGCGAATACGGCCGCGCCCTCCCACAGGACGTCCTCGTCCACGTCGAAGAAAGGATTGTGGTGAGGTCTGTCCGTATGCTTTTCGGGATCGGAAGAGCTCAGGAACATGAACGCTCCAGGGACTACGTTCAGGAACTCGGCGAAATCCTCCCCCGCCATGTTGGGCGCGGGTACGCTCGTGATGACGTTCTCCGGCCCGACGACGTCCGACGCGCAGTCCGCGGCAAAGGCGGCCATAGCCTCGTCGTTGATGACCGGCGGAGCGCCCCACTCCATCGAATACTCGGCCTCTCCGCCGAACGCCGCGGCGGTCGCGGACGATATCTGCTCTATCCGTTCGGAGAGCCTGCGCCGAACATTCTCGTCGAACGCCCTTGTCGTGCCCTCGAGGACTGCCTCCGCGGGTATCGCGTTGTACGCGACACCTCCGCATATCCTGCCGATCGTGACGACGACGGGCACGCACGCGTTGAACTCCCTCGCGTTTATCGTCTGGAGCGCTATCACGATATGAGCCGCGATATTGATCGGATCCACGCCCTTTTCCGGCGTTGAGCCGTGGCAGGCCCTGCCTCTGACCTTTATAGTGAACCTGTCGAACGAAGCCATGACGGGCCCCGGAGTTATTATGAACCTGCCCGACGGTATGTCCTTATCGAGCAGCGTCCCGATGTGCGTCCCGAACACCGCGTCGACGCCTTCCAGCGCGCCGTTTCCGATCATTATCAGAGCGCCCTTCGACATCTCCTCGCCTGTCTGGAACAGCAGCCTCACCTCTCCGGCGAGCTCGTCCCTGCGCGACGCGAGGATCTTCGCGGCGCCGAGCAGCATGGCCATATGCGCGTCGTGACCGCACGCGTGCATGGCGCCCTCGTGGACGGAGCTGAACGCGAGCCCCGTCTGCTCCTTTATCGGGAGCGCGTCCATGTCTGCGCGCAGCGCGACAGTCCTTCCCGGTCTCGCGCCTTTTATATGCCCCACCACGCTCGAATCCTTATCGGAAAGCTCAAACGGTATGCCGAGCTCGCAGAGCTTCGATACCACGTATTCCCTAGTCTGCGGCAGATCGAGTCCCTGCTCCGGTATCCGGTGCAGCTGCCTGCGCATGGCGGTCAATTCCTCCTGAAGATCCCGGCATTCGTCTGCGATCATCGTTTCGTTCCCTTCTTTCGGTCCCTGGAGCCTTTGCTTCCTTCGCGCCTGCGCGGCCTCTGCGGCGGAACAAGGCATCGCTTTTTATCGTTTCCTATGAGATCCTCCCTGCCGGCGGCGAGGAGCGCCTCCCTTACAAGCTCGTAGTTCTCGGGCTTTCTGTACTGTATGAGAGCCCGCTGCATGTTCTTCTCCTTCGGGCTCCTGGCCGTATAGACCGGCTCCATCGTCCGCGGATCGACGCCGGTATAGTACATGCACGTCGATATCGTCGAAGGCGTCGGGTAAAAGTCCTGGACCTGCTCGGGCATGTAACCCATGTCCCTCACGGCTTCGGCCAGCGCGACAGCGTCCTCGAGCCGCGAGCCCGGATGCGAGGATATGAGATACGGCACGACGTACTGCTCCTTTCCGAGCTTTGCGTTTATCCGCTCGAACCTCCTGCGGAACTCCAGATACACGTCGTTCGGGGGCTTGCCCATGAGCCTCAGCACGTTGTCGGAGACGTGCTCGGGAGCGACCCTCAGCTGGCCGCTTACGTGGTGCTCGCACAGCTCGCGCAGGAACGTGTCGTCCCTGTCGGCGAGAACGTAGTCGAAGCGTATGCCCGACCGTATGAAGACCTTCTTCACGCCCGGCAGAGCGCGCAGCTTCCGCAGGAGCTTAACGTAGTCCGAGTGGTCGGCCTCGAGCCTGGCGCACGGCTTCGGGAACAGGCATTGCTTTCCCGTGCAGGCGCCGCTCTTCAGCTGCTTTGAGCAGGCCGGCCTCCTGAAATTCGCCGTCGGCCCTCCCACGTCGTGTATATATCCCTTGAAATCCGGGTCTTTCGTCATCGCCCTCGCCTCGCGGAGCAGCGAGTCGTGGCTCCTTGCCTGCACTATCCTTCCCTGATGGAACGTGAGCGCGCAGAAACTGCAGCCGCCGAAGCATCCGCGGCAGCTCGTGAGCGAGAACCTGACCTCCGAAAGCGCGGGGACTCCTCCGAGGCTGTCGTACGACGGATGCCAGGCGTTCATGTACGGGAGCTCGTACACGTCGTCGAGCTCCGTCTGCGTCAGAGGCCGCTGCGGCGGATTCTGAACGACGTAGCGGTTCTCTCCGTAGCACTCGATGAGAGGCCTTCCGGAAGCGAAATCGGTGTTCTCGTACTGTATCCTGAAGCTCTCGGCGTATTTCAGCCTGTCGGAGACGAGCTCCGAATGATCCGGGAGCCTTATCCCGTCCGTGACGGACGATACGTCGCGCGTCTTGTACACAGTGCCCGGGATGAACACGATATCCTTTATATCCAGCCCGCTGTCGAGCGCGTCGGCCGTCTCTGCGACCGACAGCTCGCCCATCCCGTACAGCAGAAGATCGGCGCCGCTGTCCAGAAGTATGGATCTGCGAAGCTTGTCTGACCAGTAGTCGTAGTGCGCCAGGCGGCGAAGGCTCGCTTCTATACCGCCTATTATCACCGGCACGTCCTTATAACGCCGCTTTATGATGTTGCAGTAGACTATCGTCGCGTAGTCGGGGCGCTTCGCAGGCTTTCCCCCGGGCGTGTACGCGTCGCCGGAGCGCCGTTTTTTATTGACCGTGTAGTGATTGACCATCGAGTCCATGTTTCCGGCGCTCACCAGGAAGCCCAGCCTCGGCCGCCCGAACACGTCCATGCACCGCGGGTCGCGCCAGTCGGGCTGAGAGATGATCGCGACGCGGTACCCTCTCGATTCCAGGACTCTGCTTATTATCGCCGGGCCGAACGAGCTGTGGTCGACGTACGCGTCTCCGATGACGTACACGAAATCCGGGCGTTCCCAGCCCAGACGCTCCATCTCTTCTCTTGTAACGGGGAGAAAACCGCTCAAAACTCGCTCCTTCGCGCCGCGCGCGCTTTTTTATATTTTAGCACACAGCCGGAGGGTTTGACATCGCGCCTGCCCGCAAATATAATGATTCAGCGAAAGGAGCATCTGCCGTGAGCGAAGAAAGACCTAGAAAGACAAAGTTCAGCGACGAGGAATGGGAAAGCCTCGACTGGGACGACGTCGCATGGGAGAACGAGGAGTGGCAGGCCGAGCAGACCGTCCTCTCGTTCATGGACGAGCACCCCGACGGAACGGACGGCCGGGAGAGCCAGGAATAGCTTGGAAAGCTCAAAGATCCCTAAAAACGAACACCTAATACTGCACAGGCCGGCGCGGGCGGCAGTCATACTCTCTGCCGCATTTTTGACCGCGGCGGTCTTTTTCCGCTTCTTTATGGTCGGATACAGGTTCATAGCTCTGGTGGCGCTCGCGATATCCGCTTTCATTCTGCTCTTCGGATGTCTTTCGAAGCGCGGCCGGGCGGCGCTGTGCGCTCTGGCGGCAGCGTGGATGATCGTGTTCACGCCCGTCGAGGCGCGGGTAGTGCGCGCGGCGAAGGGGACGGATCTGCCCGGAGCCGATTGCCTTATAGTCCTTGGCGCGGGAGTCAACGGCACGACGCCGTCCAAGTCGCTGCTCTACAGGCTCGACGCCGCGCTCTCTTATCTCGAGGAAAACCCTGACTGCGTAGCGGTCCTCAGCGGTGGCCGCGGCAA
>JAEEGL011963481.1_pt1 | contig 13942 bp, 13 predicted proteins | sample 9134231 | NCBI WGS metagenome assembly JAEEGL01 (sample SAMN16246548, study PRJNA631951) | gut metagenome | biome: gut microbiome; feature: rumen; material: fiber-attached | host: Bos | place: Iran: Karaj | collected 2018-10
AGCACAACCTCCGCTGCAATAATATCTTGCAAAGCACTTCTGACACTCAGGTCTGGAGTACACATTGCTCTCTTTAAACTTTTTCTGAAGATCAGGTCTTGTGATTCCTTCAAAAACATTACCCATAATAAAGTCTTCGTTACCGACAAACTGATGACAGGGATAAAGATCACCCCAAGGTGTAACACCAAGATATTCACATCCCGATCCACATCCCGAAAGTCTCTTGGCAACACACGGACCACCTTCAAGGTCTATGTTGAAATGGAAGAAGTTAAAGCCCTTTCCTTCCTTCTGTCTCTGAAGATAGAACTTCGCAAGTTCATCATACTGCTCACAAAGATAAGGGATATCCTCCTCCTTGATAGCGTACCAGTCTTCAGGCTTAGCCACAACAGGCTCTACAGAAATCTGCTTAAAGCCAAGGTCTGCAAGATGCTTAACATCCTCACAGAAATCCAGATTATTGTGTGTAAATGTACCTCTTACAAAATATCTGAGCTGATGACGGCTCTCTGCCACTTTCTTAAACTTGGGAACGATGTTATCATAGGTTCCCTGGCCGCCACGCATCGGACGCATCTTATCATTAACTTCCTTACGTCCGTCTATTGAAAGGACGATGTTACCCATCTCCTTATTGGCAAATTCAAGTATCTCATCCGTAAGAAGAGTTCCGTTGGTTGTCAGAGTAAATCTGAAGTTCTTATCATGTTCCTTCTCAAGGCTTCGTCCGTACTCAACTATCTTCTTAACAACGTCCCAGTTAAGAAGCGGTTCCCCGCCAAAGAAGTCAACCTCAAGATTCCTTCTGCCACCTGAATGCTTAATAAGAAAATCAAGAGCAGCCTTACCGACCTCCTCGGTCATAAGAGCCTTTCTTCCGTGATACTCTCCCTCATCTGCGAAGCAGTATTTACATCTGAGGTTACAGTCATGTGCGATGTTAAGGCACAGAGCCTTGATCACGGTATCTCTTTCCTTAAATTCCTCAACGTAATTCTCGTATACATCATCCGTATAAAGAACCTCGCCTCTGCGAAGCTCAAGTATATCGGAAATCGCATCACTTAAGTCTTCCTTACTGTATTGTGAAAAGCTCTCTGAAAGTTCATTAACAAGCTCAGGCAAAAGCGATTCATCACTTACAGCGTCTGCGCCCTCTGCAGTAATATCAGCAGACTTAAAGCGCTTAATCAATTGTTCCTCCACGGGATGAATAAGATCAAAAACAATGTCATCCACTACGTGAACGGAACCACTGTTTACATCCAGAACAATATCATAGCCGTTGTTCTTGTATGCATGTACCATATAAAATTCTCACTACCTTTACTAATTGAAATTTAAAATAAGACTTCCCCATAGAAAAAAATGTATTTAGCATAGTTTTCATAAATCAAGCAGCGGCATGGCCGCTGCCTGTTTTATTAGAACTATTTAGTTAAATACACCTATTACTTATTAGCAACCTGCTCGCAGCTCTGGTTACCAACAGTGCAGGAAGTCTTGCAAGCAGACTGGCAGGATGTCTGGCATTCTCCGCAGCCGCCCTTCTTCATAGACTCCTTAAGATTTCTTGTTGCAAGTGTCTTTACGTGCTTCATATCTCGTCTCCTTTTCATTCAGGATTAATACAGAAAAACAATAGTTTTCCACAGTTCAGTAGTATATCATAATTTGAGTCCTGCGAAAAGCACTTTTTAATTAGTAGAAAAAGCTTTATTGAAGCTATTTTTCTATTTTGCAGCATCATCGGAAGATGACTCTGAATCAGTAGTATTTTCCTTTGTTTCAAAAGCGCCTTCAGGTATGTAAACAAGGACATCAGTAATCCTGTTTCTCTTGATTCCGTTGGCTGTGAGCTCAACACCGTTTTCAAGCTTTGTGGTCTCGCCGCCTCTGGGAAGTCTGTCCAGACTCTCAATCATAAGTCCGCCAATGGAATCATAGTCATCGGAATCAAAAGCAGTTCCCAGAGCATCGTTTACATCATCGAGCTTCATGTTACCCTCTACAATGAAACGTCCGTCACCGAGCTCGCGAATCTGCTCTTCCTCATCGGAATCGTACTCATCACGTATCTCACCGACAATCTCCTCAAGAAGATCCTCAAGAGTTATCATTCCGACGGTTGCACCGTATTCACTTAAGACAAACGCAACATTCTGGTAGTTTTTCCGCATCTCCATAAGAAGATCCGCGGTCTTTTTATATTCATAGGTGTAATATGCTTCTCTCAGGTAATCACTGATCTTGAAATTGTCCTTATCCGATACAAGAACAATGTCCTTAATATTGATAAGACCGATGATATTATCCTGATTATCCTCATAGACCGGAATTCTGGTGTACATCTCCTGTTTGAAAACACGCATAACCTCATGGTACTCAGCATCTGCACTAACGCACACCATATCGATTCGAGGAATCATTACATCCTTTGCAACAGCGTCTGAAAACTCAAACACGTTGTAAATCATTTCCTTTTCGCCGCTCTCTATTACTCCGTCCTCATGGCTTACATCAACGTAGGTTTTAAGCTCGTTTTCTGTCATGAGCGTGTGACTGTTTTTGTCCACTCGCAGCACCTTAAGGACGATATCCGCAACCGCATTTACAATCCATATAACAGGTGAGAGAACCTTCATTATAAAAAGAATTACAGCTCCGTAGAACAAAGCCAGATTTTCAGCACTTGTAGTCGCTATTGTCTTGGGAATGATCTCACCGATTATCAGAACAACAATTGTGAGGACACCGGTACCGATACTTATTGCCCAGTCACCCCAGATTCTCTGAACAAAAATAGTCGCAAGTGCCGATGCAGACAGGTTAACTATATTATTTCCGATAAGAATTGCGGAGAGCATATCCTGATACTCATCAAGAATTTTCTGGACTCTTATGGCTCTTTTGTTGTTTTCATCCACCAGAGTCTTGATCCTTACTCTGCTCACGCAGCTCATGGCTGTCTCTGCAGATGAAAAAAAAGCCGATAAAAATACAAGCAGTATCAGAACCACTAACTGTATTATGTTTTGTTGCAAGTTTATTTCCTCCTTACCCCTCATCCGTCAGCTTCGCTGACACCTTCCCCCCTAAGGGGAAGGCATAAAGAATAATCATATCATCCTTCGCTATAAAGTTAGTTTTATTGTTTGCTACTTTCAACTATGTTGAAAATGTCACCTGGTTTTTGTGCAAAAATTGTGCCGCCTGCTTCTTCCTGCTCTTTTCGTGTTCTAAAGCCCCATTCCACGCATATGCAGGGCATCCCGGAGTTCTTTGCTGTGTTTATGTCCACATCCGAATCACCAACATAAATGCATTCATCAGCTGTTACACCGAGGCTTTTCATAGCCTCTATAACCGTATCCGGTGCAGGCTTTTTTCGAATGTCCTTTGTCTCACCGATAGCAACATCAATGGTATCCTTAAAGTAAAGCTCAGCAAGCTCTTTTGTCGCAGCCATGAATTTATTGGATACGATCGCCAGCTTATAGCCATTGTCCTTAAGCTTATCTAACAGCTCCGGAATTCCGTCATATGGCCCGCTGTTGTCATTACAGTGTATTTTATAGTGTTCTTTAAAATCCGAAAATACCTTCTCAAACAAAGGATTATCAAGCCCATCGGGAACGCATCTCTCCATAAGCTTTTGAACGCCGTTACCGACCCTGTACTGCACCTCATGTAAAGAGCAGGTAGCCATGCCATGCTTTTCAAGTGCGTAATTTGCGCTGTTTTTCAAGTCCTCAAGCGTATATAAAAGTGTTCCGTCAAGGTCAAAAATGACTGCTTTATATTTGGACATTTATGCTGTTACTGCCTTTCCGTCTCCCATCTTTGAGACAACAATTTTCTTTATAATAAAATAACTGATAAAGTGGGCTGTAGCTGTTATTATCCAGGTTACGGGATATGAAATATACAAAACCGTAAGATCGTGATATATCCTGAAAACAGTAAGTATCCACACAATTCTGAGACCGCAGGCTCCAACAATCGATACTATCATGGGCACTGTGGAATAGCCCATTCCTCTGAGACTTCCGCAGACTACATCCATGATTCCGCAGAGAAAGTAAATGGTGCAGATAACAGCCATACGCTGAACTCCATACTGTATTGTGGCAGGCTCCTTGGTATAAATACCCACCAGCTGAGAACCAAACAGATAGAAGATATTACCCATGGAAGCTCCGACAATGACCACAATCGCAAGACAGGTTCTTAAGACCTTACCTATTCTCTCAGGCTTATTGGCACCCACATTCTGACTTGTAAAGGATACACAGGCCTGGTAAACGGCATTCATTGCCATGTAAACAAAGCCCTCAATATTGGCCGCTGCCGCACTTCCTGCCATAGCCACAGAACCAAATTCATTGATGGAGGACTGAATCAGAACATTTGAAAAGGAAAAGATTGTACCCTGCAACCCAGCAGGTAAACCTACACGAATGATTCTCTTTGCCTTGTCAGCATCAACCCGAATCTTCTTAATATCAAGCCGGTATATCTCATTTGTTGTGACAAGTGCCTTTACTATAAAAAATGCTGATACTGTCTGTGCAAGGATTGTCGCAAGTGCAACACCGGCAACATTCATCTTAAAGCCCATTACAAACACAAGATTCAGAATGACATTGATTACTCCGGCATTCATAAGATAATACAGTGGTCTCCTGGTATCACCTGCCGCGCGAAGCACAGCTGCACCAAAATTGTACAGCATATTAACCGGCATTCCGATAAAATATATACGCATATACAATGTCGATAAATCTATAACTTCTTCCGGTGATCCCATGAGTTCCAGGATTGGTCTTGCAGCAATAATTCCTATTACAGCAATAATAACGCCGCCTATAAGGGCAAGCGCTATTGTAGTATGTACGGTTTCCTCCATCTCCTTTTCCTGTCTGGCTGCAAAGTATCTGGCGGCAAGGACATTTACTCCGACAGAGAGTCCCATAAACACACTAAGGAGCATGTTTATAACAGCTCCTGTGGAGCCTATGGCAGCAACACAGTTTGCACCGATGTCGCCTGAAAATTGTCCGACAACCACGATATCTGCCGCATTAAAAAGAAGCTGAAGTATGCTTGATAATAAAAGTGGAATGGAAAAAAGGAGAATCTTCGGAAGAAGAGCCCCCTTAGTCATGTCTATTTCGTATTTTTTGTTTTTGATTCTCATTTTTTTGCCTAAAACCAGTCCCCTCATCCGGCGCTTCGCGCCACCTTCCCCCCAAGGGGAAGGCTTTATTAAATATATCCATTTCCTTAGGAGGAAACTTTATTAAATATATCCATTTCCTTAGGAGGAAACTTTATTCCATTATTAGTGCTTAAGCTCAGTCTTATAGAAATCCTTGAAGTCAGCGTAGCCCTGTGCGGTAAGCTGTTCCTTCTGGAATTTCTTGTTTTTATTCATACGAACAACGAGTACCTGTCTGCCTTCGGCTCTTTCCTTCTGAGCCTCGGCAATAATCTCTGAAAGCTGCTCACCGCCGATTCCTTTTTCAACAAGGAATGCAACCTTCCCCTTTTCATCGGGAATCTTGAAGCCTTCATCCATCATGATCATAATGATGCGTTCAAAGCCGATTGAAAATCCGCAAGCAGGAGTATCCTGTCCTGTGAACTTACCAACCATCTTGTCATAACGTCCGCCGCCACCGCAGCTTCCGCCGTACTGAGGCATTGCAACCTCAAAAATTGTTCCGGTGTAATATGACATTCCGCGAACAAGTGTGGGATCGAAAACAAGCTCAAATTCCGCGCTCTTTGTAGCATCAACACTTGAAATGATCTCCTCAAGGTTATTCTTAACGTCAGCCTCAAGGAATTCGCCAAGCTCATCTGCGAGGAATCTGATTCCGTCGATAGCACCTTTTCCTTCCACATTCTTGAAAAGGTTAAGATACTTATCAATGCTCTCCTTGGAGAAGCCGTCCTTCTCAAGCTCCTCTGCAACACCCTCTAAGCCGATTTTATCCATCTTATCAAGGGTGATGAAAACTGAATCATAAGATTCCTCCGGGAATCCGCTGTAGGCAGCCATAGCCTTGAGCATGCGTCTCTCGTTTATTCTGATCTGGAAGCCCTTAAAGCCAAGTCTTCCAAGGGTAGTTGTTGTAGCAAGGATAAGCTCTATCTCTGCAAGGTTTGTAGGCTCACCGAGGATATCGATGTCGCACTGCATAAACTGACGATATCTTCCCTTCTGAGGTCTGTCAGCTCTCCATACATATCCCATCTGAAGCGCCTTAAAGGGTGAAGGAAGCTCGTTCTGGTGATTGGAATAATATCTTACAAGCGGAACTGTAAGGTCATAACGAAGTCCTGAATCAGTGAGATCGTTCTCTTCCTTTGCGCTCTCAAGTTTAAGCTTCTCTCCTCTTTTCATAATCTTGAAAATGAGCTTCTCATTCTCTCCGCCCTGCTTGCTGTTAAGGTTTGCCAGGGATTCAACGCAGGGAGTATCAATGGAAGTAAATCCAAAGCCTGCATAGGTGTCCTTGATTATACCTATTACATAGTCTCTAAGCTTCATCTCCTCAGGGAGAATATCCTTCATTCCAGTTACGGGCTTCTTTATAAGTGCCATTTGTTAACCTCTTCTTTCTTTATTTTCACAGCCAGTTTAGCGGGTTGCTGAGTGCTTTGGCGCGCTTTACTATTTCTTCGCGGTTATGCTTGAGATAGAATTCCAGTGCCGCAATTTCATCCTCAGCAAATCCGTCAGATTTAAGAATCTTGTAGCCGGGAATAATACCTTCGGCGGTATCTTCCTCTCTAAGTGACCGTGGTCTTGAGAAATAAATTCTGATAAATGTTTTACCGGACTTTGATGTAAGAAAGCCCGTCTGCGTCATTTTAAATGATTGACCAAAATTCTTTGCCATACTTCCCCCATAAGTGTAGCGAAAATAGTTGCCTCATCAGAGGCATAAGACTTTTATACAATAATAGCATAAAATTCATACATCAAAACATAATATATGGGCGAACAAAAAAATACAAGTCCGCCCATATGCTTTTACTCATCAATTATTCATTTTCCTCGTAAAATTCGAATACTCTTTTTCTGTAATCGGGTGCTGTATCGAAGGCTGCATGGCCGTAGCCGATGTACATGTAAAGCTTAAAATCCGGCCTGTAGTCAAGCTCCTCTGCAATTTCCATTGTAGCGTCAGAATCAAGGACCGCATCCTCATAAACTCCAAGTGCAAGAACCGGACAATTTATCTTTTTTAAACCATCAGTGACATTGAATTTTTTAATGCTTTTTGCAAGAATGACAAATTTCTTCAGCTCGGCATCGGTTACCGTCTTACTTACATCATTAAAATAATCCTTAAATTGCTCATATACATTTTCAGGATATATTTCTTTTCCGAATTCCTGATACAATCCCTGTGCATCCTTTGCTTCTGCGAGGCTTATCCACTTATCAATGACCGCCTGCTGCTGTGGCTGAATATGCGAGGATGTAGAACCAAGAGCCAGCTTTTTCACAAGCTCAGGATATTCCATAGCAATAACCATGGCTATCATTCCTCCCTGAGAAGCTCCGAACATATACACATCCTTTAGTCCCAGCTCCTTCATAGCATCCGCGGTATCCCTGGCCATATCCTCTATGGCATAACCCTCGGGAACAACTTTTATTCTGTCAAAAACATAGGTAGTATACTCGTCCGCCTTAGTATTATAGCTGCCCTCAATAGCATCAGCAGCACCCATAACGCTTTGAACACTAAGCCCCGGGAGGATTACAAATATCTTATCTCCATGTCCGAATTTACAATAATCCATTTCGAAATCCTTAGTTTTAACACAACCAAGCTCAGCCATAACCATTTACCTCTCTTTTATATTATTTTCCCAAAAACAGATATCCTGCATTCCGATATAATTTTATTAAATTACCCACGAAAACTCTATGCATAAAAAATAAAATTTTTCTCCAAAACACTCCCGGCACCAAACATTTGCGATAATAAATACCTTATAAAATCTTCATGTTTTCTATATTGAACAGACTTCTTTTTATGTTTACCATTATTTTAGGGAAAAGTTTCATAGCTTCCAAAAATGAGGAATATCACATGATTAATACAGTAAAAATCAATGATATCAGTTCTCTTTTCATGATGATTTCAGAACAGGAATACCGGGATGATCTTGGTCGTTTCAGGGATTTATTCGTTTACAGAGGTATGCCGAACGCGGATTTTAATCTGGTAACCAGTCTGATGAGAACCTGTAAGGATAAGCGAAAAGAGCTTGAGCCTTGTATTTTAAGGAATTTTACAAAGTATGCTGCTCTGGAAGAGCCTTCAATTGAGCGCTCTGTCTGGAGTCAGATGATATTCGGACAGCACCACGGTCTTCCCACAAGACTTCTGGACTGGTCATTTTCTCTGCTGATAGCTCTTCACTTTTCAACATCTGAAATTGATATGGACAAGATGGCAGAACACGACAGCGTTGTATGGCAGATTGACGTTCATGAGCTTCACAGACTTTTACCCGAAAAGTATCGCAACGAGTGCAAGCGTGTTAACAATACCGTGTTCTCAATTGATATGATGGAAAATGTCTGCAGCAGCCTTGCCCAATATGATGAGGATATGGGCGACAGTTCCATGGTAATAATCGAGCCGCCCTCCGTCGACAAGAGAATTGTAAATCAGTTCTCCTTTTTCTCGGTTATCCCCTGTGAAATGGAGGATATTGAGGGGTTCCTGGACAAGAACACCCAAAATACCTACAAATATATCATCGACAAAAGTCTCCGCTGGCAGATCCGCGACATACTGGATCACCAGAACATCTCCGAGCGTATTGTTTATCCGGGACTTGACGGTTTATCCAGATGGATCGGAAGACATTATTTTGTTAAAAGTTAAAAAATCTCCGATTTATTCAATTCCCGTAACACTTACATTTTCAAGTCTTGTGAGCGCGGGAATATTGAAGTTGTCGTATTGTCGCTTTTCCTTTGACATATACATCTCGTTTACAAAATCATTCATGCATCCTGAGATGGACCCGCCACTGACAGGAGTTACCTTGTCACCATCGTGATAGTATCCGAGTCTGATTTCTCCTGCGATATCACCGGATATGGCATCCACAGCAAAATCAGAGAATTCAACTATCTCAAGGTATTTTCCGTTTCTGATTTCATCTGCGGTTTTGGAGCCTCCGGTTATATCAAAATTGCAGGCCAGGTAGGAGTTTTCAATTCCGAGATAGTATCTGAATCTCCTTCCGCCAAAGAAGGTCTTCGGTACATTGTTCTCAAGAACAGACATGTCTCTTATTACTGCGCCTTCCTCATCCACATCAAAGTTCCTGGAGGAATTCGGAAGATTTTTAACTGACTTAAGAGTTACTTTGTCTCCCTTTGCCTTGGGAGCAATATCCTTTCCAATCTCCCAGTCGGAATACTTACTGTAAATAAATCCCGCGTTACACTTTTCAACAAACCAGCTGTAAATCTGAACTGCATCGCTTGTCGGGAAAACAACTGCTGCCTTTCCCAGCTTCGGAGTAGGCTTTGCAATAAGCTTGTCCTTTCCGTATTTTAAAACCTCTGCGATGTCTTTTTTCAGATTCTCGCTGTCGCAGGTTCCTGCCTTATACATGCGGTAAAGCTCAATCTCGTGCTCTCCCTCTCTGGCATTTACCACAACCTCAACCATGGAAGAAGGATACTCAAAGGTTATGTCGATGCCCTCTGAATTCACAAAGCGTCTTTTGTTCTTTTCAGCAAAAATCTCGTAGGAATTGATGTACTCTGTGTCCGTCTCAGGAAGTGATTTCATTGCTGTAACGAAGTTCTCTGCTATCTGAGATACGTTCACTTCGCTTGCTTTTGAAGCTTCGAATTCCTCGGGCTTATTAAGCTCATAGTACGGGTTCTTCACATTCTCTGCCCTGTCAATAAGCTTGTTTATTTCTTCTTTAATCTCATCTTCTGATAGTGTGGGGTAAATCTCACCTGAAGCACTGCCCAGCATTTTTCCGTCGTCAAGCTTCTTGTATACCTTGACGTTAATATGTTCCACGTCGCGAACTCTGTTCTGATCAAGCTTATGCTTAATAAAATAGAATTCATAGGCGAGTGTTGTTGTATCTGTAATCTCGTAAGCATCAGCTGAAGATGCCTTGAGAATTTCTATAATTTTATCAGTCATTTTCTATTTTCCTTTCATTTTCCCCAAGGGGAAGGCAGTATGGGGTTAACCCAGTCTTGCTATAGCCTTGAGGTATGGGCCGCCGTCAGAGACCTTAACCCACTCTTTATGGCCCTTGCCACAACCGCCATTACCGAAGGACTCGCGGTCTGTGCTGACCATTGAAATCGAACCGAGAAGATCAGGTACATAGCCTGTCATAACTACAGGCGCTACAACTTTTCCTGTGAACTTTCCATCTATGATTTCGCGGCCTCTGGCCACAATACACTGTATACCCCAGTGCTTGGGATCCTCCATACCGGAGAACATTCCCTCAAGGTAATAACCCTTCTTCACAGATGCAATCATGTCTTCCTTGGAATCACTTCCACTGTCAAACATAGTGTTAGTCATTCTGGTATAAACCTTGTGCTCGAAATTCTCACGCTTACCATTACCTGTGGGCTTAGTTCCGAGACGAAGTGCAGCAAGCGCATCACAGACACCGGTCCTTAAGATTCCGTGATCAATCTCTGTAACATCACCTGCCAGCGTGCCCTCATCGTCAAAGGCATAGCTTGCGACATCTACAACGCAGTTTGCACCTTCGTGCATGGACACAAGATCTGAACCAACACGCTTGTCAATGTACCTGGCACCAAGCGCACGTTCTTTTACAAACATATCCATCTCCACGCCATGTCCGAAAGCTTCATGTGCGATAAGTCCTGTAACCTCAGGGCTTGTAATAATCTCATATTCACCGGGAACAACAGGAGAAGCATCAAGCATATCACCGACAGCATTTACAGCCAACTCCACCTTCTCCTCAAGCCCTTCAAGGATTCCCGCTCCGGTTCTTCCGGAAACACCCTCAATAGTCATGGTATTCTTGCCATTCTTAGCACCTATCGCAAGGATTGTGCCTTCTGTGTAAACATAACTCTGGCGCATATCTCTGTTCTTTGTGAGGAACATCTTGCATATATGTGTTGACTTAGCTGATGCAGGTGCATCAATCATATAATCCTTCATTGCCATCGCCCTGTCACTGTAGCTCTGAAGCTTTACCATTAGTGCTCCCAAGTCCACATCTTCAGGCATAATGTCTGTTTCCATCTCTGTGAAAAGTTCACACGGTTCATCATCCAGCTTTGCAGTATCAAAAATCTCAGATGAAGTTTTCCTAATAATCGCAAGCTGATCATCAAGGATATCTCTCAGCTTCCCGGACATAGCTGAAATATCCTCACCCGGCTTATTAAAAGCATATTCACTGTAAAGGCCATCCTTATAAACTCTGACAACGCAGCCTCTCTCTGTTGTCAGGTTTTCACCAGTAATCAGTTTACTCTTCTGTGATGCCTGAATTCCAAAGCCCTTGGAATCACTGGCAAGAACACTTACATAATCGTAGTGCAGAGAGAGGTCATCGATAAGCTTTTTAAGGCTCGGAGCAATGCTCTCAAGGTATGATGAAAATTTAGCTTTCATAAATTGTATCCTTCCTATTTTGTCTTTTACTCCCCTTTTCCTATAGTTCCCCTAAAGATGAATTATAACATATTAGCACTAAAAAACACTGCTATGATTGACCATATAATCAATTCATAGCAGTGCTTCTATTAGTCTATTTATCTACGGTAACAACTTCATTTATTATTCCTGAATGGAAGCAATCATGCAAGTTGTTATTGCTGAATATCCATCGTTGGACATAGGAGCAAATGTAAATTCCAATACATAGCCGGAATCTGTTGTGAAGCTTACGCAGGTTGCATCTTTTCCGGTCATATCGTACATAACACCCGGCAGACCATTTACTGTAATGTCAGTAATTCCTGAAACCTCATCGTCATCTGCAAGAAATGCTTTATAATCCTCAAGAGTCATTCCGCCGGTATCTATATACATTATTGCCGCAACAGATTCCTTATCCTCTGTGGTATAGTAGCCAATATAACCCTTCTGAATATCTTCTTCCGTCAATTCCTCAGGTTGCATCAAATTGGGAATCCACATCTGGCAATCCACTCCGTCAAACTGAACGAACCTTCCTGCGCCAATGAGTTCTTCCGATCCTTCCTGAGAAGTAACAGCATCCCAGGTAATATCGGTAGTTCCCAAATTTTCCTCTACGACATTTCCCCTTGCCATAGCTGTAACGGGAGTGAGCGTCATACTCACAGCGGCCACTGTAGCCATAATAACATTGAGTTTACTGATCATTTTCCTAATCATAGGCAGTCCCTCCAAATAAAAACTACACACTAAGAAACATGCCCCCAAACTTCCTCCGGTGCGATAACCTTCACACCTATCTGCCAATCATTATACAAAAGCAGCATTAATCCCTTATTAACACTTTATAAAAACTATATTAATTTAATCCATTAAGTTCATTACAGACTCAAAGTAACAAGCATACCGTTACCCGGCAGTTCTGAGGTGGAATAGTTACCAGGCACGAGCTCCTTTATTTCATCAGGGACAATTGCAAAGGGTTCCACCGCAAGCGCTGCTCCATCCTTAATATTTTCGAGTGTATCTATATCATCCGAAAGCTCAAGGCAGGTTTGAATAATATCAACAAAAGGAAGCTCCCATAGTTTCTTTGAAAGTTCAATTAAAGAATCTGTTTTCTTTCTGTCATAAGTTATTTTTCCATCCCTTATTTCCAGCAGCTCATCCTCGGGAATAATGATATGCAGTGTAAATATCCCTTCCTCCGGCCTGTTCATTATAAATGACCTGACTTCTGAAAAATTGCCAAAATCATACATGAGCTGGATATAGTCGTTATCTGAATTTTCATCATAGCCAAGTTCAAAATTCTCTTCTAATTTCCTCTGATTGGTCTCTATGATTTCTTCATAGGACATATCCATGGATTGCCAATAGCCGTAGGTGAATTTCATTCCTGCAATCGTCAGCACTTCATAAAAATCCTTTAGGATTGCTCCATAAATATTGTCTCTGTTACATTCTGAAACTATAGAAAAATATGCCGGCATTTTTCTCTCCTGATTACTGATATAAAGATCCGCTTAATTCTATGTTATAAATAAAATCCGAACCAAAAAGATCCTCGAAGGATTTTAGAATCTCCGCTCTTATTTTGGGCTCATTATCCCTTATCTCATCGAGGGTTGTAGCAGATATTACTGTCGATATCTTTGATTTTATAACGTCCTCATAAGTCCTGAATCCGCCCTTACTGACAAAGCTTTCATAGCCCTTGGAAGACTTATCAAGATATAACACAAAGCTTGTAAGTAAGTAATGATTTTTCCGGGATCCGTCATCCTTAAGCGAAAAGGTCATGTCCTGAATTGAATAGGTCTCCATGTCATCTACAGACACCTCTTTTGCAGGAATCGTGCCGGCATCTACGTCCTCCAGATTCAACGTAACTGTGTAACCGGCATCTTCAAGTACGCGTTTAGCGGTTTCTATATCCATCGTTCTTGACTTTGCGCATCCTGCAAGTCCAAGTACCATAATCGGCACCAATGCTAAATATGCTCTTTTCATAGTTCCCTCCCGTTAATATCCTCAATTATTATAGCAGATGTCCCTGTTTTTTATCACATGGGATATACATGAAAAAGCATGTTGCTTGCAACATGCTCGCGCCGAGCGCGGTTGCATTTATGCAACAAATACCATACGCGCGAGTGCGCATCCATAGCGGAGCGTTTTTTATATATTAGGAAATCCGGAGGAATTTCCTAATATAT
>JAEEGL012794047.1_pt1 | contig 13942 bp, 15 predicted proteins | sample 9134231 | NCBI WGS metagenome assembly JAEEGL01 (sample SAMN16246548, study PRJNA631951) | gut metagenome | biome: gut microbiome; feature: rumen; material: fiber-attached | host: Bos | place: Iran: Karaj | collected 2018-10
CTTTATGAATCAGATTTTTAAATTTTCTGATTTACAGGCGGAGGACATAATGGTTCCTCGCACAAGAATTAAGGTTGTCCCATATACTGCAACTTACCGTGATATTATTGAACTTTCGCAGCGCCTTGGTTTTACTCGTTTTCCTGTTTGCCGAAAATCTGTAGATGATATTATTGGAATTATTTATTTAAAGGACATGATTAAATATAAAAACTGTCCGCAGGATTTTAAGCTCGCTCAGGTAATGCGTCCGCCGCTTTTTATTCTTGGAACAAAAACAATGTCGCAGGTTCAGCAGATGATGTTTGAAAATCATCAGTCTATTGCAATTATTGTTGATGAGTATTCTGGTACTGATGGTATTGTTACCGAAAAAGATATTTCGCGCGAGATTTTTGCAATGCCAGGAGATGACTCTTTGCGCGGTAAGGTTTTTGATTTTGATAATGTCGAAGATAAACGTGATTTTGAAATAAATGGTTCTGTTCTTCTGCGCGTGCTCAAGGATGATTTAAAAATAAATCTCGTCAGTGATATTAACGAAACAATAGGCGGATGGTTTACAGAAAAAATAAACCGTATGCCAGTTACAGGTGATGTTCTTGAATACGAAGGCTGGACCTTTGAAGTTAAAAAAATCCAGGCACATAGAATTGAACGCATGAGAATATATAAACAACAGCAAACAGAGGAGGAAGAATAATGAGCTTTGATTTTTATGATATTCTGACCTTCGCTGTAATTGTACTTTTGATTTTCTGCGTTGGATTTTTTACTTCTTCAGAAACTGCATATATTTCTCTTTCAAGAATTAAGCTTCGCCGCATGCAGGAGGAAGGAAAGAAGAGTGCACGTGTTGTTACAAAGCTTCATTCAAATATGCCGCGTCTTTTAACAACTGTGTTAATTGGAACTAACTTTTTGAATGCTCTTATTTCTGCCCTTGCAACTGCGCTTGTTGTAAAAATCTCTGGGGGAAGGGGAGTAGGTATTCCAACACTTCTTACTGCTTTTGTAATAACAACCTTTGGTCAGATTATTCCAAAAACAATTGCAGGCCGCGATCCCGAAAGGAAATGCCGTTCAAGTGCAGTTCCTCTTTATGCCTTGGAAAAAATCTTTTTCCCTGTTGTATTTTTGTTTGAACGTTTGTCTCATTGCGCGGTATGGCTTGTAGAAAAAATCATAAAGCCACGTGAGCATCTTATTACAGAAGAAGAGCTTAAAACTCTGATTGACGTAGGTGAAAAGGAAGGAACAATCGAAAAGAACGAAAGCCGCATGCTTAATAAAATCATTAAGTTCAATGATTTGTCTGCAACAGATATTATGAAGCATCGTTCGTTTGTAAGCATGGTAAGTGCAACTGCAACTTATGATGAAGTTGTTCAGGAATTCCTGGATTCAGGTTTTTCTACACTTACAGTTTACAAAGGTCAGAGTGAAAATGTAGTAGGAATCATTCATTACAAAAAAGTTCTTTACGGAAATGATGATATTGAAAAGGGTGAAGGTTATGCGTCTCGTGTTATGGATGACGTGCTTTTTGTTCCAGGAACCTTCAGTGCACTAGAGCTATTACAGAAGCTTCGCGAAGATGAAAATAAGTTTGCAGTAGTTTTGAACGAGCAGGGCCAGACTGCAGGTATTGTTACAATAGAAGATGTAATCCGAGTAGTATTCGGCCGCATGACAGATGAAAACTCTTATGACAATATTCCTGCTGAAGATAAAATACAGTTAGTCAGTGCTAACACCTTTGTAGTTCCAGGCGACCTTAAGTTAGACGAGGTTAACTCAATTCTCCACTTAAATCTTCATTCCGAAGAAATGAATACTCTTGGCGGTTGGGTTTTAGAGCAGTTCGGATATTTGCCATCTCCTGGAATGGTTGTTGTGAAGAATAAGGTTTTATTTACTGTAGAAGATGTTGTACAGCGACGAATTACTAGTGTAAGAATTAGAATCTGATTACATACACAAAGCCATAACTCCAGAAAAGTCGGGAGGTTCCTCCCATTGTAGATGAATCTGGCATTGTTCCTGTTCTTGAATTATATGTAAAGCCGTATGCATCCGGCATCCAGCTTAAGTAGCCTTTTAAACCAAGTTTGTGCATTTCATTTATTTTATAAAAGGCAGCAAGCTCTGCATTAAATTTCCATGCATTTTCAATTCTGTCATTAAACAGTTTGCTTCGTTTATAATGAAAGTCTATACAATCAAGATCTTTTATCCAGAGCAGCGATAAATCTAGTGCAGTTTCAAAATGCTTTGAAATATTAAAATCGGCATTAAGCGCGAGAATTGGTGCGAAATACCATTGTGAATAAGAAATTACTTTTCCTGAAAATTCTGATTTTTGCCAGTTATCCTTTTTATAAGTTCCCCAGCCATCTATTCCACAAAAAGAAATATTTTCTAATTCAAAACCAAAGCGTGGTGTAAGAGAAATTGCTCCGCTTTGTGTTAAATAAAATGACCAGCCTGCACAAAATCCAAGCTTAAAAATTTCATTTAAATGATTTATATGAATAGAATAATTTGTAAGTTCATCTGCAGGATCATCTTTCCACCCGTCAGTTACCGGATTAAGCCAGTCATAATCCTCCATAACTCCGCAGTCATTTGAAATTGCATTTTTTAATGTGAATAACAAATTCAGTTTATTGTTAATCAACATATTTGAATCAAATCCAAAGTAAAAAGAGTTTTCCATCTGCCAGTCAAGGCGGCTCATTAAAGTTGTTGGAGTGTAAGTAATCAGTTTATTTGTTTCTGTTACATCAACATTCCAGACGTTTTCGATTATCTTACCATTTATAAATCCTACCTCAGGTGCGAACGAAAAATTTACAGTTGAATCATTACAGAATGCCTGCGGTAAAAAAACAGTAATCAGGAGAACGCTTAAAAAAGTAATCCGGTAGCTTTTGTGTTTCATTCTGCAGAATAATTAAAAGGATCAACTCCAAAAATCTTTGCCAGCTGATTTCTTGTTGCTTCCATATCCTTAGGGTAGGGAGCAGTAAAACTTACTTTTTCACCAGTAACAGGATGCTCAAATTCAATTTTATAAGCATGAAGTGCAAGTCTGCTTAAAAGAGGGCGCTCTTCAAATTCATCGCCGTTCCATTTGCGCTTTATTTCACTAAGACGTACAGGCTTCTGGTTTCCGCTGTAAAGAGGATCACAAACAATAGAAAATCCGTTTGCAGAAAGATGAGCGCGAATCTGATGCGTACGTCCTGTTTTAGGCTCTGCAATAATCCATGAATAAGGACCACACGAACCAACATTATAAAAATCGGTAACAGAAGGCTTTCCGAATTTTTTGTTTACAACTGTTCTATGGCGGATATCTCCATCAGGCAGCAAAGGTAAATCAACGTTAAGCTTATCCCAAAGCGGATGTCCGTAAACAAGTGCATGATATGTTTTGTGAACAAGGCGCTTTTCAAACTGCTGCGAAAGGCTTTTGTGTGCTTCGGGAGTGCGTGCATAAACAATAAGTCCCGAAGTATCCTTGTCTATTCTGTGAACTGCATAAAGCTTGCCAAATTCCTTTTCGGCAATAAGATCAAGGCGAGGTGCATCTTCATTATATCTGTCTGCCGCAATCAAAATCCCGGAGCGCTTGTTCAAAACTACAATGCTTTCATCACTGAATATCGTTGTATAATCATTATTTTTTGTTGCCATAAAAGCATTGTAGCATAAGTGCAATGTGTTCACAATGACAAATTCATTGTAAAAACGCGCAGAATCAATTATAATTATAGATTATCTGTACAAATCTGGTACAACGAGGCATTTATGATAAAGGAATTTCTTGAATACGATACAGTTCGCAATAATGCTTTAAAGCTTGCAAATAAGATTTATAAAGACGGTTTTATTCCGGATGTTATTTACTGCTCACTTCGTGGTGGTGCTTACATGGCAAATATCATCAGTGAATATTTTAAAATCATTGCTAAAGTGAATAAATTTCATCCTGTGCTTTATGCGGGAGTTGTTGCACGTTCTTATTCTGATGTTGCACAGCATACAAAGGTTTTTATTGATGGATGGACTTATCCGCCGGAAAATCTTCGTCCGGGAGACAAAATCCTTCTTGTAGACGATATTTTTGACTCGGGCCGCACAATCAACTGCCTTGTTGAAACTCTTATGAACAGTCGTGGTATTCCTCGTGAGGATATTAAGGTTGTTGTTCATGATTACAAATATTTTACATATTACGAAGAGCAGCTTCCAATTCAGCCGGATTACTACTGCAGAAAATTCGAAATCAAATCTCCAGATGAAAACCGCTGGATTCATTATATGAGCCACGAGCTTGTTGGCCTTTCTAAAAAAGAGCTCGAAGAATATTATTTCAAAGACGATCCAGAGCTCATTGATGTTCTTTCACCATATCTGGGAGACAAATGAAAAAACTGATTTTTCTGTTAGTAAGCATATTCTTCTCTGCAGCAGCCTTTGCAAATCTTAAAGTTATCAGTCCTATAGAAGGAACCTTTGCAAACAGACAGATGCTCGTGCTCGAAACAGATGGAGTTGGGGAGTGTTATTATTCGCTCAACGGTTCTGACCCTGAAACATTTGGTTTTGCATACGATGGTCCTGTTCTTATTGATATTGACGGTCCTGTAGAAATCAGAATTGCAAAAACAGGAAAGTATAAAGAAGAAACTGTTGTAAAATATACAGTTATTCCAGACAGTGCATTAACAACTGCGTACGGAACCTTTATAACTTCGTTCTTTGATACTGGAATTCTAAATTACACAGCAGGTTCAATCCTTTCTGTACCGGAGCAGCTTAAGTTCAGCTTTGGACTTCCTCCAGATTCCTTTTTGCAGGGACGAGACCTTTCAATTTCACAAGGCTCAGTTCTTACAAGATATATTCCTTGTACTTTGCTTGACGAAGCCAGCGGTAAAAAATGGCGTTTTATAATTAAAACCTTCCCTCAAACTGCAGGAGTTTACAGCCGCCGTGATGTTCCTTTTGTAATTTCGGACTGGGACACTATTACTTTTACAAATGACAATTACATTTACAAAATAGACTCACAATACTGGGAGCTTCCAAAAAACAGCATTACTCTTGACCGTTCTGTAAGCCATATGATTCGCTGGCAGAATCTTGAGTACGATGCCGGAAATCCAATAGATTTTTTTGTGCTTCCTCCAAAGCCGGAGCTTAATCAGTCAACTGATGAAAACGGTGGCCTGATTTTTACTCTTGACGGTGATGCGTCTTATTCAATGAGCGTGCTTTCTGCAGGCGACGGCTCTTCCGGAGTAGTTTCGCCTTCTCAATATCAGGAGCTTTTTACAGAGCTTGGTGTTGATACTTTCTATGGCGACAGTATTTCCGGTAAGCTTGAAATTGGATTTTATACAAATTCGGTTTATCAGGGAAAGGTTGAGGTTCCTTATTCTATAAATAAACGCCCTCCTTCTATTCCAATTATTTCTTCAAATTCTCCGTCATTCTATTCTCGCGAGCCTGTTGCTCTTACAATTAAGGGTGAAAGCATGAGCGAGCTTTATTATGCAGTGAGCGAGCCTTATACAATTCAATCGGTATCAGAAACTTATTACGAAAATTCCGATTTGTTTGCATCTATTCGTGCTGATAATTTTGTGAAGGCCGATTCTTCTTCTTTGAGCATGGTACTTTCTCCAGAAGGAAACGGCGCTGTTTATTTTAAGGTAGCCGCTTTTTCAAAGAATGAAAAAAATATTGGTGCAGTTGCAACTTACAGCGTGATTATTGACCAGTATAATTATTATTATAACTCGTTTGCAGACTCTACAATTTCTGATGGAACAGCTTTAAGACCTTATGCAACCTTTGAGCAGTGTCTTGAGGCAATCAATAAGGGCCGCTATGCATGTCTTCGTGTAAAAGGTCCTCTTAAGGTTCCTACTGGCGTTCATTATATTCTTTCAAATTGTGTATTAGAAAACGAGGATGATGCTTCGCTTGAGTTTGAGCAGGGCGCATCTCTTGTTGTAAAAAATTCAAATCTGACTCTTGAAAACTTTACAGTTTGTCCTGCTAGCAATGCAAAGAATATTTATAAAATAGAAGGAATTGTTCCATATTTCAAGCTTGAAGATTCTGTTCTTGATATTAACAAATGTCAGATTGCAGCCTTGTACGATACAAACGGACTTTTTACCGAGGCAATTCGTTCTTCTGTAAATGTAAACGGAACTATTGCTTCTGTTTCTGCTTCAATTTATGCATCGTTTATTTCGGGTGTTAAGACAAATGTAAGCATTAAGAATTCTTCAATAAATGCAACTGCCGCTACTTCTGTTGTTGTTTCGCTTAATCAGGGTGATGTTTTGTTCAATAATAATTCCTTTAAGATTTCTGGCGAAAAGGGAAGAGTAGCAGAGTTCTTTGCTGTAAACGGTTCTCTTACTTCAAATAGCTTTAAGGCAAGCCTGCGCAATTCTTCAAATGCGGCTCCTGTTTATGCAGACAAGAAATCAAACATCAAGCAATCAAATGAAGACAGCTATGGATTCTAACAATTCAAACATTCTTATAGTTGGATTTGATGAAGCAGGACGCGGACCGCTTGCAGGACCAGTTTGTGCCAGTGCAGTTATTCTTCCTGCTGATTTTCCCCTTGAAGTTTTAAATGACTCTAAAAAGCTTTCTGAAAAAAAACGCATACTTGCAGAAGAAATTATTAAAGAAAAAGCATGGTGGGGAATTGGTCTTGTTGATCACAAAACAATTGATGAAATAAATATTTTACAAGCCAGCCTTCTTGCAATGAAGCTTGCGTATGAAGAGCTTGAAAAAAAATATGATCTGGGGTCCCTGAGGCTCTCGAAGGGTCCCCAAGTTCTTTCCGGCATTGTCGACGGTACCTTCTGTCCTGATGTTCCTTTTGAATGTCGCAGTGAGCCAAAGGCTGATGGAAAATATCCGCAGGTTATGGCTGCTTCAATTTTAGCAAAAACTTGTCGTGACAGGCTGATGATTGAAATGGACAAAAAATATCCGGAGTATGGATATGCAAAGCATAAAGGATATCCAACCCCGGATCATAAAAAAATATGCCGCCAATTAGGTCCATCCCCAATCCAGCGGCTTACGTTCAAATATTAAAGTGTCACCTACGTCATTGCGAGCGCAGCGTGGCAATCCACTTTTATTCTGTTTCTGTCGGTTTCTTTGACACTACGTGCACTCTGCCAGTGCGTTTAATTCCGTCATCAACTTTTTCGGCAGGCTTTTCGCTCTTTACACGATAAATCTTTTTACCAGATCCAGAGCCACTTGCAGCTTTTCCTTTTGAATAAGCAGCATCTTTTGCGGCACGCTTTTCCTTTGCAGCCTTCTGGCGTGCTTTGCGGTCTTTTTCGATAAATTCAAGCGATTTATCCATTCCCTGGAGGAACTTCTGCATATCTTCTGCAAAAATTGCAATCTGATGTCTGTCGGCTTCTACGCCGTCTCTGTTCTTGCTTTCAACAATCTGCAAAAATACATCGCCAGTTCTGTTTTCTTTTACATTGAAAAAATATGAACGGTTATCCAAATAGATTTGTGTTGTAAAAAGTTCTCCGCGTGCTCCCATAAAGTGCCCCCATGAATAATTAGAACAATACCATAAAAAGATAGTAATTTCAATTAGACATTGGAATAAATTGTTTGTGAAAGCTTTACGAGCGGGTCCCAGCGACGACGTAAAAAAAGGCATCCCCCCAATCTTCCGTTCACCGTATTGGCTTTGCCAATACGAGTTCTCTGATTGGGTCCCCCCTTTTTTTCCGTCTGCGTCCCACTCATAAAGCTTTCACAAACGGTGAATTTTAGAATGGATAATTGTTCTTCACAATATGGTATTGTTCTATTATAATAAAGCCATGGTTTTAAAGAATTTTATAGTGTTTGAAGGTATTGATGGGGCGGGGACTTCTACTCAGATTAAGAAGATTGTGGAGAGTGATCCGGGAAAATTTATTGCTACTGCGGAGCCTACAGGTTTGCCGACAGGAAAATTCTTACGCCGAATGCTTTCCGGCGAGTTTAAAGTTGATGAAAAAACAAATGCATACCTTTTTGCGGCTGACCGCTGTGAACACATTTTTGGCAAGGGTGGAGTAAAAGAACTTTGCGAATCTGGAAAAGTAGTTGTTAGTGACCGTTATTTCTTTTCAAGCCTCGCATACCAGTCAGTTTCATGCGGCCTTGAATTACCAATGCTATTAAATTCACCATTCCCATTACCAGAATACCTGTTCTTTTTTGAAATCAATCCCGAAATTTCATTAAGCCGTGTTAACGCACGAAACGAAAGTAAAGAAATATATGAAAATCTTGATGCACAGAAAAAGATTGCAGCTTTATACGAAAAAGTAATAAGCATGTACGAATTCGACCCATCAAAACGGGAAGAAATGAAGATTATTCGAATAGACGCAACGAAAACGATAGAAGAAATTTCTCAAATAATAAAAGCAGAATTATCAAAATAAATATTCAAAATAAAATCCAATCTGAAAATCTTTACGAGTGGGACGCAGATGAAAAATGAGGGGGACCCAGTTAGAGAGCATCAAACGGCAAAGCCGTTTGGCGAACGGGAAACTGGGGGAGGCCTTGTTTTTCATCGTCGCTGGGGCCCGCTCGTAAAGATTTTCTAAATGATTCCATTTTAATAATCTTTCTTTATTTTCTAAAATTCTCTTTTATTTTTCCGATAATCACTATGTGAAAAAGCTTCTATTATTTTTAATTTTCGCCAGTATTTTCTTTACTCTTCCTCTTTCCCACGCCAATGCATACATGGTTAAATACAAGGAAGACTGGTACAAGCTTTATCACGTACACTATCAGCAGTATCCCGACGACTGCATAGAAAACATTTACTGGCTCGAAAAAGCCGCTCAAGCCGATTTTTGTAATCCTCAGTTTGTTGATTTTAAGGTCGAAACAGAAAAACAGTGGGAAAAATACCGCTATCTGTTTCAAATGCATATAAATCTTAAGCTTATTGAACAGCATCTTCGTTTGGGCAGAACCTACGACAAAAAGTGCATTTACTTTTATGACGCTCCATGGAAAGAAGAATATTTACGAAACATGGAAAAAGCGTTATCTTGTTATGAAGCAGGCTTGTATTACTGGAAGGAAGCAAAGGTTTGGTGCGAAAAGGCAAGTGCTCCTTCGTTCAGTTTTCTTTTTATAACAGATAAGCAGGCGTGGGAAGATGAAAATGCACGAATAGTTTCGGGTGATCTGAACTATGAAAGCATGTTAAACCGCGAAATTGCACGTCTTAAAAAGAATATCCAGGAACTCCAGCAGATGGACAAGACCTACTAAGGATATCTTTTTTCAAATGGAACAAACTACAAATAATTCTCAAATTGATTATAAATCACATTATTTTGACTGGGCCGCTACAAGTCCGGCAGATTCTGATATTTTACAAAAAGCAGTAGAGCTTACTCTAAAAGACTGGGGAAATCCTTCTAGCACTCATCAGGTTGGGAAAAATGCGCGAACTCTTTTAGAACAGGCCCGCGACCGTGCTGCAAAAGCTTTGGGAGTTCCTTCTTCAACAGTTTATTTTACAAGTGGTGGTACCGAAAGCGACCAGATTCCTCTTCTTGCACAACTTGCAAAGCCTTCTACAGGAACAATCCTCATAAGCTCAATTGAACATCCTGCTGTTCGTGAGCAGGCTCTTGCTCTTAAAAAATGCGGCTGGAATATCGTTCAGCTAGCTTCCGATAAAAACGGAATTATTACACCAGAGGTTGTAACGCAGGCTCTTACTTCAGATACAACTTTAGTGTGTATTATGGCTGTAAATAATGAAACTGGTGTAATTCAGCCAATCTATGAAATTGCAGAAGCAATCACAAAATGGAGCAGTGGTAAACGTAAGCCAAAGCTTCATGTAGACTGTGTTCAGGCAGCCGGAAAAATCAACCTGAATCTTGCACACCCAGGAATTGATTCAGCGGCCTTGAGCTCTCATAAAATCTGTGGTCCAAGAGGAATTGGAATTCTTTATGTAAAAGATCAGTTTGATGTTTTCTTGCGTGGAGGCGGTCAGGAAAAAGGAATTCGAAGCGGTACAGAAAATGTTCTTGGCGCTGTTGCATTTTCTCTTGCTCTTGAACGCTATTATAATAAGGATAATTCTACCCAGAAAGAAACAACTGATGATTTTGTAAAGAAGCTTTCTGGCCTTAAAGGTTGTACAATAGTTCCAACAGGCCGTCTTGAAAATCCTGATTTGTTTTCTCCTTATGTAGTTCAGGCGTCGTTTGAACATATCCCTGGAAACGTAATGCTTCGTGCCCTTGATTCACAGGGATTTTACATTTCTACTGGAAGTGCCTGTTCTTCAAAAAAGAATAAGCGCCCTGTTCTGGAAGCTATGCATATCACCCCGCAGATCAGTGAAAATGCAGTCCGCTTCAGCTTTGGGCCTCATACAACCGCACAGGCAATCAACGAGCTTTTTGACGCTGTTGCAAAAGTGAACAGTCAGTTTAATAAGTAACGACGTGGCAATCCATTTGATATTTTCACACTTTCGTCTTATAATAACCTTATGAGTACACACATTAATGCACCAGAAGGTGCCATTGCAGATACTGTTCTGTTGCCGGGTGATCCGCTCAGAGCAAAATTTATTGCAGAAAATTTTCTGGAAAACGCAGTTTGCTATAACGAAGTGCGCGGAATGTTTGGTTTTACCGGAACTTATAAAGGTAAAAAGGTTTCTGTTCAGGGAACAGGAATGGGCCAGCCGTCACTTTCGATTTACGCACAGGAGCTTTTTCAGTTTTATAACGTACAGAAGGCTGTTCGCATTGGAACATGTGGTTCTATCCGCGAAGATGTAAAGGTTCGCGATATTATCATTGCAAATGCTGCCTGTACAGATTCAGCACTTCAGAGTCAGCGCTTTGGACTTATGCATTTTGCACCTGTTCCAAGCTTTGAGCTTCTGGATAAAGCTTATCACACAGCAAAGGACCTCGGCCTTAAGGCTGTAGTTGCACCTTGCGCTTCTAGCGACCGTTTTTACGACGAAAATGAAAACTGGAAGCTCTGGAAAAAATACGGTGTTGCAGGCTTGGAAATGGAAGCTGCAGAATTGTATACACTTGCTGCTCAGTTCAACAGACAGGCACTTGCAATTCTTACAGTAAGCGACCATATCATAACTGGCGAAGCAACAACCGCCGAAGAACGTCAGCTCACATTTAAGGATATGATGAAGCTGGCACTTGAAACTGTTATAAAGGAGTAATAAATGAAACCAACACTACTTGTACTTGCAGCTGGAATGGGAAGCCGCTATGGTGGAGTAAAACAGATAGACGGAGTAGGCCTTCACGACGAATGCCTTTTGGATTTTGCAACTTATGACGCAATGAAGAGCGGCTTTGGAAAGGTTGTTTTTATTATCCGTAAGGATATTGAACAGGCCTTTCGCGAGCGCCTTTTTGACCGTATAGCACGCAACTGTGATGCAGAATATGTTTTCCAGAATATGGACAGCCTTTTGACACCACAGCAGATTGCAGACAGCAAGGATCGTGCAAAGCCATGGGGAACAACTCATGCAGTTCTTTGTGCCGAAAAAGCAATCAACGCTCCATTTGCAGTTATCAACTCTGATGACTATTATGGACGCCAGGCTTTTGAAGTTCTAGGTGGCTATCTTTCTTCTATAAATAACGATTGTACAGAGCATGCCATGGTAGGTTATGTACTTGGAAACACAATGAGCCGTTCAGGTTCTGTAAGCCGTGGTGTTTGTACAGTAAAAGATGGTTGTCTTGATACAATCGTAGAAAACCTGAAAATCTACTACGACGAAAAAGATCAGATTATAAGCGATATCGATGGTGAAAAGAAGCTTCTCACAGGAAAAGAGTGGGTTAGTATGAACTTGTTTGGATTTACTCCAAAAGCATTTGAAGAATTCCACGTTTACTGGGATAACTTTATTAGTGCTAATTCTGCTGCTCCAAAGGCAGAGGCTTTGCTTCCTGTTTCTGCAGGCGACATTATTAAGCATGGTAAGGGAATTATCAAATTCTTTACATCTCAGGAAACCTGGTTTGGTATGACATATCCTGAAGATCGTCAGCTTGTAAAGGATGAAATTGCCAAGAAGATTAAAGACGGTTACTATCCTGAACAGTTGTGGGTTAAATAATGCTCAAGCTTACACCAATAAAATCAGAAAAAATCTGGGGCTATGAGCTTTGGATTGCGTCGACTCACCCGAACGGACCTCAAGAAGATTTTGTAAAGGCCTGTGGCGGTGAGTATCCGCTTCTTGTAAAAATAATTCAGGCAAACGATACTCTTTCAATTCAAGTTCACCCGGATGATGACGCCGCTGTGAAGCTTGAAGGTGAGGGTAACCGTGGAAAAACAGAATGCTGGTACGTTCTTGATGCCACTCCCGATGCAAAGCTTGTATACGGCTTAAAGGATGGCGCTTCAAAAGAAGAACTCGCCAAAGCAATAGAAACAAGCACTCTTGATCCATATCTGAATTTTGTAAATGTCCACAAGGGTGATTTTATTTATATTCCGGCTGGAACAGTTCACGCCATTGGCGGAGGCCTGCGTCTTTTAGAGATACAGCAATCCTGCGACCTTACATATCGTCTTTATGACTGGGGCCGTGGCCGCGAGGTCCACATAGAAAAAGGCTTAGCCGTAATAAAAAATGACGTAAGAAAACCAATAGCCCAATTCCCCGGAAGCTTCGAATGCGAATACTTCACCCTGGATCAGCTAAACATAAAAGGTGGCTGGAGCATGTACAACAGCAGCAAAATACCACAGCTTTTGTACATTCTTTCGACCAACAAGGCAGTAATCCGCACAAGTGAAGAAAAGGTTGGTAAAGCAATTAATTCAGAAGAAATATATGCAGTTTTGCCTGGTGAAAAAATTACCGTAGAAGGTTCGACTTCTGTAATAAAGATTAAACCAGTTTAATCTTGAATCAATCCCAAATAAACTGTATTTTATTCATATGCTTTTATTTTTAATATCGTTTTTACCAATTGCATTAATCGCTTATGCCTTTTTTATTAAGGATAAGAAAATTATACTTCCAGTAATCGCCGGCCTGATTACCGCCGTTGTTGTTTGTGCCTGCAGATTTTTCTTTACTTATGAGCACAGACTTGTATACGATTCTTTCTCTGAAAATTTCATTTATTTTTTTATAAAACAGTCTCTTCTTCCGTTATTTATAGTTTCTGCCGTATATGCAATTATTTCTCGCGATACAGTAGAATTTAAGGTAAAGAACTTCTTCCCATTGCTCTGTACTTTCTATGCAGTTTATCTTCCTTATTGTGTAATAACTGTTTCAGAATTTTATTATCAGGCCTATGATATTTTTCTTAAGCCTGTAATTTATCTTGCAATGCTTGTAATGATTGGATCTTGTCTTATAAATGCTTGGGCAGCCATTTCTTCAAAAAAGATTGTTTTTGCAGTTCTTGATATTCTGATTATTCTTGTATATGCATTCTATCCGGCAGTATCAGATGCACTTTATGCGATTAATTATAATTGTGCCGTTATTCTTGCTGTAGGAATTGTTTATTCTCTCATCCCGTTTGGGCTTCTTGCCATCCAGCAGCTACGTAATAGATAATTTATTATAAATAAAAAAAAGCACCTTCAATTGAAGGTGCTTTTTTTTATGGTCCCTTCGACCCCTTCGACAAGCTCAGGGCTCTCAGGGATCACAGTTCAATTAGTCTAATGCATGTCCAGCAGAACCAAGAACGTTGATGTTCTTGTGCATGTACATCTTCTTTGCTTCATCACGTGCAGCAGAAAGGAACTGGCGTGGGTCAAAAGCTTCTGGATTTTCTGCAAGGAACTTTCTTACAGC
>JAEEGL013200104.1_pt1 | contig 13942 bp, 10 predicted proteins | sample 9134231 | NCBI WGS metagenome assembly JAEEGL01 (sample SAMN16246548, study PRJNA631951) | gut metagenome | biome: gut microbiome; feature: rumen; material: fiber-attached | host: Bos | place: Iran: Karaj | collected 2018-10
CTCATTGTTGAGTCCCAAGGTCTTCAAGGTGTCCAGAATGTAACGGCATTCCTCAACTCCCTTCAGTCCGGTTTCCGAGTCTGAGAGGACGTTGGCAATGGTTTGCAACTTCTCGTCGTTGCTGCCTGTCAGGGTGATGATAGGTTGGAGTTTCTCTATCTGTTCGTCAGACAGTCCGTCCTGACGAAGTTCCTCGTTCACATTGTCAAGACCAATCTTATCAAGTTTGTCAATTGCAACGGTAATGTCAACAATCTTATCTGCAGCACCGATGACTTCGGCTATGCCAGTCAAGATCTTTCTGTTGTTGATCTTGATGAGCACACGGACACCGAAACGCGTGAAGACGGTGTCGATGATCTGCATGAGTTCGACCTCATTCAACAGAGAGTCGCTACCCACCACATCGCCATCGAACTGATAGAACTCGCGATAACGTCCTTTCTGCGGACGATCGGCACGCCAAACGGCCTGATACTGATAGCGTTTGAACGGGAACTGAATCTCGTCGCGATGCATCACCACGAAGCGTGCAAAAGGTACGGTCAGGTCATAGCGCAGACCTTTTTCGCACAACTTGGCTGCCAGATGCAGCGCATTACGCTCCTGGAGCTCGGCATCAGTTGTCTTCGAAAGGAAGTCACCAGAGTTGAGTACCTTGAAGAGCAGTTTGTCGCCCTCTTCTCCATACTTTCCCATAAGAGTCTGGAGCGTTTCCATGGCAGGTGTTTCAATCTGCTGGAAGCCATAGAGTGCATAGACGTCGCGGATGGTGTTGAATATGTAGTTGCGCTTCGCCATTTCTATAGGCGAAAAGTCACGAGTACCTTTTGGTATGCTGGGTTTATTCATTGTTCGGTAATACTTTTTATTGATGAAAAGAGGAGTAATGGAATGATGTTGGGGCGTGCTGAACTACTTCCGTACGATGGTCTGCTCGCGGTCGGGACCAATGGAGATGATCTTGATGGGCGTCTCAAGCTGTTGCTCGAGGAATGCCACATAATCGCGGAAGGCCTGGGGGAACTGGTCTTCGCTGGTGAAGTGTGTCATGTCGCAGTTCCATCCGGGCAGTTCCTCGTAGATAGGCTCAATACCTTCTTCGACGCTATAGGGGAAGTAATCGATACGCTCGCCATTCTGCTTGTAGGCCACACATGCCTTGATGGTGTCGAACTGGTCGAGCACGTCGCTCTTCATCATGATGAGCTCGGTAACACCATTGACCATGATTGCATAGCGAAGTGCTACCAGATCTATCCAGCCACAACGACGTTCACGCCCAGTCACGGCTCCATACTCATGACCAAGGTCGCGGATACGCTTGCCAGTTTCGTCGAAAAGCTCGGTGGGGAATGGACCCGCACCGACACGTGTGCAATAAGCTTTCATGATGCCATAGACGTGTCCTATTTTATTAGGTCCTATACCCAGTCCCGTGCAGGCACCTGCGCAGATGGTGTTGGAAGACGTCACGAACGGATAGCTGCCAAAGTCCACGTCGAGCATGGTTCCCTGAGCACCTTCGCAGAGGACGCTCTTTCCCTCACGCAGGAAACGATTGATCTCGTGCTCGCTATCGACAATCTCGAATTGCTTCATGTATTCAATGCCTTCCATCCACAGGCGTTCAACATCCGTGATGTCGTAGTCGGTATAGCCAAGTTCCTTCAGGCGCTTTTCGTGAAGAGCCTTGTGGGCTTGGTATTTAGCCTCGAAATTATCCAGAATGTCGCCCACGCGAAGACCGTTGCGGCTAACCTTATCGGTATAGGTCGGACCGATACCCTTGCCCGTCGTACCCACCTTGTTCTTGCCCTTGGCAGCCTCAATGGCGGCATCGAGCAGGCGATGGGTAGGCATGATGAGGTGAGCCTTCTTCGATATGTGAAGACGCGTCTTCAGTTCGTGTCCGCTGCGTTCCAGTTCACGAGCCTCTTGCATGAAAAGATCAGGAGCCAACACAACGCCGTTGCCGATGACGTTGATCTTTCCTCCTTGGAAAATGCCTGACGGAATACTGCGCAGGACGTACTTTTGTCCCTCGAACTCAAGTGTATGACCAGCATTAGGACCGCCTTGGAAGCGAGCTATCACATCATATTGTGGCGTCAGCACGTCTACGACTTTTCCCTTACCTTCATCGCCCCACTGCAAACCGAGGAGGACGTCAACTTTTCCTGTATTCATGAGCTTATGATTTATTGATTCATATTTCTGTTGGATATTGTTCTTCGCTGTCAACTCTTCGTCCGATGACGGCGGGTGAGCTTTGCCTGACAGGTGCTGCAGATGCCATAGACATAAAGGACGAAGCCCTCACGGCGGAAACGCTTCAGTCGGGCATTGCCAACGGCCTCTGTAACAGCCGGGATGCTAATTTCCTTTGACTTTCCACAAGTGGTGCATACCTGGTGGACATGAGCTCCGTTGTTGTAGCCAGCCACATAGTAAGTTCCCGTAGGAAGGATGTGCTTCACTACAAGACGCAATGAGATGAGCAGTCGAATCGTGTTATAGAGCGTTGCACGACTGACACGGAAGTTCTGAGCCAGCAGGTTCTCGTTCAGTTCTTCCAGCGTGAACTGTCCGCGTTGGTCGTAAATGGCATCCAAAATAGCGTAACGTTCAGGCGTCTTGCGGCATTTGTTGGCCACAAGATATTCCGTGAGAACTGCCTTCACACGCTCCTTAATTTTTGAATCCATTTAGTCTTACGCTCAAAAAACGTACAAAACTACAAAAAATATTGCAATTTTGCACATTTCTTATCTATAAAAAATCTAAACGAAGGGCTTTACGAGCCATTTTCCCGTATTCTTCGCCTAAATCAACAAAGCGTGTCACGCAATTCATGGCTGCATGCTGCACACCGGCATGTTCATCGGTAAGTGCCGTAGAGACCTGGTCGAGAAATTCGTTGATGCCTCTTTCGTTAGGTTCCTGACCTCGTGCAAAGAGCCGCGTCAGCACCAAATATCCGGCCATCTGACGGAGTGAATCGGCCGAAGCAATCCACTCGTAGGCAAGCACAGGCGCATAGTTGAGGTGCTGATAGAGGTAGAACGACGCCATCTCTGCCATTTCCTGTGTGTGCGTCTGCTCCATCCAGATGTCAACAACCTCTGGAGGCATCTTATCAGCAGGCATCAGCATGGTTGCAAGGATTTTACATTCGCGAATGTCTTCCTTCCATAGAGCAATGGCAAGGTCGTAGTCTTTCTCGTATTCGCTGGCCATCTGCTGCAAGTCGGGCAGACTGACACCCCAATTGATTTTGTAGTCGGCACCCTTCTCGCGCATCGAACGAGAGGCAACGCCATTCATGAGCAGGCGAAACGACTGCTTGATTTGTTTCAGTTTTTCGTTGGTTTGCTCTGTCATAGTCAGTTTCAGTTAATTATAGTGGTCATTATCTACAGAAAGCCATATTCCCTGCTATAGCGCAACATCTGCTCCTCGTAGGTTTCTGAATAGTCGACACAGACGTCAACCATCGTCCCGCTTTCATCGCAGACTGGCTTCAGCCACGGGTTGAGGAAACCCTTATAGGGAGCAAGGTTCAGCCGCTTGTAGCGGTCGAGTATCTCTTTGTGCAAATCGGCATCAATTCGGATAGCATAACGCTCAACCAAATTACGTGCTGCCTCAAAGTCTCCTTCGCTCTTAATGCGCTGAATCTCGGCCAACAAGGTGCCGAAGAGCTGGCGCAGGAGTTTGTAGTCGTGAATCAAAAGATGCGTTTTACCATTTCGACGGATGAGCGATACAGCTCCTTTCGAATGCTCGTACACCCATCTGGCGATAAGTGCCCGGTTGCGCATGTGGGCCTCTTCAATCTGTTTACCTGGCTCTATACGCACCAACTGCGTGAGCAGGCCGTTCAGCATGTAGGTGTAGTATTGCGAACGATGGGCTTCGAGATTTGGCAGAAGGCCAAGCTCCACCAATTTTTCGTCAGCAATATAGTAGAGTCCGAACAGATCGGCACGTGCTTCCTCTATCGTGTTGCCGTAGGCTTTCAAGGCATCGGGACTCACACCTGGCAACAATTGTCCACTTCCATGTCCGAGACACTCGTGCAGGTCGGTATGCAGGTCATCGCAAACATCACCATAGCGTTCGATAAGTTGTAGCGTCCGCTCATCGACAACAAACTCCTCACGGAAACCATTACCATGGGCTGCCTTTGCATAGGCATCGGTTATGTTAGCAATCGTGATGCTTTTCGAACCGTAACGGGCACGAATCCAATCGGCATTGGGCAAGTTAATGCCAATGGCTGTGGAAGGATACTCGTCGCCACCAAGCATGGCGGCACAGATGACGCTGGCCGAAACGCCTTTCACCACCTTCTTCTTGAACTGTTGAGCCACAGGCGAATGATCCTCAAACCACTGGGCGTTGTCACTAATAGTCTGCGTGCGGCGTGTGGCGTCAAGGTCGCGATATTCAACAAGTCCTTCCCACGAGCCTTTCAATCCCAATGGATCGCCGTAGACCTCAATAAACCCATTGATGAAGTCCACCTGTCCACTCAATTCATGAAGCCACTCAATAGAATATTGGTCGAACAAGCGCAGGTCGCCCGACTGATAATATTCAATAAGTAAACTGATGATTCGCTGCTGCAGGCTGTTCTCTGCCACTTCTTTTGCTTTCTCCAGCCAAGAAACAATCTTGCTGATGGCTGGGCCGTAAAGTCCGTTGACAGTCCACTTCAGTTCCTGCAACTGTCCGTCAATCTTCACGAGTTTAGAGTTCAGCCCATAAGAAGGAGGAGTCGTGTCTGCGCTCTCTTTCATAGCGTCATAGTAGTCCTCAACTTCCTGTTGACTGACGCCCTCGTAGAAATTACATGCCGACGTGGCCACCAAGTCGCAGCCATCAGCCTTGTTGACGCGCTTTGGCAGCACATCAGGATCAAACATTACAGGGAAAAGCTCGTTGCAGAGCATATCGACAGTTTCGCCTTCTTTCAAAGGCAAGAACTCTGCCTCTATACTCTCAATGACGGAATGCAGGTATGCAGCAGAACAACCTGGAATAAATTTCTCGCAACCGTAGTGGTGATAGATGCCGTTGGAGAACCAAACTCGCTTGAGATAGACTGTGAGAGCAGCGAAGTCGGCGCAATCCCTATCACCTTTGTAGTGCAGGAACAGACTTTCAAGTAATTTCCGGATTCTTAAGTTGAACTTACCGAACTGATCGGTAGTGATGTCGCGGCCACAAAGTGCAGCCTTGGAGAGATAATAGATGTAAATTCGTTGACGGGGTGTCAGTTTTTCGAAGCCGTTCAGCCTGTAACGTAGCAGCTGAAGGTCGGCAAATCGTTCTCCGGAGTACTTAAAGTCATCTCGCATTGTTTATTGTGAATTGGTTCTCTTCTTTCGGTTCTTCCTTGCCCGACGCTTCTTGGCCTTTTGTGCCTCTATCTTTTCGGCCACATCAGGATGTGCATCGAGGTATCTCTTTCTGTACTCTCTGGGAGTCATCTTAACAGTCTTGAAGAAAGAAGCATAGAAAGACTGGCGATTTGAAAATCCGACATAATCAGATATGTCCTGCATCTTCATGTCGTAGTAGCGACTTTCGGTAAGCATGGCTAGTGCCTCCTTGATGCGAAAAGAATTTACAAAAGACGTATAGTTCATGCCGAACTTCACATTGACCACAGCTGAAATATATCGTGTGTTCGTTCCCAAATCTTCTGCGAGCCTCTTAGCAGAATAGTTCTTGTCTTTAAATTTTTTCTGGTTGAGGATAACTTCTAATATTCCTTCTTGCAGTTCTCTCATCACCTGTTCACTTACCATCGAGCGGTATGATGCTTCTTTTTCTTTCTTCTCAACAATATTGTATTTAGCCATAATATAATTTGTTTAAGGAAACTCCAAAAGAGTATGCAAAAGTAGTTATTTAATTTGAAATAAAACATCTTTTCGGCCTTTTTTTTCAAAAAAAGTCGTAACTTTGCCACACAAATAAAAATATATTACATGAAAAGACTATTTCTCTTTATTTCGTGCTCGTTTTCAATGCTGTTAACGACTTTGGGACAGCACACAACCATCTTGATTTCGCTCGACGGATGCAGGGCAGACTATCCTGAATGGTACGATACTCCCACATTCGATTTCATGGCCGAAAACGGAATGTCGGCAGGGCTCATCCCGTCGTTTCCATCGAAAACCTTCCCCAATCATTATACACTTGCAACCGGTCTCTACCCCGATCACCATGGCATCGTGGCGAACTCATTTCTCGACGTAGCTACGGGCGAAGTGTTCTCACTGAGCAATGCCGAACAGAAATTCAACCCAAAGTATTACGGTGGCGAACCCATCTGGATCACAGCCAAACGACAGGGACTTCGAACAGCTGTTTTCTACTGGCCTGGTTCCGACGTTGCCATTCTCGGACAGCATCCCGACACCTATTATAATTATGATGCCAAGCCCCGCCTCTCGCTCGAACAACGCATCAATGGCATTATCGCTCAGTTGGCTAAGCCAACGGAAGAGCGGCCACAACTCATCATGGCCTATCTGGAAGAACCCGACTCCAAAGGTCATCGCCATGGTCCACAGGGCAAGAAAACAAGGCGGGCTGTGATGCGCGTGGATTCGCTCATCGGACATCTCTACACTACACTGTGCCGCCACAACCTGCAGAAGACCACTAATCTGGTCGTCGTTTCAGACCACGGCATGGCATGGGTCGACTCCACGCATGCCATACGCATAGCCCATCTGCTGAAACCCGAATGGGTGCGTGATGTCGTAGGCGAGATTCCGGCATGCGTCTATGCCAACCCAGGATGCACCGACTCCATCTACAACGCCCTGCGAGATATTGACCACGCTAAGGTATGGCGCAAGAATGAGGTTCCTGCCTACCTGCACTATGGCACTTCTTCGCGCATTGGCGACGTGGTTGTTTTGCCCGACATCGGCTACATCGTCTATGAGAAACCGATAGAAGCCGGAGGTACACACGGCTATGACCCGAACCTGCAGGAGATGCATGCACTCTTCCGCGCCATCGGACCGGACATTCCGCACACGACACTGCCTGACTTCCCCAACGTCTGCGTATACAACTTCGTGTGCAAGCTATTGGGCATTGAGCCCGCACCCAACGACGGATACGATATTAACATTCACTAATACAACGATAAACTATGGAAAGAACCTGGAGATGGTTTGGCAAGAAAGACAAAATTACGCTTGCCATGCTCAGACAAATTGGTGTTGAGGGCATTGTCACAGCCCTCCACGACGTGCCGCTTGGCGAAGTATGGACCCGCGAAAAGATTCGCGACCTGCGCGAATACATCGAGAGCTACGGCATGAGGTGGAGTGTTGTCGAAAGCCTTCCAGTTGTAGAAACCATTAAATACGGAGGACCCGACCGCGATCATCAGATTGAAGTCTACAAGGAGTCGCTCCGCAACCTGTCGGCAGAGGGTATCCATTGCATCTGCTACAACTTCATGCCTGTCCTCGACTGGGCTCGCACCGACCTGCAACACGAGAATCCCAACGGTGCCACGAACCTCTACTTCAACTATGCAGAGTTTGCCTATTTCGACATCTATCTGCTGAAACGCGAAGGTGCTCGCGAGGAATGGGCCCAACTACAATTCCCAAAGGGAGTAGGCGAAGGGCGCAACGTGCTGGCCGAGGCCGATGAACTGGCCAAGCACATGACGCCGGAGAAAGACCACAAGCTTGTCGAGAACATCGTCATCAAGACTCAGGGCTTCGTCAGTGGCAACTTCAGCGAAAACGACGAGGCCCCTCTGCAGAAGTTCCGCGAGTTCCTCGACCTGTATAAAGGCATCGACAAGCAGCAGCTAAGGGCCAACATGAAATATTTCCTCGAGGCCATCATGCCGGTGTGCGAGGAGTGCGGCATGAACATGTGCGTTCATCCCGACGATCCACCTATCGAAGTGCTCGGTCTGCCCCGTATCGTACGCACCGAGGAAGACATCGAGTGGTTCCTCAACGCCGTGCCCAACAAGCACAACGGACTGACCTTCTGTGCCGGTTCGCTCAGTGCTGGTGCCTACAACAACGTGGTCGAGATGGCTCATAAGTTTGCTTCACGCACCCACTTCGTGCACCTCCGCTCGTGCCATATCTTCCCCAACGGCGACTTCACGGAAGCCAGCCACCTGGGCGGACGCGCAGACATCATTGAACTTTGCCGCATCTTCGAGAAGGAGAACCCGCAGCTCCCCATGCGCGTCGACCACGGCATGACGTTCACCGACGAACCTGGCGGCATCATGGACGAATCGAGCCATGGCCACAACGCCGGCTATACACTGCTCGGCCGTATGTTTGCACTCGGACAGGTGCAGGGCATCCTTGCAACCGTCGACCGTGAATTAGGAATCAACTACAAACAACCTGGATTTTTCGACTAATCATCATGAAACTAACTGACATCCTTTCAGGGCAGTTCGATGCCAAGGAATGGGAAGCCAAAGGCTACCAACTTCCTAAATTCGATCGCGAAGCAGTTGTAAGAAAAACCTACGAGGAACCCACATGGGTGCACTTTGGCGGTGGCAACATCTTCCGTGCCTTCCCGGCAGCCATCCTCAACGATGCACTCAACACAGGTCATTACGACCGTGGCGTCATCGTTGCCGAGACCTTCGATTTCGAGGTCGTCGACAAAGCCTACAAACCCTACGAGAACCTCTCGTTGCTCGTAAGCCTGCAATCGACGGGCACCATCGAGAAGAAAGTCATCGCTTCGGTGACCGAGGCACTGAAGGCCGACCCGCAGTTTGACGATTGGAAGCGTCTCGTCGAAATCTTCCGCAAGCCATCTCTGCAGATGGTGTCGTTCACGATCACGGAAAAAGGCTATGGCGTAGCACCTGCCGACCTGGAGCGGGGCCTTTCGCCCGTGCTTGCCATGGGTAAGGTTTGCGCCCTACTCTACGAGCGCTATAAGGCAGGCCGACTGCCTCTGACGCTGCAATCGATGGACAACTGCTCGCACAACGGCGACCGAGTACGTTCCGGAGTACTTGCCTATGCCGAGCGTTGGCAGAAAGACGGACTCGTTCCGCAGGAGTTCCTTGACTACCTGAACGACGAGACGAAGATTACTTTCCCCTGGTCGATGATCGACAAAATCACGCCGCGTCCACACGAGAAGGTGAAGCAAATGCTGGCCGAGGACGGATTCGAGGACAACAACTACATAGAAACCGAGCGCCACACATTCACAGCACCATTCGTAAATGCTGAGGAAGTGCAATATCTGGTCATCGAAGACCAATACACCAACGGCCGTCCGCCACTCGATCTTGGTGGTGCACTCTACACGACACGTGAGACCGTCGACAAGGTGGAGACGATGAAGGTGACCACATGCCTGAATCCCCTGCATACGGCGATGAGCATCTATGGCTGCATGTTGGGCTATACGCTCATCTCAGCCGAGATGGCCGACCCCGACTTGCGTGCCTTCGTACAAAAGATCGGCTACATCGAGGCCATGCCCGTGGTGACCGATCCTGGCGTCTTGAACCCGTATGAGTTCATCGGAGCTGTCATCAACCGTCGTCTGCCGAATCCTTTCATGCCAGATGCCCCTCAGCGTATAGCCATGGACACATCGCAGAAACTGCCCATCCGCTTTGGTGAGACCATCAAGAAGTACCTCAACCGAGGCCTCGACACGCAGAACCTTGTGCTCATTCCGCTTACCTTGGCTGGCTATGCTCGCTACCTAAAAGGCATTGACGACGAAGGAAACGCCTTCCAACCGTCGCCCGATCCTATGCTGAGCGAACTACAAGCCATCGTCGAACCGCTGCAGATTGGCAAGCCCGACCAAGACCTATCGTGCCTTCACCAACTCTATTCTCGTAAGGACGTGTTCGGTCTTGACCTCTACGAGGCTGGTTTTGGCGAGCAGATCGAAGGCATGGTGCGCGAACTCTTTGCAGGGAAAGGTGCCGTCAGGGCAACCCTGCACAAGTATGTTTCAGCCCGTTAGTGCCCTCCCCTGCCCTCTGAACGGTCAGCAGACGCTACGTGTTAATGTTGGTTAATGGTTTCTTCAAACTGATAATTATTTAGTATCTTTGCAGAAATGTATAAACATAATAACCAAAAACCATATCATCAAGAAAAAGAACAACATGGAAAAGTTAATGCCATTGAACAGGCAGTATGCTCCGAAGAGCACTATGCCTGAAAGAGTCATCCAGTTTGGCGAGGGTAACTTCCTTCGTGCTTTTGTCGATTGGATTCTCTGGAACATGAATCAGAAGACGAACTTCAACGGCAGCGTTGTCGTCGTACAGCCCATCGAGCGCGGAATGGTCGACTGGCTCAACGGTCAGGACTGCCTCTACCACGTCAATCTGCAGGGAAGGCTCAACGGTGAGGCAGTGAACTCACTGGAGCGCATCGACGTCATCAGCCGTGCCCTTAATCCCTACACGCAGAACTGGGCCTTCATGGCACTTGCCGAGCAGCCCGAGATTCGCTTTGTCATTTCCAACACCACTGAGGCTGGTATCGCTTTCGACCCCGAATGTAAGCTCAGCGACGCTCCAGCAAGCAGCTATCCCGGTAAGCTGGTTCAGCTGCTCTACCGTCGTTATCAGACGTTTGGCGGCGATCCCTCGAAGGGACTCGTCATCATGCCTTGCGAGTTGATATTCCTTAACGGCCACCACCTGAAGGAGTGCATCTACAAGTACATTGAGTTGTGGAAGGACGACTTCGGTGCCGACTACGAAGGATTCAAGGAGTGGTTCACAAAGTACAACTATGTCTGCGCTACACTTGTCGACCGCATCGTTCCCGGATTCCCGCGCAAGGAGATTGCCGACATACAGCAGAAGATTGGCTACAAGGACAACCTCGTCGTTCAGGCTGAGATTTTCCACCTCTGGGTGATTGAGAAGGCCGAGAACATGACCTGCGAAGAGCTGCGCCGCGAGTTCCCTGCCGAGAAGGCTGGACTGCATGTGCTCATCGCCGAGAGCGAGAAACCTTACCACGAGCGCAAGGTGACGCTGCTCAACGGCCCGCACACCGTTCTTTCGCCTGTCACCTATCTGAGTGGCGTCAACATCGTGCGCGATGCCTGCAACCATCCTGTGCTGGGCAAGTACATCCACAAAGTGCAGTTCGAGGAGCTCATGGAGACACTCAACCTGCCGAAGGACGAACTCGAGCAGTTTGCTTCTGACGTTCTGGAGCGCTTCAACAATCCGTACGTCGACCACCAAGTGACGAGCATCATGCTGAACTCGTTCCCGAAGTTCCAGGCCCGCGACCTGCCAGGCGTGAAGACTTATCTTGAGCGCAAGGGACAACTGCCTGAGGGACTGGTGTTTGGCCTCGCTGCCATCATCACTTACTACAAAGGCGGAGTACGCGAAGACGGTGCCGAAATCGTGCCGAACGACGACGAGAAGATCATGCAACTGCTGAAGGATCTGTGGGCAACAGGCGACACGCAGAAGGTTGCCGACGGCGTGCTTGCAGCCGACTTCATCTGGGGCGAGGACCTTCACAATGTGCCAGGTCTGGCCGAACTCGTCAAGAGAGACCTCGACCTGATTCAGGAGAAGGGCATGCTGGAGGCAGTGAAGACCATCCTCTAAGCGCTTCATCAACTCACAGAGTACAACAAAGCGGTGCTTTACATGTCGTAAGGCATCGCTTTTTTTGTTACAAAGCATTGCTTTACAGGGTATAAAAGCTATGCTCTACAGGTTGTAAAGCAATGCTCCATCAGGTACAAAGCAATGCCCTACAAGCTATAGAGCAATGCCCTACAAGCTATAGAGCTAAGCTCCTCAGCATACAAAAGAATGCTCCGTGCCTTACAGAGCATTGCTGCATTGGGCACGAAGCATGACTATTATGTGAAAGAGAGATTGTATGTCCAGACGGAACGGAACAACTCTGATGCATCAGATGCTCAACTCGTCGAGCACCTTGAACAGCTTCTTGTCGAAAGGCTTGTCCTGACGGATGGCCTCAGAGAGCGGTACATAGACGACTTCGTTGTTGCGAACGCCAATCATGATGTTGCGTTGTCCCTGAATGATTGCCTCGATGGCACCGACGCCCGTGCGACTTGCCAGGATTCGGTCGTGCGCTGTTGGGCTGCCTCCGCGCTGAAGGTGACCGAGAATGGACACGCGTACATCAAACTGCGGGAACTCGTTGCGCACACGTTCGGCATAGTAAAGTGCACCACACTTAGGACTTTCCGACACAATCACGATGCACGACTTCTTCGATTTACGGATACCTCGCTCCATGAAGCGCGCCAGCTGGTCGGCACGCGTCATGTCCTCGGGAATGATGGCAGCTTCGGCGCCGCAGGCAATGGCAGAATTCTGTGCCAGGAAGCCTGCATCGCGGCCCATCACCTCAACGAAAAAGATGCGCTCGTGGCTTTGTGCCGTGTCGCGAATACGGTCGACACATTCCATGATGGTGTTCATCGTCGTGTCGTAACCGATGGTCGAGTCGGTGCCATAGAGGTCGTTGTCGATGGTTCCCGGCAAGCCTATACAGCAGATGTCGTACTCGCGAGCAAGCTCCATTGCACCAGTCAGCGAACCGTTGCCGCCAATCACGACGAGTGCCTGAATGTCGTTGGCCTGCAACTGCTGCCAGGCGCGCTCCCTACCCTCAGGCGTAGCGAAATCCTTCGAGCGTGCAGTCTTCAAGATGGTGCCGCCCTGATTGATGATACCACTCACGTTTTCGGTCGTGAACTCGCGAATCTCGCCGTTCATCAGGCCCTCGTAACCGCGATAGATGCCCTTCACGTGAAAACCATTGTAGATACCTGCACGCGTCACCGCACGTATTGCTGCATTCATTCCAGGTGCATCCCCACCCGAGGTCAGCACACCAATAGTCTTGATTTTTGCCATAATAAATTCAGGTTTGATTATGTTGCAAATTTACAAAAAATCCTTCAATCCACCTATCCGTAAGCGATAAAAACACGAATAATATGTTAAAGTTGCTTAAATAAACAGGAAAACACCTGCACGTGCACGCATAATGCAAAGAAAAAGCGTAACTTTGCAGCCGCTTTGCGGCTTTCGGAGACCAGCAATGGGCAAAGAAGCCGTGGGGCATCGTGAATTAACATAAAGTCTAACTTTATTTCATTACAAACTTTTTTAATTAACATTTATGTCAAATCTTAAAAACATTGAACCGCTGCAGGACTTCAACTGGGAAGAATTTGAAAACGGTTCATCAACGGGCGCAAGCCGCGAAGAACTTCAGAAGGCTTACGACGAAACCCTTAACAAAGTAGCCGACCACCAAGTAGTTGACGGCGTCGTGTCGCACATCGACAAGAAGGAAGTCATCGTCAACATCGGTTACAAGAGCGATGGTATCATCGCCGCCAGCGAGTTCCGCTACAACCCCGACCTGAAGGTGGGCGACACCGTGGAGGTCTATGTGGAGAACGCTGAAGACAAGAAAGGCCAGCTGGTGCTTTCGCACAAGAAAGCTCGTCTGAGCAAGAGCTGGGAGCGCGTGAACGCCGCCCTCGACAACGAGGAGGTCATCACGGGTTACATCAAGTGCCGCACTAAGGGCGGTATGATTGTCGACGTATTCGGCATCGAGGCATTCCTGCCTGGCAGCCAGATCGACGTACATCCCATACGCGACTACGACGTATTCGTAGGAAAGACCATGGAGTTCAAGGTTGTGAAGATCAACCAGGAATTCCGCAACGTAGTTGTTTCTCACAAGGCTCTCATCGAGGCCGAGTTGGAAGCACAGAAGAAGGAAATCATCTCGAAGCTCGAAAAGGGTCAGATTCTCGAAGGTACCGTCAAGAACATCACTTCTTACGGTGTATTCGTTGACCTCGGCGGTGTTGACGGACTCATCCACATCACCGA
>JAEEGL013386161.1_pt1 | contig 13942 bp, 15 predicted proteins | sample 9134231 | NCBI WGS metagenome assembly JAEEGL01 (sample SAMN16246548, study PRJNA631951) | gut metagenome | biome: gut microbiome; feature: rumen; material: fiber-attached | host: Bos | place: Iran: Karaj | collected 2018-10
AGCCGCGGGCTAAGGAGAACATTTCCGGAGATAGGACAGTTGCCTGAAGGAGGGAGCCCGTATTGCTGATCTACATATGTTAGTACTAACTAACTGATATCAATATATACCTGCTGTTACAGAACGTCAACAGTTTTTTGACTGAAATCAAATAATTGCACAAAACAATCGCTTGTGTATTGCAATATACCCTACGGGGGTATACTATGATAACGAGGTGAACAGTATGAGTGAAGTGTATGAAGAGGTTATGGACGGTGTGCATCACCGTAAAAGGACCGATAAGGAAAAAAGGGAACTGTCGGCACGGCTGAAACGGATTGAAGGCCAGATCCGCGGGATTCAGAATATGGTGGAGAAGGATGCCTGGTGTCCGGATATCCTGACGCAGGTATCAGCCGCAACCAGTGCGCTCAACAGCTTCAATAAAGTATTGCTGGCGCAGCATATCAAAGGATGTGTTGCCCAGGATATTCTCAATGGGAATGAAGATTCAGTGGATGAGCTTGTGAACGTGCTTCAGAAGCTCATGAAATAGGAGACGGATATGGAACAGTATCTTGTAACAGGTATGTCCTGTGCTGCATGTCAGGCACGGGTGGAAAAGGCGGTGAGCGGTGTTCCGGGGGTGACTTCCTGCGCGGTCAGTCTGCTGACAAATTCCATGGGTGTGGAAGGCACGGCATCCGCAGGGGACATCATCCGGGCAGTGGAAGATGCCGGATACGGCGCGTCCTTGAAAGGTGCAGGAAAAGCACTGAGCGCTGCGGAAAAGGCCGCGATGGAAGAAGATGCACTGGTTGACCGGGAAACACCGAAGCTGAAGAGAAGGCTGCTGCTGTCGGTGGGTTTCCTGCTGGTGCTGATGTACATTACGATGGGACATAATATGTGGGGATGGCCGCTTCCGGGCTTCCTGGTGCACAACCATATCGGACTGGGCATTCTGCAGCTGTGCCTTGCGGTCATTGTGATGATCATCAACCATGCGTTCTTTACAAGCGGATTCCGGTCTTTGCTGCATGGTGCACCGAATATGGATACACTGGTTGCGCTGGGCTCTTCCGTCTCATTGGCGTGGAGCCTGATTGTCCTGCTGCGCATGACGGTCATGGTGACCAACGGTGCAGCAAACATGGATCTCATGGACCTGTATCACAATCAGATGTACTTTGAATCCGCCGCGATGATTCCGGCCTTGATCACGGTAGGCAAGATGCTCGAAGCGATGTCCAAAGGCAGGACGACCGATGCGCTGAAAGGTCTGATGAAGCTGGCGCCGAAGACGGCCGTGCTGCTCAGGGACGGCGCTGAGACGGAAGTCAGCATCGATGAAGTCATGAGCGGTGATGTATTTGTAGTCCGCCCCGGGGAAAGCATTCCGGTGGACGGCATCGTAATGGAAGGATCAAGCGCTGTAAACGAATCAGCCCTGACCGGGGAAAGCATTCCGGTCGACAAGGTTCCGGGAGACAGGGTCTCTGCGGCGACCATCAACCAGTCCGGCTATATCCAATGCCGGGCTACCCGGGTCGGTGAGGACACCACACTGTCGCAGATCATTCGCATGGTGAGCGACGCAGCAGCCACAAAGGCTCCCATCGCCCGGATCGCGGACAAGGTATCCGGTGTATTCGTACCGGCAGTCATTGCCATTGCAGCCGTCACAACCGGGGGTTGGCTCCTTGCCGGTGCACCGCTGGCGCAGGCACTGGAACGGGGCATCTCCGTCCTGGTGATCTCCTGCCCGTGTGCGCTGGGACTGGCCACGCCGGTGGCCATTATGGTCGGCAACGGCATGGGCGCCAGAAACGGTGTACTGTTCAAGACATCGGAATCCCTGGAGCAGGCGGGCAGAGTACAGATCATCGCTCTGGACAAAACAGGAACGATTACTCTGGGTGAGCCGAGTGTTACGGATCTGATTCCTGGCGAAGGTGTGGAACCGGGTGAACTGATGGCGAAAGCCTATGCACTGGAGAAGAAGTCCGAACATCCGCTGGCCGGAGCCATTGTCCGGGAGGCGGAAAGCACGGGCGTACAGGCTCAGGAAGCGGAGTCCTTCGAAGCACTGCCGGGCAATGGCCTGAAGGGTGTACTGGAGGGCAGAAGCCTGTACGGCGGCAGCCGGAAGTTCATTGCCGGTCTGGCGGCGATTCCGGCAGAGCTTTCGGAGCAGGCGGATGGATTGGCGGAGCAGGGAAAGACACCGCTGTTCTTCATGGAAGACGGCAAGGTGCTGGGCATCATCGCTGTAGCGGATGTCATCAAGGAAGATTCCCCGCAGGCAATCGAGGAACTCCGGAACATGGGCATTGAAGTCGTAATGCTGACGGGTGACAACGAGAAGACGGCGAAAGCGATCGGCAGGCAGGCCGGTGTGGACCGTGTCGTAGCGGGTGTACTGCCGGACGGCAAGGAAGAAGTCATCCGGGAACTGCAGAAACGCGGCAGGACCGCGATGGTCGGCGACGGGATCAATGACGCTCCGGCGCTTACCCGGGCAGATACCGGCATTGCGATCGGCGCCGGTACGGATGTAGCGATTGATTCAGCGGACATTGTACTGATGAACAGCCGGCTGAGCGATGTGGCTGCTGCAGTGCGTCTGAGCCGCAGAACGCTGCAGCACATCCACCAGAACCTGTTCTGGGCCTTCTTCTACAACCTGATCCTGATTCCGGTTGCGGCAGGGCTGACACCGCTGAAGATCAATCCGATGATGGGCGCTGCAGCGATGAGCCTGTCAAGCTTCACCGTCTGCATGAATGCGCTGCGCCTGAATCTGTTCAATATGCATGATGCCTCAAAGGACAGGCCTTTGGCGCATCCTGCAAAGCCGGAGGAAGAAAAGAAGAAAGAAGAAACAAGGGAAACGGTGCTGAATGTTGAAGGAATGATGTGTGAGCATTGCGAAAACAGGGTACAGAATGCTTTAATGAAGATTGAGGGTGTGCAGTCCGCAAGGGCGGATTACCATACCGGTACGGTCAAGGTGGAAACGATCGGGACAGTCGATCCTGAGCGGATGAAGCAGGCCGTAGAAGCAGAAGACTATACCTGTCTGGGAATTGTCGGTGAAGAGGAGGACAAACATATGAAGGTAGTAATGAAGATTGAAGGAATGATGTGCCCGCACTGTGAGATGACGGTCAAGAAGGCGCTGGAAGGCGTGGACGGTGTCATCAGTGCAGCAGCGGATCATGAGAAGAACGAAGCGGTTGTTGAAGTGGAAGGCACGGTGGACCGTGAAGCCCTGAAGCAGGCCGTCGAAGCGAAGGATTATACAGTAACAGAGATTGCGTAGTCTGCGCATCCGGAGGTGAAACAATGCAAGGAATTATTACAGCGGCTGTAATCATCGTGATTATAGTCATCGTTCTGATCAACTGCATCCGGATCGTTCCGCAGGAAAGTGAATACGTTGTGGAGCGTCTGGGCAAATATCATACGACATGGTCTGCCGGCATGCATCTGAAGATGCCTATTATCGACCAGGTCAGACGCAGGGTTCTCCTGAAGGAACAGGTTGCGGACTTTGCGCCGCAGCCGGTCATTACCAAGGACAACGTTACGATGCAGATCGACTCCGTTGTTTACTTCAAGGTCATGGAGTCGAAGCTCTATACCTACGGTGTAGAGAATCCGATCATGGCGATGGAGAACCTGACTGCGACAACACTGCGTAACATCATCGGTGATCTGACGCTGGATGAAACGCTGACATCCCGTGACCGGATCAACTCCCAGATGCTGGCTATCATTGATGAGGCAACCGATGCCTGGGGAATCCGGGTCAACCGTGTTGAGCTCAAGAACATCCAGCCGCCGACAGCCATCCGTGAAGCAATGGAGAAGCAGATGAAGGCCGAACGTGAAAAGCGTGCCGCAATCCTTCAGGCAGAGGGTGAAAAACAGTCCATGATCCTTCAGGCGGAAGGCAAGAAGGAGTCGGCTGTTCTGAATGCGGAAGCCGCAAAGCAGGCAACGATTCTGGCCGCTGAAGCCGAGAAGCAGAAGGAAATCGAAGAAGCGACAGGCCGTGCGGAAGCCATCCGTAAGGTGCAGGAAGCGCAGGCAGACGGTATCCGTATGCTGAAGGAAGCCGGTGCCGATGAAGCAGTGATCCGGCTGAGGAGCCTGGAGGCGCTGCAGGGTGTGGCGAACGGTCAGGCAACCAAGATCATCATCCCTTCGGACATTGCGTCTCTCACCGGTCTGATCGAAGGCGTGAAGGAAGCCGTAAAGTAAAGCTATGGAGTTTATCGGCATCTTCCTGCTGGCGATGATTGTGATTACGATCGGTTCAATCAGAAGAGCGCAGCAGACAGTGGTGTCCGGCAGACGTCCGGTTTCTTCGGACGGGCATGTTGTACCCCCGGAGGAAGATCTGACGGTGAGCACAGGTGCGAGCCATTATGCCCACCATGAGCACAATGAAGAAGACTTCGGCAGAAGGTACATCGTCCATAATGAACCGGTTCAGGGATATGTGATCCTGAACGGGATCATGAGGAAGCTTGAGGACTGCAAGGATCTGTAGGAGGGGAACGGGAGTTCCTCTCCTTTTGGTTGAGAATGAGGGTCTGATATTGTAGAATACAGGTATTGCGGCGTAGCCAAGCGGTAAGGCAGGAGACTTTGACTCTCCCATTCGTGTGTTCGAATCACGCCGCCGCAGCCATAGGAGAACCTTTCCTGACTGCGGGAGAGGTTCTTTATACAGGAGGAAACAAGATGGAGTATATCAGGGTTACGAAGGACAATCTGGAACAGGAACATATCTGCTGTGCGATTTCCAGCAACAAGGATATTCAGGTGGCTTCCAAGAAAGCCTGGCTGCAGGAGCGCTTTGGTGAGGGCCTGGTATTCCTGAAAAGTACGGAGCGGGGAAAGTGCTTCATCGAGTACATACCGGCGGAAAATGCCTGGAATCCGATCACAGCTGCAGGATACATGTACATCGATTGCCTGTGGGTATCCGGATCCTTCAAAGGCCATGGATATGCCAACGACCTGCTGGAAGCCTGCATCTCCGACAGCCAGCAAAAGGGAAAGCAGGGGCTGTGCATTCTGTCTTCCGCAAAGAAAAAGCCGTTCCTTGCGGATCCGAAGTTCCTGGCTCATAAAGGATTCAAAGTCTGTGATGAAGCGGACAACGGGATCCAGCTGTGGTATCTGCCGTTTGCGGAAGATGCGGACATTCCAGCATTCAAGGAATGCGCAAAGCACCCGCATACCGAGGAGGACGGCTATATTCTGTACTACACCAGCCAGTGCCCGTTCAATGGCAAGTATGTTCCGATCGTGGAACAGACGGCTGCAGAGAACGGCATTCCGTTCAGAGCCGTCCATCTGCAGAGCAGGGAAGAAGCACAGAATGCACCGACACCGGTGACGACCTATGCCCTGTTCCATGATGGTGTGTATCTGACCAACGAGCAGATGAACGATAGAAAGTTCCTGAAGCTGGCCGGCAGGTAATCTGCAGATACGATAAAAAAGTACAGTCCGGACTGTACTTTTTGTATTCTCAGAGCTCTGTCAGGATTTCATCCAGGATATCCAGGCAGGCGGATGAAGTTTCATCAAGCGCTTTGGTGTATTCGTCCGCACCGCCGCTGACACTGTCGGATACCATCTTGATGAAAAGGGAAGGTATGCCGCTTCTGTCCGCTGTGATTACAATGCCTGCACATTCCATTTCACAGATGTCTGCTTCAAACTGTTCATGGAGCGCATTCTTCGCTGCGAATCCTTCCACAAACTTATCGCCGGAAGCACAGGTCACCGGGCGCAGGTCCGGATGGTTTTTCCGGGCTTTGTCGAACAGTTCCTTGTTTACAGGAATGAACCGGGAAGGATAGTTCAGGTATCTGCCGGGCTCGGTTCCATCTATGAAGGAACAATCGAAATCATAGTGAACGATCCGCTCTACAATGCAGGCACGGCTGATGGCCATATCGCCCGTAAGCCCGCCGACAACCCCGAAGTTTACGATGACATCAACATCGAACTCACTGATGAGATACTGGGTGGCGGCTGCAGCAGCGATCTCGCCCGCACCGCTGTGCACGACATACAGGTCAAAATGCTCTGTATGGAAAATCATTGCCCGGAAGCCTTTGTGCTCCCGGATTTCATGGGGTGTTCCGTATTTTCTTTCCAGTGCTGCAATTTCTACAGCGACGACCATTCCTGCTTTGATCATAGAACTGCCTCTCTTTCCTGTGCATTATATCATGGTAGAATGAGGACAGAGAACAGGAGACAGAAGTATGGAATACAGAACACTGGGGGAAACGGGGCTTCAGGTCAGTGAGATCGGCTTCGGCGGTGAGTGGCTGGAGCGCCATCCGGAAGAAGAATCCGTTGCGCTGGTGAAATACGCGGCAGAACAGGGCATCAATATCATCGACTGCTGGATGCCGGATCCGAAGTCCAGGGACATCATCGGAAAAGGAATGGCCGGAAACCGGGAACACTGGATTGTCCAGGGCCATATCGGTTCTACCTACCAGAACGGCCAGTATGTCCGTACGAGGGATATGAAGTATGTTGCGCCTGCCTTTGAAGATCTGCTGCAGAGGCTGCAGACGGACTATGTGGATCTGGGCATGATCCATTACATTGATTCGGAAGAAGACTGGAATACGGCAATGAATACGGACTACATCAAGTATGTCCATGAACTGCATGAAAAGGGCATCATCCGCCATATCGGACTGTCCACGCACAACCCGCGCATTGCAAAGAAAGCCGTGGAGACCGGATTCATTGAAATGATTCTCTTCAGCATCAATCCTGCCTTTGATATGCATCCGGCAACGGAGAATCTGGACAGTATGTTCGGGGAGTATGACACAGGCCTTTCCGGCATTGATCCGGAAAGGGCGGAGCTGTACCGTCTTTGTGAGGAGAAGAACGTAGGCATTACGGTAATGAAGGGATTCTTCGGCGGAAGACTGTTCGATGCGAAGACATCGCCGTTCGGAGCGGCATTTACCCCTGTTCAGTGCATTCACTATGCATTGACACGTCCGGGTGTCTGCTCCATCCTGTGCGGCTATGATACGAAGGAGCAGATCGATGAAGCTGTGTCGTATCTGCGTGCGGATGATGATGCGAAGGATTATGCCAGCATCATTGCATCTGCGCCTCTGCATGCCTACAGCGGTCAGTGCACGTACTGCGGACACTGCAGACCGTGCCCGGTGAACATTGACATCGCTATGGTGAACAAGTTCTACGATCTGGCTGTACAGCAGCCGGCTGTGCCGGAAAGCGTGCAGGCGCACTATGAAGCACTGGATGTGACGGCATCGGCGTGCATCGGATGCCGCAGCTGTGAAAGCCGTTGCCCGTTCGGTGTGAAAGTAGCGGAACGGATGGTAAAGACGGCGGAACTGTTCGGCAAGTAAGTGATGAAGTACCAGTAGAAGAAAAGCCGGTCCGGAAGGCCTACTCAAGAATACAATTATTCACACAGTACTGGATGTTCCGATTGGCTTGTGCATGATGAACGGACGATCCGGACTGTTGTAATGATCAAGAGGGAAAAGGAATGAGCGGAGAAAAAAGGATCTGTCTGACCTTCGATGATGGTCCGTCAGAATATACGGAAAACCTGCTGGACGGTCTGGCAGAGAGGAATGCAAAAGCCTCGTTTTTCCTGATCGGCAACAGAGTTGAGAAGTACAGGAAAACGGTACTGCGCATGAAGGAAGAAGGCCATACTATCGGACAGCATACCCAGAACCATGCGGATCTGACAAAGATCAGTGAACAGGAAGTACGTGAGGAGATCAATTCAGCCAATGAGGCGATTATGAGGATTACTGGAGAGCACCCGAGGTATGTACGGCCGCCGTTCGGAGAATACAATGACCGGATCGTGCTGGATACGGATATGGTATTTGTGACCTGGAGCTACAGTTCGCTGGACTGGGAATTCAAGTATCCAGAAGTTGTATGCAGACGGACCGTTAACAAGGCTTTTGATGGTGCGGTTGTATTGGCACATGACATATTCAGCAGTTCTGTTACAGGAATGCTGAAGGCAGTTGACATTCTGAAGGATCAAGGATATATTTTTATTTCATTGGATGACATGGTGAAGTACAGACAGTATGAACCGCTTATCCACAGGGTGTATTCCCGCTTCTGATCTCTGGAACCGGGGAAAACGAACCCGCTTTACAATGGACCGTATATGAAAACCAACAAAGGCACCGCAATTGAAAAGCAGCTTATCCAGGAATCGCTGAATGAACGTGAGCGGAAGGTGCTTCATCTCCTTTTCAGCAGCCAACGATCCGATGAAGATGTTCTGGATGTACTGGACAGGCTGGATCCGGATACGGAGGATATCAGTTTTCTGCTTCTGCTGGCAATGCTTGGATATTCATGCGCATGGAAGGGATTCCCCGAAGGGATCATCCCCAGGCTTAAGGGGATCCACAGATACTATCAGGTGGACAATGCAATGAAATTTACCTGGCTGTGCGGTATCCTTGAGGTACTGGAGAAAGCAGGCATCCGGGCAATGCTGATCAAGGGTGGTGCTATGTATGTACATTACCGGCAGAGTTCGCCCAGGATCATGAGTGATTTTGATGTGTCTGTTCCAGCAGACCGTTTCGGGGAAGCCTGTGCATTGTTGGAATCATACGGCTGTATCAAAGGAGATACCGCCGCATGGTCAGCGGAATACAAGGCGGAAATCCATGGCAGGACAGCACGGCTGGATCTTCATTGCCGGATGTTCAAGAACGGTGAGACTGCAGACGCGGGGGTGAGGGAGCGCGCTGTGCAGACAGAATTCAGGGGAATGAAGCTGTGGATACCGTCTGCCGAAGATATGTTCATTCACCTGATGGATAACCAGATAAGAAACCTGTTCCACGATGAATACAGAAACAGACGCACGAAGTGGTTCTTTGATTGTCTGAGCATGATAAACGCACGTCCGGATATACTGGATGCCGGAAGGCTCCGGAAACAGACGGATATGTTCCATAACAGGAATTACATAAGACTGGCATTGCGGATGTTTTCAGCCTGGTTTCCGGAGATTGTTTCTGCCGAAGCAGTGGAGAAGTGCTTTCCGGCAGATGATGCATACTGGGCGTGGCTGTGCGATGGAATGGAATACCGCAAACGCTACAATGCTGTTGCTGGGTTTGAGCAGGGCGGCGGTCTTCCTCCGAAACGGGTGTATCTGTCAGCCAGACGCTGGATCCAGGAATACCGGTTCATGGGGCCGGAGTTCAAGGAGCAGTTCGGGAAGATGTCCTTTGTGGATTTCTTCTGCCATCAAACCGGATGCCGGGACGCAGCGGAGGCTTTGAAACGGTATTTGCCCAGGCTGCGTCTGAAAGGATAGACTGCGATGACGGAAGGAAAGAATAAGGCCGGGCTTGCGGAGTACTTCGACGCAGTAGACCGGAGAATCATCAAGCTTGCGGGCGGTAATCTGTATCATGATATCTATGTATGCGGCAAGCGGCTGCGGGTTCATTTCGCATCTGCAGCAGACTGGGAACGGTCCCGCTTCTCCTTTACAGGCTTGATTGATGAAAGCGATCATATACCGGACGCACATCTGAACTACTGGCGGGACAGTCTGGATAACTATCTACCTGCGTCCGCTGGCCGCGGCATTTACAGAGTCGTGGATGATACGAGCGAACTGATCATTCATCCGGAAAGCCGCATGAAAGGGGTGGACCGGGTGAACCACCGGTACTATATCTGCCGTTCGAATGACAGGGACACACCTTTGTTCGGCAATTCCCATGACCTTCTTCCATTGCTGGATCTATGGGCGAGGGAAAACGGAATGTATATCTTCCATGGAGCTGTTGTAGGCACGGAAGGCAAAGGTGTGATTATAGCAGGGAGAAGCCATGCCGGAAAATCAACGCTTGCGGTCGGGTGCATGCTGCGGGGAATGGATCTGGTGACGGACGACCAGTTCTTGGCAAGGAAAGTGGACGGAGCAATATATGCGATGCCTGTCTACCGGATCCTGGGGCTCAATCCGGATTCCTACGAGAGGCTGAGGCCTGATCTTCCGGTTATGGATAAACTGGTACCGTATGAAGAAAAGATCTTTCTGGACATTACAGGAAAGGATCTGCCTGAAAGCCTGGAAGTGCGTGCGATCGTTGTGCCGGAGCTGGCAGGAACGCAGTGTCCGGTTATCCGCCGCTGTGAAAAAGGACCGGCTATTGTACGGATTGTCCAGTCCAGTGTGAGGAAGTACCGAGGAAATGATACGCAGGAAACAGTTGCAGGCATGAGCCGCATGCTCAGCATATTGCCGGTCTATGAGATAGCATTGAGCACGGATGTCTATGCCAACGCGGATGCATTGCATGCATTTGTCAGAGAGGAACTGCTATGAGTGAAATCAGATTCATAGCAGCGGGTCATGTGATTTCCCTCCGGTCGGAATCGGAAGCGGTGCTGAGGTATTTCCGCTGGAAGACGGCACTGCTGGCAGCGGACGGAATTCCTGCGGATATACGGGTGTGTATACTGATAGAGGATCAACCGGAAGGGGAACCGTATGTTCTGCTGAATGATGCGGATGATACAAACCAGCTGCGTACTGTGCTCTGGAAGAATACCGGAACCGGTGAATACTGCATCAGCGTTCCGGAAGAATCCCTGGTCCGTATGATGGAGAAGAGTTCCATGCTGGCAAACCAGTTTGCGAATATTCTTGCGGAGCACGATGCACTGCTGCTGCACAGCTGCGGCGTGGTCTTCGGGGACAAGGGTATTCTGATAGCCGGCTACCCGGGCATGGGCAAGAGTACATTGGCTGTTTCCTGCCTGCAGCGGGGTGCGGGCTATCTGTCGGATGATACGGTCTGGCTGCATAATGGAATCATGTATCCGGTGGAATCAACCGTCCATCCGCAGAAGGACAAACCCGGAAAGCCTTTGAAGGGAGGAATATCCTTTGAAGGAAAACCGGACAAGGACCGCAAATACCACCTTGATCTGACGGGAATGGAAAAACAGTATGTCAGGGAGGTACCTGTCGGGATGCTGGTCGGTCTCAGGCGGGAGAATGTACCGGAACCCGCAGTGCAGAAAGCAGCACCGATGGAATACATCTACCGGGCGCTGCGGTCTTCTGTGAGGGTGCTTCATACAGGCAGTCCGTACCTTCAGCAGTTCAGAAAGGAAACAGCGTATTTGTACAAACTGCCTGCATATCTGTTTGTGCTGGGCACGGACACAGATAAAAATGCGGAAATGCTGGAAAAGCTGGCAAAAGGAGAGATTCATGTATCGTTTGAATGAGGAAAAGGTTTTCTATGACATTGCGGAAGGACAGGCCGTAGTCATCAATTTCATCACAGGTGTGTACTACGGATTCAGCAGTCTTGGATCCGAAGTACTGGACAGACTGGTCAAAGGATGCTCAGCTGCTTCGGTGCTGAAGATGCTGCAGTCATGTGAAGGATGCCCGGAAGACATGGAGAAGCGCATGGCCGAGTATATCAAAGGCCTGCTTGACGCAGAAATCCTTGTAGAAGCTCAGGGAGAAGGTGCTGCAGACAGCGGTGCTCTTCCGGAAACAGCGCTGGAAGACGGTTTTGATCTGATTCTGGATGAACATGCGGAAGTCAAGGATATCCTCATGGCCGATCCTGTCCACGATGTGGATGTAGATACGGGATGGCCGATCATGAAGGAAGAAGAGTAATGCCGAGAGTTTCCGTCATCATTCCTGCGTACAATGCAGCTTCATTTATCGGTGAAGCTGTTGAGAGTGTGCTGGCACAGAGCTTTCAGGATCTGGAAATCATCGTTGTGGATGATGGCTCGGAAGACGGGACAGTGGAAGCGGTGCAGCGTTTTCAGCAGGTTCTTTTGATTGAGCGCCCGCACAGTGGAATTGCGGTTTCCAGAAACGCTGGAATCCAGGCTGCAAACGGTGAGCTGATTGCCTGGATCGACGCAGATGATCGCTGGAAGAAGGATAAGCTTAAGAAGCAGGTGGACTGGCTGGACCAGCATCCGGAAACAGGAATGCTGCTGACAAGGTACCGTAATTTCACGGATCTCCCGGAAGAAGCCTTGAGCAAGGAACAGAAGGAACTGCTGGGCATAGAAGTTGTCCGGCTGATGGTTACAGCAGTGATACGGAAGGAACTCTTTGACCAGCTGGGCCTGTTTGATGCATCCTTGGCCTATTCAGAAGACAGTGAATGGATCCGACGGGTGGACCTGAGATGCATCGGTGCAATTGCCAAACTGGAAGAGATACTCTATGAAAGAAGGATTCACACCAGCAACATTACATTGACACATAAAGATATCTCATCGCACCAGGCAAAAGCACTGTATGCCAGAGCTTTGCTGAATCTACGGAAGCAGGAGAAAGGCAAATGAAAGTCTCCGTTCTGATACCATGCTGGAATTATGGAAGATTCCTTCCAACTGCCATTGAGAGTGTTCTGGCACAGACCTACAGTGATTATGACATTACTGTTGTGGATGATGGCTCCGAAGACAATACAGCCGCTGTATGCAGGAACTATCCGCAGGTGAAGTATTTTTACTGTGCACACCGTGGCGTTGCGGCTGCGAGGAACACGGCGATCAGAGCGTCAGACGGTGAAATGATTGCTTTTCTGGATGCGGATGATCAGTATGTACCGTACAAGCTGAAGAAGCAGGTGCAGTATATGCAGGAGCACCCGGACTGCCGGATTGTGTTCACGGGACTGAAGAATTTCCTGGATGAATCAGTGGAACACCCTGACGGTAGGATGATCAGACTGCTGAACCAACCGGTGCCTGAGGCTCTTCCGTCTGCCTTGATCTGCAGGGGCGTATTCGATCAGGCTGGCCTGTTCAATGAAGCCTATGAACGCGGTGAAGATACAGACTGGCTTCTGCGGGTATCCGCAGCAGGCATCAGTATATCGCATGTGATTCCCGAAGAGCTGTATCTGCGACGGATCCATGAAGACAATACAACCGGGGATACTGTAGACAAGCAAGCGCTTCTGCGTATGGTAAGGAGCGCTGCAATGATGAAGAGGAACAGGAACAAAGGACAATGAAGCCGAAGATTTCAGTGATTATTCCCGCATGCAATGCACAGAAATACATCTCTGAGGCTATAGACTCTGTATCTGCCGCATCCACCAGCATTCCGCTGGAGATCATCGTTGTCAATGATGGTTCCACTGATGGTACATCAGACATCGTATCCAGTATGAATGCCATCCTGCTGGAAAAGGAAAAGGGAGGAGCAGCCTCTGCCAGGAATGCTGGCCTCAAGGCTTCTTCAGGAGAGCTGATTGCCTTCCTTGACGCAGATGATGTATATGCACCGGATGCACTGGATATGATGTACAGAACATTGTGCGGATACAGCGCAGATGCGGTATTCGCTATGACCGAGGACTTTGTGTCTCCCGACCTGAGTGAAGAAGAAAGGACAGGCCTTCCGGTACGTAGGCGGCCGTATGCAGGCATCCTTCCAGGGAGTTCATTGATCAGAAGGCAGGTGTTTGACAAGATCGGTTTCTTCAACGAGACACTCTCATCCGGTGAAACGGTGGAATGGTTGATGAAGCTGAATGATTCTGGTCTGAAGACGGTACAGATGGAACAGACGGTACTGAATAGACGGATCCATCTCACCAATACCGGAAGGCTGCACCGTATGCAGGAAATGCAGAACTATGCAGCAGTGCTTCGGATGAGGAACAAAAAGAAACAGAAATAGAAAAGGACAGATATGCCAGATGCATAGCTATCCTTTTACTATGGTCGGAATATCGGGATTCGAACCCGAGACCTCTTCGTCCCTAACGAAGCGCGCTACCAAGCTGCGCCATATTCCGATGGTACCCCCAGTAGGAATCGAACCTACAACTAGCCCTTAGGAGGGGCTTGTAATATCCAT
>JAEEGL014202957.1_pt1 | contig 13942 bp, 12 predicted proteins | sample 9134231 | NCBI WGS metagenome assembly JAEEGL01 (sample SAMN16246548, study PRJNA631951) | gut metagenome | biome: gut microbiome; feature: rumen; material: fiber-attached | host: Bos | place: Iran: Karaj | collected 2018-10
AAAATATTTTCCATAATTTTTATTCTTCAAGCATCTTAATTCTGCGCAAGTGGTTTTCCCCATCTGAACATTTTGCATCCATATATGCATCTACTATATCCCTCGCAAGTTCAGGACCTATGATTCTTGAGCCAAGACATATTATATTGGCATGATTGTGTTCCTTGGTAAGCCTTGCTTCTGTTGTATTATTTACTTTAGCTGCTCTTATACCTTTGACTTTATTGGCAGCTATACTTATTCCTATTCCTGTCCCACATATTAAAATTCCAAAATCTACATTTTTATTTGCAACATCCCCCGCAACTTTTTTTGCAAAAACTGGATAATCACAGCTATCAAAAGTATCTGTTCCGTGATTTATAACTTCTACATTTTTATTTTTTAAATAATCTATAAGTATATTCTTTAATTCTACACCTGCGTGATCATTTCCTATTGCTACTTTCATAAAAACTCCTTATATATTCTGAATAAAATGTTTTCCTAAAATTATTGTGGTTACTGCGCCAACACCACCTGGAACTGGAGTAATTGCGCTCGCTTTTTTCAACATAGATTCATAATCGCAGTCACCGCAAAGTTTTCCTTCATTATCTACATTTATAGACACATCAATAACTACTGCGCCTTCCTTTATGAAACTATCATCAAAAGCCTTTGGACGGCCTATTGCAAATACTACTATATCAGATGATGAAGTAATTTCTTTGAGGTTGGCCGTTTTCGAGTGGCATATAGTTACTGTTGCATCTTCGTTAAGTAAAAGCATAGCAAGACTTTTACCGACAACAAGTGATCTATTTACTATAACAACTTTTTTACCAGAAAGTGTAATATTATATCCTTTTAAAATTTCAACTACTGCCTTAGCTGTGCAAGGAAGATTTCCATCAAGACCAAGTGCTACCTTATGAAAATTAAATGGGGAAATTCCATCTAAATCTTTCTTTTCATCTATTAATCTTGATAGTGCAATCTCATCAATTTGCTTTGGAAGTGGTTTAAGAAGTAAAATGCCACGAACTTTATCGTTATCATTTATCTGCTTAAATGATTTTTGAAATTCTGCATCACTTATGCTTGCATCAAATGTGTATGTTTTCACATTGATTCCTAATTCCGATAATTTTTTAATAGCACTATTTTCATAAGTAATTTGGTCTTTATTATCACCTATGCGAATTATCGCAAGCTCATAATTACCCGCAGATGAATTAGATGAGATTTTTTGGACAATCTCTTCTTTTATTTTTTCAGAAATTATTTTACCTCTTAACTCTTGCATTATCAGTCTTTTTTAATTAGGTTTTCAAATTTTTGAATAAATTCTTCGTTATTTTTTGTTTGCTCAAATGTATCAGAAACTTTATCGTAGATTTCTTCGTCCTTTTCGGCAAGTCTCTTTATCATATCTACGCAAGCTTTTTCTTTAGGAGTATTTAAAAGCTCGCTTCTTCTTGTTCCAGTTCTTAGAAGGTCTATATTTGGGAAGTATGGGCCATCTATAATTCTCTTGTTGATTACAAATTCCATATTTCCTGTTCCTTCGAATTCTTCATAGATTGCGTCATCCATTTTAGAACCAGTTTCTACAAGACATGTTGCTAGCATAGTTATACTTCCACCTTCTTCAAGGTTTCTTGCACTACCAAAAATTTTCTTTGGCATGTGGAATGCTGCAGCATCAAGACCACCAGCAAATGTTCTTCCACTTGTTGGTTCAATTAAGTTATATGCCCTTGTAAGTCTTGTTAAATCATCAAGCAAAATTACAACATCTTGTTTTTGTTCTGCAAGTCTTTTTGCTCTTTCAACTACCATCTCGGTTACTCTTTTATGTCTTTCTGGTTCTTCATCAAATGTTGAATAAATTATCTCTACATGGGCTCCAGCAAGTTCGCTCTTCATATCACTTACATCTTCTGGTCTTGCGTCAATAAGAAGAAGCATGAGATGAAGATCATTGTTTTTTAATATTGCTGTTGCAAGATCTTTTAACATAGAGTAGCGTCCAGATTTAGGACGACATACAAGTAGACCACGTTGACCCCTTCCTACTGGAGAAAAGAAATCTATTGCTCTAACAACCATCTTATCATTTTCATTTTCTTCGAGAAGTTTTAATTTTTCTGTTGGGTAGATTGGAGTTAATTTATCAAATGGAACTCTCTTTTGAATTTCTTCTGGAGGAAAACCATTTACTGTATTTATTCCAAGAAGTGCAGCAAACTTTTCTTTATCTACTTTAACTTTAGTATAGCCATCAATTACATCACCAGTCTTAAGTCCATATCTCTTTATTCCTATAGGTGAAACATAAACATCATTAGGTGATGGAAGATAGTTTTCATTACGAAGGAAACCAAATCCTGTATCTGGAACAATTTCTAGTATTCCATAAACATCTTCTCCTCGTTGTGCACGGGTATCGTCAGTAAGCCATTCAGGGTGTTCTGGATGAAGACCAGTTACTCTATGAGTTGGTTCTTTTGGTTGATAGCCACCACCTGGTGTGTATGCGCTGATTGCGCTTGAATGATTCTTGATGTGGTAGCTTGCACTTTGAGACTGCCTTGCAACTTGAGTTTCAATTTGATGAGTTCTTTTTTGTGTGCTTTCATTAAGCTCGCACAAAATGTCAACAATCTCTTCTTTCTTTTTACCAGCTACAGAAAGACCTTGTGATTTTGCAAGTTCTTTTAATTCTGTAATAGGTAATGTAGATAACTTCTCTCTCATTTTTGCTCCTTGTAATTTATATATTACTTTGTTATAATGATTTGTATAAATTATTTAATATCAATTTTTAAAGATAATGGTAAAATATAGATCAAATTACGAACACACATATAAGCGTGCCAAAAACGCTGACTTATACAAGTTGGATGAAAGAAAAAAACATCCTCACTTTTTGACTTTCGTTTTAAAATATGTTCTTCCATATCTTATTGTTAATACTTTGATCTTACTATTTGTGATTGCTACACCAAAGATAATTATGAACGAAACTGAAACCGATGATTATGTATTATCAGATATTTCTTTTACTGTAGAATCTTACCTTCCTATTCAAAACGTCAGCGTCACAGCCAACGATATTCCTATTGATTATACTAAAGATGGAAACAAATATCAAGTAAAAGTTGAAAATAATGGGTCTATAAGAATTGACGTTACTTCTATAAATAGTATGACTACAACCCAGTTTGTTTCTATAAATATATTAGATGATACTGCCCCTGTAATTGATGCAAGCAATGCTCTCCTTGTGGCAGATACCCTAACTTTCACAGTAACCGACACTCAATCAGGCATTGATTACAATAAAATTTATGCAACTGATGCCGATGGGCACCAAATCCAGCCTCTATTTGTAGATCAGCTAGCTGGAACTCTTCAATTTAGTATGAAAAGCGGTGGCCTAACGGTAAGCATTTCCGACATAATAGGCAATACCGCAACCATGACATTTGGTAATATAAAAAGCTAATTATTCAATGCCTCGCTTTATGTGGCCTCTTGTAAATTTTAAAGGTCTTTCTTCTCTTTCTAATATTCTTTTTAATTCATCACTAGTTTCAAATGTAAAATCATATCTCTCATATTTATAATTAATATTTTTTATATCATCTCTCATATCGCACAAAAATATTGGCTCTGGATTAAAAATTTGGTTATAACAATATTTGCAATAGGTCTTTATATTTAACGTTTCACCCTTCCTATCAATAAGTGTAGTATGGGCAGATGTAGAAATATTTTCATTTAGTTTTATAGAATCTAAACTGTCAAAATTTCTATCAGGATATAAACACTTACCTTCTGATTTGAGAATGCAATTTGAAGAAATCATTACTGGAACATATCCATAAAAAATTAAATCATCTGAGGAAAGAGCTTCTAGCTCTTTTATATTTTGTTCTAGATTATATGTTGTATATATATTAGTTTCAGGAACGAATTCTTTAAGGAAGTTACACAAAACATTTTTTGTTTCATTGTTATAAATATTTAATGACCAATCAAGAGATATAATAAATGGGAAATGTTCACTACTAAACTTAAATTTGTTTTTGTGTAAATGTCTAAGCATAGATAATAGAAACGAGAATTGATCTATGTTTCTAATCATTATGGCATCAAAACTATAGTTAGAATCTTTTTTATTAAGTTTTCCATTTACAATATCTTTTTTATCATAAATAAATGATTTAATAGTATTTTTATCGGTATTAATTCTAGATAAACGAATCCCAGATTTGATATTTTTTTCATTAAGCGATGATATGATTTTTTTGAAATCTACTTCAGAAAATGTATCGGATGCTATATATACGAATTCTATATTTTGTTTATCAAAATTTAAAGAAAGAAGCTCGCTGAACTGTCCCATATTTTCTATCGTTATAATTTTTTTTGTATCGTTTTCCATTATAGATTAACCATCTTTTTGCTATTGTGAGAATAAAGATAATTGCAAAAGCCGCCTTTCTTATGGAGATTATATAAAAAGTTTTCATCACCCGCCTTATTTATTTTTAGCTCATCATAATATAGTTTTTCATCCTGTAAGAATAAATCTATATACTTTCTATATATTTTTGTAACACCCGTAACGTATTCTTTAGAGCGAAGCCTTCCTTCTATTTTAAATGATGAAACCCCTGCATTTATTAAATTTCCTATATCAGAAATAGTGCACATATCTTTCATACTCAATATGTTTGTTTCATGTTTTGTATCATTTGGTAAAAAATATGGATGCCTGCAAGGTCCTGCGCAGCGCCCTCTGTTTCCAGAACGGCCACCTATATAAGATGACATAAGACATTGTCCTGATATGCAATAACACATTGAACCATGTATAAAAGTTTCTATATCTATTTTTAATTTTTCGGCTACTTTACACATCTCCTTAATTTTCGCAAGAGATAATTCTCTCATAAGAATTGCCTTTGAAAAACCAAGTTCTTTCATAAGTTCCAGAGAATAAATATCAGATACACAAATTTGTGTTGATGCATGAATTTGAAAATTATTATTATCTTTTACATATCTATCGTGAATTAATTTAGCAACGCCAAGATCCTGGACTATAAAACTATCGGCACCCATTTTATAATATGTATCGGTAAATGAAAATAAATCATCAAGTTCTTTTTGTTTGAACAAAGTGTTTACAGTTATATATACTTTTTTATTTTCGCTATGCGCAAATTCAATTAAATCTTTTATCTTCAATGCTTCATCGTGGGTAGTTGATACAGCAGTTGCTCTTGCGCCATACTTGTCGCCACCTATGTAAACTGCATCTGCTCCTTTCTTTAGAGCTGCGATGCCAATATCACAACTTCCTGCTGGAGATAATAACTCTATCTTTTTAGAATTTTTAAAACTATCTAACATATCTTTTTAATTATAATATATTTTTATATAAATTAAATAAAAAAATACCTGCCTATTGAGGCAGGTATTTAAAATTTAAATTTATTTATGCATTTTTCTTTGAGAGATGAAATATTAATCCAATCACTAAACCAATAAGTGCTGGAACAACCCATCCAAATCCTAGGCTTGCAAATGGTAAGAAGCCTTTAACATTTGCCAAAAGGCTATCTAGATTTAATGCAGCTCTAAATCCTTCTGGTGCTGCAGAAAGGCCATCAACAATAGATGGAATAATTGTAAGTAGTGTAACCCAGAAATATACTTTTTCATCTTGCTTGAATGCATTTCCAAAAATTGCAAGAAGGATAAGTGTGATTGTAAGTGGGTAAATAAACATGAGAACTGGGATTGAAAATTGAATAATTGTATCGAGACCAAAGTTTGCAATTATAAATGAAACGATAGTTATTATATAAACCCAAGCTGTTCTTGAAAGTTTAAGACCTGGGAAAAGTTTAGAAAATGTGCTAGAGCAACTTGATACAAGTCCAATGGATGTTTTAAGGCAGGCAAATGTTACTATTGCAGCAAGTAATAGTGCGCCGTATGTTCCGAAGTAATGTTCTGAAATTTGAGAAAGTGCTATACCACCATTTCCTGATGTTTCAAAAAGACCACGGCTATTTGCACCCATAACAGCACTAAGTAAATAAATTATTGCCATGAGTGCGCAGGCAAATATTCCTGAGAATATTGTGTTGCTCATTATAGACTTGCCATCATTTATTCCAAAACTCTTTACTGCATCAATAACTATGATACCAAATGCAAGACCTGCAAGAGCATCCATTGTGTTATATCCTTCAAGGATACCATTAAGGAGAGACTGAGTTGCATATGTATCTGTTGGTGTAATTTCTTTAAATGAACCTGTTGGATTTATGAATGCAGCAACAATTAATATTCCATAGAATAATAAGAATAATGGGTTGATAACTTTTCCTATCCATGTAAGTAATTCTGTTTCTTTAAGTGAAAAATATAAAACAATTAGGAAGAAAATAAGTGAAAAAATAAGTAACACTAAAGAGTTGTTAGTATTATGTGCTATAGGTTCAATTCCTACTGTGAAAGATACTGTTGCACATCTTGGGATGGCAAATGCTGGACCTATAGTAAGATACAGGAGAGTTGTAAAGAACGCTCCGTATCCCTTTCCAACTTTAGAACTTAAATGTTGTAAATCTTCACTTTCTGTAATACCAAATGCAGCAACTGCAAGAAGTGGAAGTCCAACACCTGTAATAATAAATCCTATTGATGCTGGGAAAACATTGCTACCTGCAATTTGTCCCATGTGAATAGGGAAAATTAAATTTCCTGCGCCAAAGAACATACCAAAGAGCATGCTCGCTATGACGATGATTTGATTTAGTTTTAAATTTTTTCTAGTTTCCATAAAATTTTTTGTGCTAAATCGCACTCTCCTCCGTTTTTTTAATGTAAGCAAAGATTATACAATATTTTTAGTAAAATCTCAACCAAATAGATTATATTAGTTGTTGAGGAGGAAGTGGTTCTTGACGCTTATTTTGAAGTCGTCTTCATTCATTGTGTAATCAAATGGGAATGTAAGTTCCTTTCCACTTTCTTTATCTTTGATTCCCGTTACAGCCGTTGTACCTGCACTGCCACCTACTTTGGCATTGCTGCAATCTACTTTGTTATCTAAAGCTTCCTCAATTAGTTTTACCATGTCATCTGTAGACATCTCGTATACCTGTCTCATAAATTACCTCCTAAATTAATTTTATGATTTTATTTATTAGACTGCGCCAGCTTTTTTAAGTCTTTCATAGCAGTCTTTAAATATTCTATATCTATCCATACCGTAAGTTCCGTAGTCGGCATCTTCCACACCGCCCCTGACCATAGCCCAAAGGGCATTGTATAAACCAGATAGTGCAAGGTAGGTTGTGAGAACAACCCACGTTTTTTCATCATTTAGTCTTATGACTTTAGAATCATCTCCTACATTTGCCGCCTTATACATCTTATATAATTCAAATGTTTTATCGGCATCAAATAAGACATAACCGCCAAATAGTCCTATATCTGTGAGAGGATTTGCCATACCACCATATTCAAAATCAATAAGTCTAAGTCCATCACTTGTTACAAGGACATTACCTGGATTGGCATCACCATGACATAAGACTGTGTGTTTATCGGCTTCTTCTACTAATTTTTCAAGTTCTTTGGCATGAGATAAGACTATATCAAAATCCTCATATAGCACGGCTACATTTTTCTCTTTAATTATATCAAGGTATTCTTTATTTTTATCTATGATCTTGCTTGTCGCATTAATTTTTATGTCGAGCAAATGGAATTTTTTGTAAAGCGCCATAGCATCTTTAAGTTCAGTTTCATTATTTATATCTATAGGTCTTGCATTATGGAAAAACTTAGAGAGTTTATATCCTTTTGCTTCATCAAAGAATATAACTTCCTCTGTAATGTTCTTGCCTTTTAATTTAGTAAGTATCTCGCATTCTGATTTTCTATCAATAAATTCATCGGTATTTTCACCTGGGACCCTTGTTATGTATTCATCGCCATTATATGTAAAACGATATGAACGATTAGTAAGTCCCTCTTTCATACACTCTATATTTTTCATATCTTTTTCTGTAGTAGAAAGGGCTCTGGCGGCAAAGCTTAAGGCCTCAGACCCAAATCCGCTTGTTTCTTTAGAATAATCATATAAGTCTTTTAGAGTATCAAACTCAAAAATTGTGCCTTCAGCTAGTTTATACATATATAGATCAGGAAGCTTATCAAGGTTTTCAGAAAGAACATCTTCCCAGTAAAAATTTGCGGTATAAGATTCATTATAGTATTTTTCAATCAGAGGCAAAAATGCATCTAGAAATTCCTTAGTTAAAAAGCATGGCCCTACTAGGCAGAAATCATTTGCCCCTCCAAGTTCAAATCTTTTTATTTTATTTTTCCTATCTACAATATATCGCCACTCGTTTTTACAATTTTTATAGAAGGCTCCTATATAATATGGCTCGGTTTCATATTTATGATAGATGTTTTCATTTATATATACGTCTGACACACAGATATAAACATTTTTATTCTTAATAATATTTCTTGCATGATAGAAAGTAGATAGTGTATTTTTATATTTATATTCTGGATTGTAAACAAGTTTGACCCCATATTTATCAATAAGGTAGTCAAATTTTTCCTTCATAAATCCCACCATTATAGTTATATCGGTAATGCCTGCTGATATGAGTTGCTCTATTTGTCTTTCTATCATCTTTTGGCCATTTATCGTAATGAAAGATTTTGGAGTATCAAATGTAAGGGGCGCGAGTCTTATGCCCATTCCGCACGCCAAAATTACAGCTGCATCAACTTTGTGCTTTGATACTTCTTCTTTTCCCTTATCTGTAATTTCATAAGATGCTGCATCACCTTTTTTTACAAAACCATCATCTATGATTTCATTTAGCACTGAGTTTACTCTACCAAGAGATACAAAAAATTTTTTCGCAAGGCTCCTTTGCGAAGTGGCTTTGTTTTCCATAATCTCTCTTGTTATCAAAAACTTTAAATCCATACTTATCTATCTTAACTTGCTTATAAATATAAAAGCTGACTTATGTTCAATAATCAATAAAATATTTATATATTGAACATTATACTTAAAAACTGATATTTGTCAATATAAACATCAATATTCTAAAGGCAGATGCTGAACATTCTCAAATTTGCTAGGTTTTATACGTATTTTTTCCTCTTGACAAGTAAGGCCAGATAATGTATTATATGTTCATTATTTATGAATTTTAACTAAAAATGAACGCATACTATATGTTCAATATTACAGGTAATTATAAGATATTGAACTAAAGTAATGTATGTGTTCTGAGTTCAAGGAATGTTTTGGAGGAAAATTTAAACATGAAAGATTTTAAAGACACACTAAAGAGACTAGACTATCCTATTATTTTTGTCCCATTTTTATTAATTCTCTGCATTTGCCTATTTTTGTTTCTTAAACCAAATGAGACAAATGAGTTTTTTGCGATCATAAAGCCATTCTTTGGCGATACAATGTCGCTTGTTTACCTTTTTGTAAGTTTTGCACTTTTTATTACTGCTATGTTCCTTGCATTTTCTAAATATGGAAACATAGTGCTAGGTGATAAAAATGAAAAACCAGCGTTTTCATTTTGGGGCTGGGGAGCAATGATGTTTTGTTGTGGTATGGCGGCCGACATACTCTACTATGGTTTTAGTGAATGGCTCAACTATTCTCAGGAAGCATACATTATAGCTAAGGGAAACCCTTTTGATTTTTCAAATGTCTATTCTTTCTTCTTCTGGGCAAATTTCTGGGAATACCTAGTTCTTGGTGTTGCATTTGCTTTTATGATGCATGTTCGTCATAGAGATAAGCAGAAATATAGCGAGTCTTTAAGACCTCTAATTGGAAATCTTGCCGATGGCATCGTTGGGAAAATTGTTGATATATTTGCTACTATGGCAATACTTGCTGCAGTTACTTGCACTCTTTCTTTTACAGTTCCAGTTCTTACTACATGTTTAAATAGTTTATTTGGGATTCCAAACACCCACTTTACTACAATAATTCTTTTAATTTTAATATGTATTGTTTATAGTATTTCACTTGCAAATGGACTAAAAGGCATAAAGTTCTTATCAAATATTTGTATTTATGTATTCCTTGCATTTGTATTATATATGTTCATCTTTGGTGGACAACAAAGATTTATTTTAGAGAGCACTTTTAAACAACTAGGATTATTGTTCCATAATCTATTTCTTATTTTTACAGATATAGATCCAACAAGGCAAAGCACCTTCGTTCAAGATTACTGTGTCTTCTATAATGCCTTCTGGCTTACCTGGGCAGTTACTGTTCCATTCTTTATAGGTGTTATAAGCCGTGGCAGAACTATAAAGCAAACAATCCTTGGTGGTCTTGCATTTGCTGTTCCAGGAACTCTCCTATGCTTTTCAGTTTTGTCAAACTATTCAGAATCACTTCAGATATTTAATAAGATTGATTTAATATCTATGTATAATGAAACAGGTAGCGCATACAGTGTTATAAGCGAAATTATCAATACGCTTCCTTTCCCTAAGCTTGCGCTATTAATCCTGGTTCTTTCAATGATTTGCTTTAATGCAACCAGTTTTGACTCTATATCTCTTACTTGTTCTTATTATTCATATAAAGATTTACCAAGCACTGAAACTCCACATAGATTTGTAAAGCAATTCTGGGCAATACTTCTTATATTATTCCCTTCGGCATTGATATTTTCAGAAGGAACTGCTGCCAATCTTCAAAATGTAGCTGTTATATTTGGATTTCCAGGAGCAATACTCGTTGTCCTTGTTGTAATTTCATTCTTTAAAGATGCAAATAAATATTTAGAAGAAAATAAATAATTATAGATTCTCTATAAATTTTTCATGGTCATGAGTCTTTATAGGCTTTTTCCAATCGCCATAGCCACAGGTTAAAATTTCGTCATAATGGTCGGCTATATAAAACTCATCATCTTCAAATTTAGTTAGGTGAACCTTATCGTACCACTCCTTCCTATAGACATATCCTGGGTATTCTGGAGACCAACCTGTGCAATATAAATACTCGGTGTTCTTTCCAAAATACATTTTAGAATATTTCTCATGGATGGCACACAACTGTGGCATAGATAAGGTTTTTCCTATTTTAGACAAAATTGCAATGCCGATTTTTTCAAGTGTTTTATACTTTTTAATTTTAATCTGGTTTCTTTTTGACATCGCAAGTCCAAAAATTATCTGTTGATAAAGAACAAAAAGTCTTCTTTTTAATTTAGATGTAGGATAACCATCCATCACAAATATATCAAGAACTGGATGAGCAAATATTCCGCCATATTGAGCCATTGATGCTTCATCATCTCTTATCACTACATCTTTAATATAAAGGCGGATATTAAAATCCATATAGTCTTTTCTTTCTTCTGGGAAATCTATACCTATATTAGATGGAAGATCTATTTCTTTTAAAATATTAATTAACCTATCATAGTCGTATCTTACAAGAGTTACATCTAAATCATCATCCCATGGTATAAATCCCTTATCACGCACCGCTCCAATAAGCGTTCCTGCATCAAGAGTATATTTAATGCCATTCCTTTCGCAAATTTCATGTAAGAATTTTAAGAGTATTAATAAATACTTCTGACAAGTTTTTATTTTATTGTCTATTTTGCCTGTATCTAAACTCATAATTTTTGCCTTAAGTGCTTATTTTATCATTATGCAGATATATTTGCAAATAAAAAAGCAGGGCAAGGAGCCCTGCTCTTTTTATTTAAATTACATTAAACATCAAATACTTTTTGTCCGTCAACTTCTGTAGTAAGTGCCTTTAAAGCAACTTCTACTAAGTGTCTGCGAAGCTTCTTTTCATCTGCTTCACTAAGTGCTGGATTTCCAAGTGGGTGAGGGATTGCTACTGTTGGAACGATTCTGTTAGCTCCAACTGTGAGAGAGATAGGTGTAATAGTACACATATGTACTACTGGGATACCTGCTCTTTCGATTTCTTTAACCATCGTTGCACCGCAACGTGTACAAGTTCCTCACGTGCTTGTCATGATAACTGCATCAACGCCATCGTTTTTAAGTTTTTGTGCATATTCAGATGCATACTTCTTAGCAGAAGCAACTGCAGTACCATTACCAACTGTTGTATAGAATTTGCCATGAAGTTTTCCAATTTTTCCTTCTCTTTCAAGATCTCTCATTACGTCAACTGGAAGAACTCTGTCTGGATTTTCATTGGCATATACTGGGTCATATCCACCGTGTGCTGTTTCATATTTATCTGGTGTAAGTTCGTTAACTTTAGAAATATCATATTCACCATACTTAAGAGCGTTAGATGATTCGATGTGATCTGGGTTTCCTTTTGGAACGATACCACCTGATGTACAAAGTGCGATTGTTGCTTTTGTAATATCCTTAATAGCTGGATTTGGAGCAACTTTATCGAACTCTGGCATTGGATATTCTGTTTCGAATGGCTTACCAGCAATCTTTGCAAGAAGCATTTCAACTGCTCTTTCAGATCCTCTCTTTTGTGCGAAGAAGTTAATTCTTCTTCCTTCCATGAATCCTTCTACCTTAGCAGAACCAACGCGCTCTCTCTTTCCAAGTTTAATTACGAATGGTGCAATTACAGGAACTGCATCTTTCATACCAGCTGCGCTGTCCTTTGTTGGGAATACGTATACTTTAGATTTATACATATCTGCACCTGGGTTTTCCTTATACATAGCTGTAACTGAAGGTATGTTTAATTTATTTTGAACTGCTTCACAGATAGCACCGCAAGCTGTTCCGTAACGACCTGCGTTAAATGCAGGACCAGCAAGGAATACATCTGGTTTTTGTTCCTTAACCCATGCTACGATTTGATCTTTAGCTTTATCCATATTTTCTGCAAAATATGAGTCACCGCATACGATTGTAGCAACTATTTCAGCATTTTCACCAAATGCTGCTTTAAACGCAGTACCTGGACCTACAACCTCTCCTACTCTTAATTCAGCAGGGTGATCGGCTTTTTCTTCTCCACCTATACCAGCATAGAATTGATTGATATAGTGAACTACTCTTAATTTACTCATCTACAATTCCTCCTTCATTAGTAAGTTGCAGTAAGTTTACCAAAACCTACTTCACTTGTAGCACCTGTTATAGCTTGGATTTCTATTTCTATGGTGCCGTCTGCTCTCATACTGTTTTCGTTACCACCAGCAATCTTGTTTACATAATCAAGTGTTCCTATTACTTTATCAAGTTTAGGAAGAAGGATTACTTCGTTGGCATTACCTGCTGTTACACAAGCATTTCCAAGTGGGTCAGCATCTGCAAGAGATTGTGAACCACCATCTCTACCTGCATATTCATCAGTTACAAGAACTGTCTTGATGCCTTTCTTTTCAATCTTTGTACAGTTCATAATGAGGTCAGCATCTGGGTTACCAAATCCTTCTTCAGTAATAATTACTGCATCAAGTGCGAGCATTTCACAAAGTTTTGCAGTAAAGTTAGAAGAACGTTGCTTATCAGCAAGATAAACGTTTTCATTTGTAATTATGTGTGCACAGAAGTTAATTGTCTTTCCATGTTGTTTGAAAAGATCAACTACAACTGGGTTATTCATGTGAACATATGTTGGGTTCTTATCACAGGCAGAAACACAGTTTCCAGATACGATTGCTCCATCAAATACTTCTGTTGGATAAAGTAGCGTTGGAAGAATCTTTTTAGCATCAACTCCGTATACATAGGTATCATGGAGAAGACCTTGTGATTGAAGCATGTGAACATAACCAACTCTTGGAAGATTCTTGAACTTTTCATCATTTTCCTTAAAGTTGCAAACTTCAAATGTTTCTGTGCTATCTGGTTTTAAATTTCTTGAAAGTTCACCAAT
>JAEEGL011055266.1_pt1 | contig 13941 bp, 22 predicted proteins | sample 9134231 | NCBI WGS metagenome assembly JAEEGL01 (sample SAMN16246548, study PRJNA631951) | gut metagenome | biome: gut microbiome; feature: rumen; material: fiber-attached | host: Bos | place: Iran: Karaj | collected 2018-10
TGTTCACGGCCACGCGGCCAGAGCGGGGTGGTGGTGGGGGCTTGTGGATGGCCTGACGGGTATTCGCGACGACCGCGACGCAAGGTAACTCTACTCGACGACCGCGACGCAAGGTAACTCATTACGCGACGACCGCGACGCGTCACGGCCACGCGGCCAGAGCGGGGTGGTGGTGGGGGCTTGTGGATGGCCTGACGGGTATTCGCGACGACCGCGACGCAGGGTAACTAACTACACGACGACCGCGACGCGTCACGGCCACGCGGCCAGAGCGGGGTGGTGGTGGGGGTTTGTGGATGGACGAGGGGCGATGGCGCAAAGCGCCGAGCCCGACCGCCCACGGGCGAATTGTATCACACGCCAGATCTCCCGCAGCAGAGATTTGTAATACAGACTGCAGCACCATCTTTCGCCAGATCCCGACTCACTACCGTACGCCGTTGTTCGTCCCAGGGGGTCTGGGGGTTTACCCCCAGCGAAAAATTTTTTTTAGGGGCACCCAAACGGGCACCCCTTCCGATCACTTCCCCTCCCTTGATAGGCTCCGCACCTTGTGCCGGATGATCTCGGGAAAACATTTCGCATTCATTAGTGCATCGAGGTCGTTTCTGGCGTCATTGAGTGACCACCTCGCAAGCGCTTCCGTTTCTGGTGTTTCTGCCAGATCAAGTTGTTTTCTGTAGAAGATAACCAGACGGATTTTGTCGTACACACGCCACCGTTCCGTGACCTCATAATCACATTGTTTCATCCACTTTTCGAGGGAGTCTAACCATCCCTGCACATACTCCCTTCGGAGTGATTCTTTAACTTCTTTACTTTCCATAATTACTAAACTAAATCGAACCAATCTAATACATCTTCGCAATCATCCCAACTTTCGTCGACTTCGTCAAAATCAACTCGTTGGGTGCACTCATTGCACCAAATACCATACATGTAAAACTTGCATTGTGCCTGATAGATACATTCTGACCCCTGCTGTTGGGGTGTAACTTGAAGTCTGGCGACCTCCAAAGCCTTTTCAAAAGTGGGGGCGGTGCCCACGACCCCAAAGAAATAAATCGCGTATCTCATATAATCATTCATTTAACGTAAGCGCAAATTTCAAAACCTTGATCATCATATGCACAAATACTATTTGCAATAGAAGCCATTAAAGTACCACGCGTTACCATCATTAGAAGGGCGAGCGCGTCACGTTCTGGAGCATCACACGAAAACTCAAAGCAAATCTCGGAGTCGTCACTATAAGTCATAAAAATCGTAGCTTTCATAATCATTTCGAATAAAGTAGCCATACGGCCACGGATAAAACATAAAGTAAAAACATAACGCAAAGGGATTAGGGGGTTATACACTACACGCCAACTTTCGGGTGTTCCTTACCCTCCGAGTCCATAATCCGGAGGGTATCGGGAGAAACACCACTATCAGCTATACCGGCACAAGCAATTTGAGCCGCAAACAGATGCTTTGTGGCCTTAACACATCGGCCGTTCTTCTCAACAAAATACCACATAGTCACTAATATTAAAGGGTTAATGTATGGGAATCCAGCCAACTGCGCACCTGCGCTTTCTGGCGCTCAAAATATCTATCCCAATTACCTTGATCCCTACGGTCTGAGTCCAACTTGAAACACTTCATGCCACAATCATCGGCATCGCACAAACCTTGAAGCGGACATGACTTGCAAGGCTCAGAAGGTTTCAGGTCGATACCTTGACGAACTGCCATTTCGTCATAGTCTGCACAAGTGACGGAAGCGACACTACTAACAACACCCACCTGATGGGCTGGAGCAGGGGCGATCACCCCTGCAAAGCCCAATTCCAACTGAATAAATTTAGCCATAACTTAACGGATTATGATTTTACCTTCCCAAAAGCGACACTCAACAGAACGACACATCATATCAGCCATTGAGCACAGACAAATGATCTCTCTATCCCACAAGATACATGAGGGGTGCAAAACTAACTCATAACCACCACAATTTTCGATTAAGTGTGCGGATGGCTCATAAGAAAACAAATCCTCTTTGTCACGAACGACAACACCTGAAAACAGATGAAACATTTTACAAAACTCTTTCTTAGTCATAACTGAACGATTTAAAAGGGTTATTAATAATTAAGCAAAATATTCTTCAATCTGGTACCCGAAGTGTTCCTTCACATACCGTGCCAATATACGGCGGTGGCAAAACTCGAAGGGGGCTTCATAACAACACAACACAATATCACGGCCACCAGCCATCTTTGCCAGATGCTGGAAGACGGCGTACACATTAATGGGTGCCAACACCTGCTTGATATAACGGTTTGTGTAATGGTCGTTCCTCAAACCTTCCTTGTATTGCTTTAGCAAGGTAGCTGAAGGGGCGAACTCGAAACAAGTATATCCCGTATGCCAGCGAGGGGAAAACCTTGCAATAGACACCACGAAGAATTTGGACTCATCCAACTTTCGTGCGACACTAAAAGATGATGTATAGATATTCATAACTTTAAAACAGATGTTTAAACGGTCTACCAAAAATTGCCATCATAGCCCTTGCGTTTGCAATCTTCTGGGCTTTGATTTGTGCTCCCCTGACATCATGCGGCCGCAAGGCCACATGACGTAAGGGTGCATCACCTGACTTATCATTCTGCGTCACCATCACACGAACCACAACAGAACCAACGATTAGGACAAGACACACAACACTCCGAGAAATCGGGGGCCATAGCAGAAAAACGGGGAACCATACCCAACAAGGGGGAACTCTGGAAAATTTGAACTTTAGACATAATGCGTAGAATTTTAACTAACTGATAATGAGGAAATTATGTTTCACGTGAAACATTGTAACACAAAGGGAAGGGCGGCGGGCGGAACTACGACCGCCACACACAAAACACGGGAACACCACACGCGCCACGAACGACAACAGAAGCTATCGAAGAGTCTGAGCAAACGCGCTCACGAACACGGGCGACCAACTGACGAACCGAGTAGAGACAGAACGGAACGGAAGAAACCGAGCCATCCAGACGAGCAATAACGAACTGAGCACCAGAACCGAAGACCCTGCCGCAAGTATTAAGATAATTGTCATTAAAAATTACTTTTACCATAGCTCAAAACCTTTATTTTTATACTGCAAAGTTAGCGAAAAATCTGCAAAATAGCAAATAAAATCGATGAATGGGCACTATTTATCGACGTTTGGAAACACCAGACCCAGACCCTTCCAGACGCAAAAAAAATGACTAACGGTAGCAGAACCAGACCCCGCCAGCCCCAGCAGACGAACGGAAGCCAGAGCCGGAGCCGGCAGGCAAGCAAAGGAAGCCCCGCCAGACAGCCAGACTGACGCCAGAACACCCCACAGCACGCCAGACAGCCAGACTGACGCGCTCGCCGCAAGGAGGAAAAAAAGGCGCCAGCCGCACACTAAACAACAAAAAAAGAAAAAAGGGTGACAGAGCCAGACTCCGTCCGCTCCAGCCATGAAATGGGAGCCAGAACCAGAGCGACAGCAATACCATGAAAAACACACCCCTCGGAGAGCCGTCGGAGACAACACCAGCAGAGGTAATCAAAAAATTACCCCGAGACGATCCGACGCAATCGAAAAAACGTCAGTCGATTCAGGGTAATTGATTTCTTCTAAAAAAAGAACATCATGGCCATTCGTCCTCTTCCTCATCTTCTGGAGGGTTGCACTCGTAGAAGTACGGACATTGAACGTGACAATAGGGTTCGCTATAATTGCAGGGTGGGATAGCTAACCAAGCATCAACCACACGCCAACTTACATTTCCTTCAACCATAGTCACACAGCTAAAGAGGATGCGCTAACTTTAGAATCCAATGTTGATTTGGGAGTACATCAAGTTCTGCACAGACATCATGAACGTCCCCTTTACAAATGGAGTCCAAATCACAATATTGACAGACTGACCATTCGAATTTTTCGGGGAGTCTGACGGCCTGAAAATAGTCGCCTGATATATTAACCACCTGACCAGCTTTTAACAGCTGTGCGGCCTTGTATAGCTGCTTGTGCGTCATAATTCATCATCTAAATAAGATTCTGCTTATAGCTGTCTGGATATAGATGCAGATATTAGCCACATCGACGACCAGATCATCATATCCACAGATCGAATAGCGGTCTTTGTAGTAACTCATTCGAGAATCAAGTATAACCGATATTCGCTCCTTGGACGAGATCACGGAACACTTGCAGAAGCCAGACTCGTTAAAAATGTCTGGATTAACCTCGAAATCCTGCCCGTAGCCGCTTGTAACATCGTTAGACAAGTAAATACCCATCACGCACCAAATCGCGCTGTCATGGCCGATAATTTCCACCAAATCGGGGCATAAATCATCTACACGGGCATCGGCACATTCAGCTATGACGTTGTAATCAGTGATCTTCATTTCTTATCCCACATTTTACGACGTTCCATGTGTTCCGCATAGGGTAGTTCTTCGTCTGTTTCCTCGAAGCCACAAATTACCCTTTTCTTATTCCATGGTGACCACCGCATCATGTCGTAAATCTGCTGATCATTGAAGTTGTATATAACAGCCAACAAAATGCGGTTGATGAAATCTGACCTTTTCCAATACCCACGACGTTCTATGGCCTTTTCTGCCGCTATCAGGATCTCTGGCTCCAGCCTGATAGAAATCTGTTTTTTGTTCTCCATAACTAATAAACTTGCTTTAATGAATTAATAAATAGGGTGAAATTTTGATTGCCCGTTAGAGGGGTTTTTTACCCCACATTTCCTCGGGCATGGGTAGGCGCGTACACACGCGTCCGTGGGCGGGCGCACCCCCGAAGGAAAAAACGTCGGACTCCCTTTATTTAAAGGCTTTTCAGAGTTACGCCAAAGGAAATCGCACTGCGGTACTACTGTACCGCCTGACCCGCTTCGCGGGGTACGCGTCAGAAGACGACGGTATCGTCGAATCCGAAGCACGCCACAGATAGCTTGTAGACGTAACAATTCTTCATTTCGCAATAGCCATAAATGTCTTCTGAGCATAGTCGAATGTGGATGCAGTCTTTGCATTTCGGAGTTTGTTGTACGTTCATAAGATTTTGTCGTTTTGTAGTAGCTGCTTTATCTCAGCTATAATCTCGAGAGCCGGACGAAGATCACCAGCCATTTTCTTGTTTAGGGTGATCTGCATCGTTAATCGTTCTATCTCATCACCCAGAGGGACGAAACGTAGGCTCTGGATTGACTCGATATTCTTCAATAGAACTTCGCAGGCGTTTCTAATATCCTGCTGGGGGTGTGTCATGCGGTAGACGTTCAGTCGGCGTCGTAGCACCTCCAAATCACTTGACGGTTTGGAGGGCGACGGTGCGGCCGACAGCTGGTGGAAGACATGGCCTTGATCCCAATAGAAAAGGATCTTATCTCGACACCGATCCTTCCTTTTCAGTTGTCTGTCTGCATCAGAATTAACCGACACCAGCGCGTTGTATGCTATGCCCTTATGGGCACCCACGTATTCTCTGTACTTGAAGGAGAAATAATGGAAAGCCAGATCCTGAAATCTTTTCCAGATCTTATCCTTTGCGTCGAATTGTTCCAGGCGGTGCGGGATGGCTTGTTTCTTGACTTTCTTCCCGTTCTGCATTTCTATCACTAACCATCCATCGGCTTCGGACTTCATCGAAAATTCAAGACGCCAGATTTTGGGGTGATATAGTTCTCCGTTCGTGTCTAATTTTGTCATGCTCATTGGATTGTCTATTAGGCCGTGGATCATCCAACAAGACTTGATATATGGTTTGTCGCTTTTGGGTGAAGAAAGTTCAAGGGACTTATCATAAAGCTTTGTCGAAACCATTGAAGATCGGCTACCCCACGACAAGGAGTTTTCGACGCAATCGCTCCAGCCATCTTTGCCATGGGCTGTCCTCTCACATTGGTTAATTTTCCGATAGATCCCCTTCATGTACCTTTGGACGAATCTCTGGGGCAGATCGCCGCTATCAAAGTATTCGAAATCATAGCAAATATCGATGCGGTAAATTCGTTTAAAGATATAGCCATGTTTCAGCAGAAATTCTCTCAGGTAGTCGACGGGGTTTCCCTGATATAGCATCCAATTCGGCAAACGCATGTGCACCGACTCAGGTACCAGCCCACAAAAACTCGCGTTTCCGCTTGCTGGGTTCCTTCGGATCTCTACCAAAGGGTTGTTATCGACATCGACAATTGTGAACATCTCTTTATAAACTCTCGTTCCGTATTCTCTTTCATTAACCAGATAACCCGCACTACGAAAGTAGTCAGCATTCATTGGGTATTTCGTGGCATCTTCCAGCACATAAACTTCTAACCAATCGAGATTAACACATCTTTGCTTGACTTCAATCTCACGGGACATAAACCAATAACTAACCGTTAATCAACTTTGCACATGCACCTACATTGATCGGGCGTACCGTGATTGTCATTTCAGAATCTACCGAAAGAACAAATCTTTCTCCATTTACCCGATGGTACACCTTTTTGGAACACCTGCCATTTTTCCAGATTTCGTAATATGATTCGGTGATATGCACGTTTATTGTGTTCCCGTTGGCACGGTGTCTCATCTTTATGATCCATAGATATTTCACGTTAAAGTCGATTGTCTGGATATATCCGTTTTTGAGAAAGTCGAAACACTCTCGGAGTGCTTCGACTTGTGCTGAGGTGAGGTTTGTAAATTCAGAATTATTATGTTTCATTGTTCCTCACCTTTCGCTTGGGTTTCTTCTTCGGTTGGTTCCGGCGCTGGTTGCACGGGCGTCACCCATCCTCGATTATCCATCAGGAACTGATTACCCCTCGCGTCGATCAACTCTTTCAGATCCTCTTTCTTCATACCCTTGGTGGGTACGTCTGTAAGATAGTATTTCTTGACCTCATGGATGGTTCCGTCGGAAGGATCTATGACCTGACGTGGCACGGCATCATTGTTGCCACCGCATAACTCGACCTCTACGACGGACACTTGCAAGCCTGCTTTCATCATTCTGTCCTTTTTCGAGGAATATACACGCAGACTTCCGTTACCTCTCACAAACACCTTGACGCCTGCTTTCAGGTAGGGGATCACCTTAGACTCCGCATTCGACATGACGCAGTCTATCCAATTTGTCACGTTTACTTCTTTCCCCTGCTGGTCTTTGTACTTGCTGGAATCAGCGATACGGAAAGCCACGAATTGGGAGCCGTTAGATGTTTTCACTTCGGCATCGGCTCCCAGATTGCCGATTACTTCTACTTTAAGCATAATTTAATTATAATTAAGTTACTATTTGAGCGCCTTTGGGCGCTCGTTTAAATCACAAAAATCTGATATTTTACGGTCTATTGCGTCCCAATCTTCCATAAAGAAATAGGAAGTTTTCGTTCCTATGGGAGTACATAGAGGATAGAGAGGTAGTACATCGTCTTGACCTGCACAAAGCCTTCTCAGGTCACACATGTCGCACGGGCAAACACTTGTAGGCACCTCGGTTGCCACCAATCTGTAGGGCTTGCCATTGATCACCAAAATTGTACGAGAGTTTTTTAAAAATTCGGCCATAGCATCGTAGCAAAGAATGAAACAATAGCATCAAGTATAAACAACATCGCCGCACCCAGACACAATGCGCTCACATGATGCAAACCAGCCTTATAAGTATGGCTTAGGTGTTTACGTTTGATGGGTTGGCGCAACGTATCACGAGAAATGTGATGGAGTTGAGAGAGGTTTTCTGGATCGTAGCGGAAGCGGAACGTTCGCTCATGATGGGACATCATGGATTGTGCATCGAGTTTCGCCCATGAATCATCGATGATGGTTTGATAGCATACCCAAATGGAGATAGAGATAAATCGGAGTGGTGACACGCCTTGAGTTCCATCGACTCGAGAATACCGTGCCCGTAACTCTAACGCGGAATCAACTTCATCGCTCCATTGTTTGAAGTACCAGCCGACATCATTACAGAAGTCCTGCACTAACGAAAAATAGGTGGACTCACGCAGGCTTGATCCTACCCAGACTACATAAACGGTCGAACCACAATTTAAAGTGCTCGGTTCCCGCACTAAGCAAAACTTTCGTTTCATGTCGTGTCGTTTTAGGTGGTTACGTTGTCAGGGTGCGCCGATAGCTTCGAGAATCAGCACTATGAAAAATAGAATTGCAAACCATCTTTCAAAGAAAAGTCCCCGTGCAGGTCTTACGACGTTGCGACGGGGACAACGACACGAATCTTCGCGCCAAACCCTTTGCGATACGTTCAGTGGGCGTCCTCACGTTGCCACCTATCCTACGCGCTGCAAAGATACGAACTTATTTTCGAATCACAATGGGTTAGGGCGAACTTTCTGTGAAATTTAGACTTTTTCAAAATAAGATTTATCCCGTGAAACACTTTTGTTTACGCGGCTCCTGAGCCGTGAAACAGCCTTCAAATAATCTGGAAACAATCAAAAACGTCCCTTGCATCACTGCAAAGGACGTCCAACACAAATTAATTAATAAAGTTCAAATTACTTCTAAATTCTAACGTAACGGCTTCACTAAGCCTAAATCAACAATGTAAATCTGTAACTAAGATACATGAATAAGATTCATTCAGGACAAACATAGACCGTATCATGGACTACTTCTGTCTGCTTCGCGGAGTTCTCCCAAAGCATTTCGAATTGTCCCGTATGCCGATTGTATTGTATAATACCGTTCGACGTACACCAGACCATGTTTGGGGTTGTGCAACTCTCTATTAAGAATTGTCCGCCAACCAACGCAAAAATAACCAAAACAAAACTAAAAATTCGCTTCATAACCAATCAATTTTAAACCAAATCATACGCACTACAGATCGTACAACGGTCTACCCTCTGGCCACACTCGACGAAGATCATGGCGTAAACCAGCGAAACCATTGTTTTCTTATCCTTGAAGGAGATCTTCGTGTCTGGGGACACGTTCATGTCCTTGGCCACGAAGTCTATGTACTTCTGGGTGGCGTTCTCCGACGGAGGTGCCCACCGCATGACAATCTTCCGCACCGTATCAAAAGGAGTAGTCTTACCAGAGTACCCGGTAATATAATTCCTCAGCAGCACAAAACCAGCCCTGATGCCGTACTCCATCGACACAAATTCCTCGAAGGACTTATCTGTCTGGTTCTGACGTTCGCCCTTCCAATTGTTACCCTTCCGAATATTCAGCGGGTTATTATTTCGTATACCTCGCGGCTCCATGTTCCTAAGATATTATGTAATAAAACTGATACCCTTGGGTCATTTATGTAGGTCAATTTACCCCCGTGTGGATCCAATGCGTAATACACGCCAGATTGAGTAGAGTACTCCGCGATCCTTGTATCACGCACTCCAGAGGGTAGATCTGGAGTTTGTATTACATTCTTTAGGCCTACAAGATCTTGTGATACGCCTTGCTCCTGAACCGGGGCGTAATACATTCCAGATTGCGTAACACATAGCGAAATCTTCACATTGCAGTCTAAGCAACCAGCCAGACACAAAAACGCGGAAGGTACTGCAGGACGTATCACACTCCGGGCGGATCCGGCCTGGCTTGTATCACACGATCGATCACTCCAAGGATATCTATCGTAAAGCGGAAGTCGACAAATTTTCAGGCGATGGCCTTGCATGGCCACAGCCCTGCAAGAGTCCTCAACTTTGCGCCATGCGCCTGCGTTGCAGTACATCGTCATGGGCACCAGATTCGACGTGAGGTAAGTTTCCTTCAACCACTTTTTGTTACTATCCCTATCTCCTGCACTGCAAAGATGGCCACGCACATAAGACCAATTCTTGTAATCATCATCCTTGATCCTCGGTCTGGGTAACTTCGTGTCCATCTTGAAACGATTAGACGCGATCTTATTCACTCCAGCAAAGTGTGAGTACTCGAGGACGTAACACACTAAAGCAGGGTTATGGGTGTCCACGTCGTAGTAGCTGACGAAAGAGTCATGATTAGCCCTGACAAGAGTCTGGGCTCTCCCGAATTGTGCTCGGATCCAGATCAGGAAGAACACAACCAGCAGCCACCAAAAAATTGTGCCTAATTTAGGATTGTTCATTTCTCACCTCCCTTCCGTAGCTGTCGCTCATAAGTTTTCCACTTATAATCGAGTCCAAAGATAGCAGCTGTAAGAGTGAGAAATTGCGCACACATCATTAACACGCCTGCAGCAATATCGTGATCCTTTGAAATGAACATCGACGTAAATGCAAGGCCAACAGCCGCCAGAAAGCACCCGACGGCTACAAACACCTCTGCATTGTATTTATTAAATTCCATAGCTAATTCTTATTTAGACATTGTTTAAACAAACGGACTTGGGTACGGTCGCACAGCTGGTGTCCCCATCCACGAACCGAAGACCATCGATGGCTGATGGTTCAATAAATAGTTCTCTGCATCTTCGTCCCATGATTTCAGGAAATGAGAGGAAATCTTCTTTCGACCTTCAATATACGAAATCGTAAATGCTCCTATGAACGGGCACGTTTCTGCGGCCGTGTCTTGCTCGAATAGGGCACCGACGTACAAGTTATGGCCATCATCACTAACGCGCTTCCACGTCGCTCTTTTCGACTCACACACAAAGATGTCATTTACATTCTCAGAGTTGATTGTTTCCGATAAATTGATAGCCGGATTCACTGACACTACTATAAAGTCATACCCCGTATGAGGATCGTAAGATTCCTCTTCGGGGTTGTAGACCTGCCATTCATGGAAGTACACGAAATAGACCTTATCGAGCACAGACATACGATGCCGACGTAAGAAAGCTTCTATCGATTCATTACCCATCCTGACGTCAAAACGGACACCAGAGAAGAACTTGGTTGTCATGCCAGAATGTGCCCAGATCTTCCATGGCTCATCGCTAAAAAGACATTCGTCGAAAACATCGAATTGGCAGGTACCAGAAGAAATCATGTACCTACCGCCCAAACACTCATAAGGTTCGCCACGATACGTCGTCGGGGGGTACAAGAATTGATTGCCAGAATTCCAATGAGTCGCGCAATCCTGAGCGACCAAACGAAGATTGAAGCTGGAGAATGCGTTTAGCGATTTCGACTTGTTGACCGCTGACTGCATGCTGATCCGTCCTACCTCTCCGAGATCACGCATCAGGGCTTCAACCATCGAAGTACACATTCTTTGGGCCTGCAACCGGGGGGTTATGGTTTTGGTAACATCTTCGGCCTTGCCGTACACTATTTGGGTGTACGTGCCGTCTGGGTTTCGCTTGACCTGATACACGACATCACCTACCTGACCCCTGATCTTGCTTCTCGTTCCTCCTACGCGTCCACTTGCCATAACTCTGAGAATTTAAAAAAGGGGTGGGGCGCCAGCCCTACCCCCTGAAAGTATTTATTGCTCCCTGACCTTGGATTAGTTACCCGTGTCAATTGGGTTGTGGTTGTCGCCACCGCCGCCCTGGGCGAGCATGCTACCCCAAACCTGAATAACCTTGTTGTCACGAACCAGACAGATGTAGCGGGTGCTGTCGGTTGTGGCGTTGGTGAAGGTCTTCGACACACTTGCGCCCGTGATCGTGGTCTGATCACCAGCGGCCACGGTGCTACCGATAGCAGGTGAAGAACCGCTCACGATACCCAGAGCATAGCTTGCACCGTCGGTGCCAGCTGTGATGTTGGCTGCAACGGTATTGCTACCCTCAGTCAAAACGACCTGGCCACCGTTAGCCAGCGGGCTACCATTCACGTTAACCGAAGCGATTGCGCTCGGTGTCTCGGCGGCAGGATCTGACGAAGCAGTACCCTGAACGTAAGATTCAGACATACCGAAGATGTCGCCACCGTTCAAGTAGTTCTCAGCGCCTACGGGATAGGTGGGAAGTGCCACGTTCGATGAGAAATCGTAGTCAACGCCATCGCCAAGAACGGCTTCGTTGTGGATGAACTTACCAGAAGCCTTCTTACTGATGATCAGGGCACAGCAGCCAGCAATAGCGGCGTTTGTGATGGCGATCACGTTAGAAGCGAGAGAGATCACAGCGGCGCTGTTACCTTCGGTAGCGAAGACGTCGGCGAGATTGTCGCTGGTGATGGCTGTAGAATCAGCCAGAGACGGATTGATACGGAAGCGCTGATAAAGAGCGGCTCCGTCGATCTCCATACCAACGAGAGTGAAGTACTCCTCGTTAGACATACCCAAAGCGGCCTTGAGTCCGCCGATAGTCACGTTATCAGCTGCCAGAGTGATGGTAGCGATACCGCTGGACTGAGTCAGAGCCAGAGTAGCGGGCAAAGAAGCCTTACCATCAGCAATCACATACTGACCACGACGTGCACGGCGCTCACCATAAGCCACAAGGCCGAACTTATTACCCGTAGCGGGGTTAGCGGCGACGTCAGCTTTAATAAGGCCATAGTTGCGAGAGGTAAACTCGGAGAGGTTACCGCGTGCGCCGACTGCGCCGTCAAAGCTGTGGTCTACGATGGGACGAAGAACGGCCAGAGCCTGAGCGATCGTGCTCATGATCATGCGGCCTTTCATTTGTGCCTGCGTCTGGGGGTTAGCGACTGACTCAGCCAGACTGCGAACAATCTGCTGCTTCTTTCCCTTAGCATCGCGACCAATGCTGTACACGTCCGAGCCTACGCGGCCACGGATATAGGTGCGTGTTCCACCTGATTTGGATTTACCCATGTTATATAAGTATTATGTAGATGACAGATGGCCTCTCCCCTCGGCCTTCGGGATCGGGGCATTCCCCAACGTCTGCAAAGGTACAAATTATTATTGATCGAACCAAATACGGACTTGATACGGAGCAGGTACGCGGCCGACCGTATCCCACGGGGTAATCTTATTTTACAAAATCCCCCACCTTGGTGGGGAAAACAGCCCATTTTCGCCCCGAAAAGGGGCTGTAGATTTACAGATTCTTAACGTTTTTAACACCCGCACCCCCTCAAAATACCCAAAAATGGAACGGGCGCAGGTGCGAAGCACCGAGCACGACACGCCGCATGGCTTCCGGCCACAAAGAAGTTGATGGGGCTTTGCCCCTTCGCCCGGGACTCCGTTGGTTGATATATCCTCGCAACCCTATTTTTTATCAGATTTATCGTGGTGTTGCCTGATCGTTAGACATCGCCTGACAATCTGATAAAAAATAGGGGAATCAGTTTGCAAGGGTTTGACGGGCGCAGGCACGAAGTGCCGAGCATGGCCACCACGAACACGCCGCATGGCTGGAGGGCGCAGGGGAGGAACCCCGAGCATGGCCACCACGAACCATCAGCAAATGTAACTATTCATTATTGCTAACTCCGCAATCAGAGTAACTCGCGCCCGCGACCTATAGGAAGCGGGCGTTGGATGGGTAGCCGTAGGGCGATGGTTGTAACCGACAAATTTTCCCATATTAGAATAGAGATTATGATACAATCACCCGAAGGAAATTTATCTATAATCTCTATTCTAACTATGGAAAATTTCCCCGATAGCCGTAGTTTGCCTGACCGTGGTGGCGGGCAGAAGGGTTAGCGTGCGTGCTCCTTAGAGCATCGCACAGCTATACCCGTCACGGTGTAACTAAAAGCAAGGAGCATTGGTAAGCGCCAGCCGAGAAAAAATGCGGCCTTCAGGCCGACACCGCTTAGAGTGCCGACCTTCGGGGGCGGCACGGGCGTCGGGCAATACAGCAGCCCGACGCGTTAAGGGGTGGTGGCCGGGGTATGTGGTGGCCTGACGGGTATTCGCGACGACCGCGACGCATGGTAACTAATTGCGCGACGACCGCGACGCATGGTAACTAAAATCAAGGGGCATCGGTATGCGCCAGCCGAGAAAAAATGTCGGAAAAGGCTCTCTCGACGGAAAATGCTATATACCCCTGAA
>JAEEGL014935832.1_pt1 | contig 13941 bp, 7 predicted proteins | sample 9134231 | NCBI WGS metagenome assembly JAEEGL01 (sample SAMN16246548, study PRJNA631951) | gut metagenome | biome: gut microbiome; feature: rumen; material: fiber-attached | host: Bos | place: Iran: Karaj | collected 2018-10
AACAACAGTCTTGCCTTCCTGAACGAGACCACCGTTCTCAACAGTTTCGCCGTCAACGGTAGCAGTTACAGTACCCTTCTCAGCTGGAACGTTCCAAGTGAGAGCGTTGTTAGTAAGAATCTTGGTGAAGGTAACGGTTACAGTAACATCGGCAGCTGGCATTGTGAACTTGTTGTCGGCAACCTCAACGGTTTGGTTCTCACCATAAGTTACGGTGAGCACATCTACTCTATAGCCATCATTAGGAGTGGGAACGATTGTTACCTCAGTTCCTGCTGTTACAGGACCCTCTGGATTAGTAGTCACAGAACCATTAGTGGGCTCAGTAATGTTGATGTTGTAAAGGAAACTGCCAGTAACAATCAGCTTATTTGTTGCTGGGTCGAAGCTGAAGCCATAGGTAGTGGTGTTGATAATGCACAGGTTTTGGCTATTATTGCTGTTGAGTTCAATTTCTTCGCCTAATCTCTCAGCGGTAATCTGATAGTGGTATTCTCCAACGCCAAACCACGCATCTTCAACAATTGAACCAGCTGAATTGGTTACGACCTTGCGGATCTTGAACTGCATTCCATTATCAAGAGGCAAATTATTATAAACATACTTGTTGTCAACCAATTCCATCAACTTATCTACTCTTGTATCGCCCCAGTTGTCACCCACACCGTAAGCAACGTAATACTTCACATCCATTGGAATGAAGGTGGCATTAATAGTTACGTTGCCGGCAGGCATTGTGAACTTGTTGTTCTCGATAGGTACAGCCTCGCCACCTTCAACAGTATAAGTCAAGGCATCTACCTCATAGCCAAGATCGGGAGTAACGGTAACATTCACCTCTGTGCCATATTGGGCCGATGCAGGTGCCTCTACAGTACCATTCTCGATATTTTCAGCTACAGTGATGGTGTAAGTGGCAGCCTTGAAAGTAACGGTGACAGTAGCATTGCTAGCTGGCATTGCGAAGGTGTATTTACCAGTTTCTTCATCCAAAATCACCTCAACAGCACCGTCATTGACTTTAACAGCATCAATCTCGTAACCCTCAGGAATTGAAAGAACGGTAATAGTCACTGTCTCGCCTGCCTTGGCTGTAGTCTTATCTACTGTCACCTCAGTTGCTGGGTTGGTAACAGTGATGTTGTACAGATAATCACCTGTAACAACCAGTGTCTTTCCGGCTGGGTCATAAGAGAAATTGTAGATACCAGCATTGGGGAAATAAAGGTTAAAATGCCCCCCGTCAAAAGTTCCCATTGAAATAGGTTGACCCAAAGTATTATCATTAATATAGAAGTCACCCGAGGATTGAGCACCCAACAAAACTTCTTGGCCATCTACAATCTTCACAAGTACTGCCTCATACTCAGCAGGAATCTCCTTATCTGCTGCGGTCCATTTGCCGTCTGTACCCTTTACAAGAGCAATTTCATTAACCTGGGCCCAAGGATTCCCCTTGCCATAGTTGACTTGATAGCTCACCTCAAGTGCACGGAAGGTAGCCTCAACAGCAACATTGTGAGATGGCATTGTAAAGGTATAGGTGTTACCTTCAACTTCTACCACCTGACCATCAACCTTGAGCTCCTGCAGCACGCAGTCCTCTTTAGGAGTGATGGTGAGGGTAATATTGTCACCAAAGTTGGCTGTAGTCTTGTTGTCATTAACGGTTACAGTACCATATTCGTTAGAAGTGACTGTAATAGTGTAGTCCACCTTCTTGAATGTAGCATTAACAGCAACATCAGCATCAGGCATCTCGAAGGTATAAGTGTTACCAGTTACTGTCACTTCCGTGCCACCAACTGTGAGCTTATCAAGCTCATACCCCTCATTTGGAGTGATAGTGAGAGTAATATCGGTGCCTTGAACTGCACTTAAAGGTTCAGCAGCCACAGTACCATTTCCATCGGAAGTAACATTCACATTGTGAACGCCTTTCTTAATTGTGAAGGTCACTGTTACTGTACTAGTATATTTGCCCTTTCCAGTTACAATAATAGTACCCTCGCCTGGTTCAACGTTAGCACCATACTCTAATGTATAGTCAGTACCCTCAACGAGAGTAGTCTCACCATCCATAACAACGATAGCAGGTTTAATCTGGCTACCAGTATAATCCTGATCAGGAATGGGATTAGGCTGAATCATAGCTGCAGTGATAGGAATGCAAGCTTGGAACTCAGCGCTAACTTTTGCGCCATAAGGAGATTCGGGCATTGCAAAGGTGAAGGTGTTTGGAGCCTCACCTGCCTGAATATCAGTAACAAATTGTCCTACGCCAGGACCATCGGCTTTCAGACCAGGAGCCTGAGCCGAACCACCATTAATGGTCTTCTCAACAATAATGTTTCCTACCTCAATGTAGTAACCATCAGCAGGAGCTGCAGTAATAGTCACTATCTGGCCAGGAATAGCCTGTGTTAGGTCAACACTAACATTACCATGAATGCCAGCCTTCACTGTAACAGGTGCCTCTGCACCCATGCGTAACTTCTTTGAGTTGGCATCAAAGATTAGTTTATAAGTACCACCAACTCTAACATTTAAGTTCTGGTTGTCCTGAGCCATCTGCATCACTTCGCCAGTGTTTAGTTTCTCGGCGGTTACCCAATAATCGCCATCGGCTGCCATTCCATACCAGATGTTGTCCACCATGATCTTGAACAGTTCGCCTTCGGCAAATTCATGAGTAATAGTCCAAATGCCATCGCCTTCGTCTGCCATCGCAATCCTACCATTCTGCCAACTAGTTGCAGAACCAGCAAGATAGCATGTGGCATGAGCCGACAACGATGTCATCATCAGCATCATCAGCAATGTGAAGACGCTGAGCAATCGTTTTGTCATGTTTTTTACCATAGTTTTAAAAATTAGTTAATATTTAGTGAATTATTTCTTTCTTTGTTTATCCTCCCTCAACTCCCCCTCTAAGATAGAGGGGGGGCGGGGGAGTATGACAATTATTTATTAAAATTTCTGCATTCTGTATTAAATAAGGCGCAGCCTAATTATGCATTTTGCATTATGAATTGTGCATTAACGAACCTCCTTCTTGCCGTCGCTTGTGATAAAGATACCACGTTTGCCATTCAGCGAAGTGCCAACGTAACGGCCAGTCAAGTCATAGTATCCAACAGGCTTGCCATTGCTGTCATAACGCAAGTCCTCAATACCAGTCACAGTGCCAGGATCGCCAATCAAGAGCCTAGGAGCACCCTGAGTGCTAGCACTTGCAGGCAAGTAGCAGCGATGAGCACCTACAGTGGTGCCATCCTGAGCAAGAATAAACTGGTTGTTGTAAAGCACATAAGCATTGTTAACAGTGGCTGGGCCACCTTGCAGTAAGCTAGTTACTGACTCCCCAGCCTCGGCAGGCATTGCGCTAACACTCTCCGTAGCAGTAGTGCTATAGAGCAATACTCCAGTGTTCGCAGGAATATAGTTAACTGACTCAACCTCAACAGCAGTACCAGCATCGTTGATGCCAGTCACAACATAAGCAGTAACATTCTCGGGTAAAGCCAAAGCTTCTTCACCAAACCATGTAGCCCACTGGCGCTCAGCAGTAAATGCCACACCCTCAAGGTTGACAGGAAGCTGAACCAGCTCATATTCAAGAGGCATGAACTGCGGACCGTTATGCCACCCAACAATACCTGTTACGTTATAGGTTTTACCATCAATAGGTGTAACACTAGTTGTAAAGCGCTCATTGTATATTGTCAAGGACTTATCGCCATCAACAAGGCTTCCATCTTGGTAGACAATTTCCTTAATAACTGCATAGCGATAGAGATATTCTTGGTCTTCTTGAGAAGCCTTAGCTATCGTAAGCTCAACGGGCTGAATTGTAGTCTGCTCAGTGGCAGTTTCCATACCAGTTGGATTAGTCATCTGAGGAGCACCAGCGTACGCACCCTTCTTGGCGTGGAAGCCAGCAGGAATCTTGTCGCCCTTCTGATAGGCCTGGTCTATTTGTCCATAAATAAGAACACCCTTTGCATCATCTTGAGCATAGAGATATTTACCTGTTTGAGCTATTGCCACAAGGTTGCCAGTGAACACAAATTCACCGGTGCCTTCATAGCGATAGAATGCAGTGGCACTTGAAATTTCTGGTTTTTTCTCAAAACTCTTGCTTGCAACACTACTAACTAAATCTCCCTTAATAGCTATTGCCTTAACGGTGGCAGACTCAGAAAGCTCAAATGGCTCCTCATAGAGTATTGACTCACTTGAAGGAGTGTCGCCATTTATAGTGTAGTAGATAGCAGCACCTTCTTCGGCAGTGATAGTTACTGTTGTAGAACCCTCGAATGGAGTATCACCTTCAATCTCTGGAGCATCCAGAGTTGGAACTATTTCTCCACCTTTCTTATAGAGTTGAATTGCTTTCTGGGATGTATAGGTATCACTCTTGAAGTAACGGAAACGAGTTTGACCACTTGTTGCATTATAACGCAAGTAAGCACCACCCTGTGACACGACATCTGCATTACCGTCATCATCTATTGATATAGTGTTGGCATAAACTGTTGTTTGGCTAGCTTTCAAACCATTAGCATCGCTTGTTTGGCCAATATAGTATCCACTGGCGCTCTTCAGAGTTCCTGCTAAAGCATCGTAGGTGAATGCTGCAGCATCAACTTCTGTACTTGCTGGAATCACATTGTCGGATATTTCAACCTCAATGCTATTGCCTACTGCATCAAGTGTCTCAAGACCGCCATCAAATGCCAGACTGCCATCCTCATAAACGATGAGATAAATACCACTTGTGAGTTGGTCGTTTGATGTTACCTTTACATAATCGCCTTCTATCACGACATTATTATCGGTCACAACAAGCTTTGTCAATTCACTATTGATGTTAAGTGTGTAATTGCTGGCATTTTCAAAAACATAATTGCCATTACTAACCATAGGAATCTCGTCACCCATGTGCTCAGCTTTAATCAAGTATCCATTACCACCGTGCCAATTGCCCCACTCGTCAACGAAGCCAAACTGAGTATTGGCATCAAAGTCCATAGTAATAGTCCAGCCTATATTATTGGCTGTCAATGGGGTCTTGGTTGACCAGTTATCATTTGAATAACTGCCCTTCATGAAGAGCTGTGCTTCCTTGCTGACCGTGAGCTTTTGGTCGGCGCTTACAGTAAATGTGCAATTGCCACCAGCTGCCATATAGAAGTTTTTGCCATCTACAAGGGAAATGTTGGTGCAAACGTCTTTTGTGATGCCAAAGTAATCACCATCGGCACCACCACCAAGCCAAGTAACATCCTCGCCCTCAACCTTGAGAACCTTGAAAAGTACGTCATCGGCTATAGTTTTGTTTAATTTGTAATCGCCATTGGCTAGCTTTGTGAACTTGTAGGACTTGTAGGTATCATCCTGCGCCCAATTGGTAAACGAGCCAGCTAGATAATATTCGGCACCAGTAACTTCTGCTGGTTCAAAACTGATTGGCAAGAACTGAGGATAAGCTGTGCCATTTTGGGGTTTGTAGTAACCGCATATACCAATCACATCGTAAACAGCACCATCAGTAGGAGGAGTCATGAATGTTGTGTGATATGGGATTTCCTCATCACCTGCAGTAATTATCTTATTTGTTGTATTGAAACTTGCGTTCTTAATTATTGCATAGCGTCCAAAGTTATCAAGGTTAACTTGAGAAGGCGTAATCTCCACTGGAGTCAACCCAACATTTTGAGATGAAGCAGTGAAGCCAGCGGGATTGGTCATCTCGGGAGCTCCATTAAATACTGCTCTTGTTCCAGTGAAACCACCAGGAATCACATCGCCAGGTTGATATGTTTGACCTGTGTTACCAAAGATCAACATACCTTTTTCTCCATTTTGTGCGTATAGATAATAATTTTTGTTTCCAGAAGTACTTGTAGTTTCATATTGTTTTATAGCCACAAGATTTGACGCTGTGTATTTAAAATTATCACCAAGCTCAAGAGCATTAAAATCTTCGATGTTTCCAATTGTAGGAATAGCAGTAAAGATCTTAGAGGCAACATTACTTGTCTGGCCATTTTTGATAGCTATCGCTTTGACAGCAGTAGTTGCATTAATAGTGAAAGGTGCGCTATAGAGCGTGCTCGAAGTGGTTGGGTCATCACCATTAGTAGTATAGTAGATTGTAGCCCCTTCTGTCGCGCAAGTAATTGTTACTTCTGTGCTTGTCAAGAAAGGTGTCTCGCCTACAATAACCGGAGTTGCAACCGCGGGAGCAACAGCTTCCTCAAGCAAAACCTCATCAAGGAAGAAACGAGATTTGCTTGCTTGTTTGCCTTGCCAAGTTATTGTTAACGTAGTTGAACTTGTTTTCAAATAAACGGTGAAATCCTTAAAAGAAGCATCATTCATTGTAACAGAAGTCAACTCAACTATACATGATGCATCTTCATATAATGTTGCACCAGAAGCTGAAAGTTTCAATTGTGTTTGATCTCCAGACCATGCACCAGCCCTAAAAGAGAGAGAGTAAACTTTATTATTCTCAACTGAAATATTTGGGGTTGTTGCTGAGCCCTGAGCACTACCTGTGCCAAGCTTTACACAATTGTCTGCACCTCCTTGTTTTTCATAAGTCCATCCATTCATATCAGATGTCACTGTGCTTGATGCAATAGAGCCACTCCATTGTCCGTCATTACCTCCTGAACCTGAGGTTTTACTCCAAGATTCATAGAACAATTTTCCAGCGTTAGGATCATCCTTGAAAGCAAACTCTATAGTTACTGCTTCATTGGGCATTGTAAAGGTATAGTCGGATTGATTAATTATAACGCTTGATGGGGTTACAGTAGTTTGATCCCAATCAACAACTTTGCCTTCTGGAATATTTGGTGTCAAAGTTACAATCTGACCCGCAAAAGCCTCATCCATATCCGCGGTACCGCCACTAACCATAATACTATATGTTGAAGCGGGTGTATCGCTAGAATAAGTAACAACTACTGCGTTGAATCTGAATTGAGCATTAGCATTAAATGTAACTGAACTTGTTCCAGCCTCATAAATCCATGTGCCAATGTATCCAGAATAAGAATAAGAACCATTTGCACCATCAGGTAATGATAATTTAGACGGCCCATTATCACTGGTTCCACTTGCTGTTGATGTAAATTCAACCTTTGTAATAGTTCCTACAGAAGAAGAAACTGTAAGATTACCACCACCATACACACGGATGTGATTCGAACCAGACAAATATCCTTTGTTGGATGTTATGGTGATAGGAGCACTCGTGATTGTCATTTCACTTCCCGTACCAGACGTACCCTCTTTCACAATTTCATAAGAAAGAGTGTTTGAGATGGAAATTTCAACCGTCTCTGCCCACCCCACGCCTATAGCGAGGACGGACAACATTAAAAATGTTAGTAATTTCTTCATAAACAAAGAGTTTTAGATAATTAATAGGATATTATTTTACGTTTAGTAGTTGCAATAAAGTGTCGCAAATTTAAATAAATTTATTTTATTTATCAATAATAAAAATGGGATTTTTTACACCTTGTTGAAAACTTTTACACCTACCCTACCCAAACCCTTAGTTTCCAAGTCAATGCCTTTTATTCCTTCTCATTCCTTTATTCCCAAGCACGATGCATAATGGGCTGCACGCAAAACATCACGCGCAGCCCATTATGCCGTCAACAATTGTCATTAATTACCCAAGCCGCATGGCTAAGCAACCAGCAGCCCTGCAATTGTAATTTTGATTCTATTTTAAGCGCAGCAGCTCTGCAGTCTCAAATGCCCCCAAGCGCAGCCTCCTCATCCATAAAAAATCGTCCATAATCGCCTAAACACCCAAGCGCAGCCATTTACTCATTTAATGCAGGAAAGATATCATTCTCTATATGGTCTAGAATTGCGGTAAGTTCCTCTTTAGTGTTAGCACGCAGCATCGCGATGCGCGTGTCGCGGAAGTTCTTAATACCCTTCAGTAGAGGTGTTGCCGCCAAGTGCCTACGAATGTGCAGGATGCCTCGGTACTCGTCAATTCGGTCGATGCTCTCGTCAATCTGGCGCCGCAGCAACGTCATCTTCTCGTGGCGACTAATCTCAGGAATCTTGCCCGTAAGAAGATACTGCTTCATCTCCCTGAAAATCCAAGGCGCACCAATCGACGCACGCCCCACCATGATGCCGTCAACCCCGTAGCGGTCATAATATTCTGCAAGTTTCTCTGGCGTAGTGATATCGCCATTGCCAATGATGGGAATCGTCATGCGAGGGTTGTTCTTCACCTCGCCTATAAGAGTCCAATCGGCCTCCCCGTTATACATCTGCGAACGAGTCCTTCCGTGAATCGTCAATGCCTGAATGCCACAATCTTGCAGCTGCTCGGCCAGATCAACGATTATCTTGTTGTTACAATCCCAACCCAGACGGGTCTTCACTGTGACTGGCAGCTTTACAGCCTTCACCACCTCACGCGTAATCTCAAGCATGAGAGGCACGTTGCGAAGCATACCAGCACCAGCACCCTTGTGAGCCACCTTCTTCACCGGGCATCCAAAGTTGATATCAAGCACCTCGGGCTTTGCAGCCTCGGCAATCTTCGCCGCCTCAACCATAGGTCCAACCTCACGGCCGTAAATTTGGATGGCTGCAGGTCGCTCACCAGGATTGATGACCATCTTGCGCAAGGTGCTGTCGATGTTACGAATCACAGCATCGGCACTCACAAACTCGGTATACACCATGTCGGCACCCTGTTCACGGCATATCTGCCTGAACGACACGTCGGTAACGTCCTCCATTGGAGCCAGCATCACAGGCCGCTCACCTAAATCTATATTTCCAATCTTCATCTGAATGTTTTTTCTGCACTTAAAACTTATGTTGGCATCCTCTCACCATCGCTTTAGCCAAATGAAGGTCTGCACCAGGCTACGGGTGCTGAGAAATGCCACAAACGAAATCCACAGTGTGTGGTTGCCCCATGAGGTGGGAAAACTATAGTAAAGGGTGAAGAACAACGCGCATGCTGTTGCTACTGCCACGAGCATGCCACGAGTCTCGGTCACACCAATGAACACCCCATCCCACACAAAAGCAGGCATGCTCACAATGAGCACCAGCGAGCACCACAAGTGATAGTACATAGCAGTTTCCACAACCTCTGCTTCACTGGTAAACATAGTGAATATAGCATGCGGGAACAACGTGTAAACAAGAACAAAAACCATAGTTATTGCTGTGCTCCACACAAAGAGCCAGCGCACACAACGATGCATCTGCTTGTGGTCACGCGCTCCATAATATTTACCCACAACCGCCTCACCAGCAAATGCAATGCCGTCCATGAAATAACTGAAGAGATGGAACAGCTGCTGCATCATGGTGTTGACAGCGAGAACTATATCACCACGCATAGCACCGGCGCGAATGAAAAAAAGATTCACTGCCAGCATAAAGATGCAACGCACAAATATGTCGCTGCTCACCTTAAAGAAACGGCCACTTCCCTTGAAGTTGAAAGCGTTATTCACATGCAAGTCACGCACTATCGATGCGAAACGCTTGCGCACACGCCAACAAGCATATATCACTCCCACCCACACTGCCGTTAGTGTGCCCACTGCGATGCCTTTGAATCCCATGTCAAGAACATACACCGCAACAAGGCTCACAATCACATTGAGCACATTAACGCCTATCGAGATAATCATCGGGCTACGAGAATCTTGCATTCCGAGCAACCAACCCTTTATCGACATCGTCATCAGTACCGCAGGAGCGCCCCACACCACTATCGAAAAATAAGTCGATGCAAGGGCCGACACCTCAGGACTAGGACTCATAATCCACAACAAGAGCCATCGTAGTGGCACTTGAAGTATCACCATCGCCACACCGACAATCAAGGCAATGGCACTTGAGCGCTGAAGGGTGTTGACCTGGTCCTGATGAGAGCCACGCCCATATGCTTGGGCAGTAAGCCCCGATGTGCCCATCCTCAGGAATCCAAAGTTCCAGTAGAGAACGTTCATCATCATGGCACCCACGGCCACAGCACCTATAAATTGTGGAGCTCCCAGATGCCCGGCAATTCCCGTGTCGAGCAAGCCCAGCAATGGCTCGGCAATGTTGGCAATTATCGCTGGCAGCGAAATTGCCATTATCTCCCTATTTATCTTCGACAGTCTCATGTGTTTTAAAAAACGATGCAAAGGTACCACAATTAATTCATAATTCATAATTCATCAACCAACAAAGCCCCATCTCTTCCCTCTCTCCTCTTCCCTCTCCCTACTAAAAGGTTAAACTTATTTAATAGTTTGGGTTGTGTAAGTTTAGTTATTAACTTTGCAATCAGTAACAAAAAAAGCACAAGAAAATGAAATACATTAAATTTTTCACATTAGCCATTTTGGCTGTAGCGCTCATGGCTTGTGGCGACGATGAGCCAAAGAGCACATTCACCCGAGACTTCAATATGGTCTACCCACAGCTCCCTGCGGGACACAAGTCAATTAGCAAGATTGAGCGAATCTATGACAATGGAGATAAGAGTGTGGCAACTGCTACCTATGATGGAGACCACCTCAAGAGTGTGAATGTAGTGACCACTGGCAGGGACAACTATAGCAACGAGGAAACAATTATTTTCGACTATAAGAATGGAGCAATAATTTGTGACAAAGCCATTCAGGACGTCACCTATTCGTTTGAAGTCAATAGCTTTGGAGCTATCAATCGACTGAAAAACGTGACCACAAGTCAAACTGCAGCAGCTATGGTCTATAACGAGTCTGGTGGTCTTGATGCTACTCAAGTGATGAGTGCATCTACCACAGGCACCACCAAGTATGATTGGATGAGCGGCAACATTACCCAATGGGTGAGCCGTGACGTCAACAAACTCGATAGCGTAGTCTATGAATATGGCACCGGCGCCATTCCCAACAAGGGCTGCATCGACATACCAGGCAACGAGACTATCACTTTCACCAAGTTTGTGTGTGCCATCATGCGCAATGCAGGTCTCTTTGGTACCACAAGTGCCTATCTGCCCACTGTCATCAAAAAGGACTTTGACTATTCGCAAGACGAGGATCAAAACTCCGACAACCCACAACTCAAACGTTATAACATCACCTACGAGCTCGACAACGAAGGCTATGTGAAGAGCTACACAACCACCGAGAATCCTAAGTACACGGTGAAATTCACCTACAGGTAAGCGTTAAGGCTTAACGTGTTTAATAGTGATTGTTGAGGTAACATCGCTTGAACAGCAAGGAGTTGAGGTGTTTGGCACCTTGACCGAAGCGCAATTGCGCAACCGTCTGGAGCCCGACAAGGGCATCTTCATTGCCGAGAGTCCCAAGGTGATTGACGTAGCTCTTAATGCTGGATACGAGCCGCTGGCACTGCTGTGCGAGCGACGCCACATTGAGGGCGACGCCGCATCTATCATCGCGCGTTGTGGCGACATTCCCATTTACACTGGTGAGCGTGAATTGCTGTCGCAACTCACTGGCTACGTGCTCACACGTGGCGTTTTGTGCGCTATGCGCCGACCTACAATGCCCAGCGTTGAGCATGTGTGTCGCAATGCCCATCGCGTGGTGGTGATTGATAGTGTTACCGACACCACCAACATTGGCGCAATCTTCCGCTCGGCAGCTGCTTTGGGAATCGATGCGGTCCTGCTCACCCCCACTAGCTGCGATCCTCTTAATCGCCGTGCGGTGCGTGTGTCTATGGGTTCGGTGTTCCTTGTGCCATGGACATGGCTAGAAGAACCTATCCAAAGTCTCAACAACCTTGGTTTCAAAACTGTAGCAATGGCGTTGACCGACAAATCAATCAGTCTCGATGATCCCATTCTAGCCACTGAACCTCGATTGGCAATTGTGATGGGCACCGAAGGCGACGGCCTGTCCCATGAAATCATAGAACAGACCGACTATGTTGTACGCATACCCATGAGTCATGGTGTGGATTCATTGAATGTGGCTGCTGCATCGGCAGTTGCTTTCTGGCAACTACGAATGAAAGAGCGAGAGTAAATAAGGTATTCTAATCTTTAACCTCTTTCTTCTCATCATTTACGAGAATCGAATGCATCCATAATTACTGTTGGGCGATGGTTTTGGAATGCACCCAGCGGATAATGACCTTCGGCCTCAGGAGCCCAATAGAACACACCGGGGCAATTGCCGCCTGTCTGAGTGCGAGCGGCATCGATTAATCGAGTCATAAATGCTTTACCGGCTTCTGGACGACGAGCCTCATATCCCGTTTCCACTATCATTACTGGGCATTTATATTCATTTGCAAGTGTGTTTATGTTATCTATAACGCGTTCTAGCGTCTCATCCTCGCTTTTGGTTAGGCCAGCATCCATATCCCAGTAAGGATAGACACTCACACCTATCATGTCAAAGTGCGCCTTGTATTTCTTTAAGCCATTGAAAATGGTGTGGTAACGTTCAATATCACATGCGGCATCAAGATGCACAATGCATGTTGCATGTGGATACACTTTCTTGGCAGCACGATAGCCTGCCTCGGTGAGACCGGCATACTGCTTCATGTTCTCAGGCGTATGTCCCATAGGCCACAGGAAACCATTAGTTGTCTCATTTCCTATCTGTATCCACTTCACATCAATTCCGTTATCTTTCAATAGTGTGAGAGTCTCTGTTGTGTGCATCGCCAAAGCGCGTTTCATCGCATCGTAGTTATAGAGACGCCATCGTGATGGTATATTCTGTTTCCCTGGATCGGCCCACCAGTCACTATAGTGGAAATCTATCATTATCGCCATACCTTGTGCTTGAGCGCGTTTGGCCATTGCCAACACATCATGCATGTCGCACTCGCCTCCGCGTGGATTCACCCACACACGAAACCTCGCCGCGTTAAGTCCCAGCTCATGCATAAGCGTGATGTTGTCACGTTCCTCGCCTGCATTATTATAGAGTTTTACACCAAAGCGCTCCAATGCACTAGTGCCACTGATGTCAGCGCCAAGCCAAAATTCCGACTGAGCCATTGCTGCTATACTCACTACGACAGCCATTAATAGTGTCACGACTTTTTTCATGATTATGGTGTTTTTAAAATGATTTATCAAGTATCAGTTCACTTATTTGAGGAGATCCAAGAATTGGTCTTCATTGATTATATCAATGCCTAGCTTCTGGGCTTTCTCTAGTTTGGAGGGACCCATGTTCTCGCCAGCAAGGATGAAACTTGTGGCTTTGCTGATGCTACTCACGTTCTTGCCGCCATTCTGCTCAATCATCGCCTTGTACTCTTCGCGCGAATGATGCTGGAACACACCACTAATTACAATTTTCTTACCTTCGAGTTTGGTAGTGCGGTTGGCAAGTTCCTCTTCGCTCAAAGCCATCTGGAGTCCTGCCCATCTCAGTCGCTCCACAATGTCGCGATTGGTGTCGACGGCAAAGTATTCCACTATGCTTTGAGCAATCTTGGGACCTATCTCAGGGATAGCGGCAAGTTCCTCGGCACTCATCTCCATCAAGCGGTCAATGTTGTGCACGTTGCGAGCAAGCACCTTGGCGGTGGTCTCGCCCACAAACTGGATAGACAACGCAAAAATCACTCTTTCAAATGGCACTTGCTTTGATTGCTCGATGCCACGCATAATGCGCTGAGCACTCTTGAGCTGGAAGCGGTCAAGACTAACGAGCTTGTCCACAGTGAGGTCGTAAAGATCGGCGATATTGTTTACTAGCCCGCTCTCATGCAGCTGAGCGGCAACTTCCTCGCCTATGCCATCGATGTTCATGGCATGACGGCCCACGAAGTGCTCTATGCGGCCAGTGATTTGCGGATTGCATTCCCATTTGTTGGGGCACAGCCATGCCGCTTCACTCTAAATGCGCTGCAATGGAGTGCCAAAAACGGGACTGTGAGTGACAAACT
>JAEEGL015072563.1_pt1 | contig 13941 bp, 22 predicted proteins | sample 9134231 | NCBI WGS metagenome assembly JAEEGL01 (sample SAMN16246548, study PRJNA631951) | gut metagenome | biome: gut microbiome; feature: rumen; material: fiber-attached | host: Bos | place: Iran: Karaj | collected 2018-10
CAACCTTGTCACCCTCAATATATGTTTCATTACCATCTTCCTTTACCTTTGTGACTTCTACCGGCATCTTGTATACATATATACTGCACAATGAATCAGACGTTGTTGTCTTACCTACATTAACAGGGTCTATTGATGCAATGTATGTTCCACTTGGTGCATTCTTATCTGGACGTTCCCACACTTGTATCGAACCTCTTTTGTCAAGTGAATTTTTCTTTACTGGCCAATCCTTAATTGGTGGCCTAGTTGTGTGTCTTACTATAATTTCATTCTTGACAATATCTTCATCTAGTTCCACCAGTTCATATGGATATTGTTTGTCCTGTATCCTTAACATCTGGTCCTGTATAATGTTAATCGGGAATATACTTAATTCTCGTACAGCAAAACACTCCTTTATGTTTCGTGGATGCTGTGATATACGCAACTGATATTCTTCAGGTGTAAGTGTCTGTTTGTATTGTTCAAATTCTCTGTTAAGTTCTGCTAATGCCTCTTGTACTAATGAATTTCCTGCCTTGTCAATAAATGGTGGCATACCCCATTGTTCTGGAATAAACAATGCAGTCTCACCTGTTGTCCTGTTTTCATCAATAAGGTCTGATTGTATTTTATATGCATCTGCACTATCCGGATGCAGTAACATATTCTTTATTGGTTCGGCATCATCCAATTCACCAACAGAACCGGCAGCAATAAACTGACCAGTTTTTACACCACCCATATACATAGATGGTCGTACAAATTCGTATGTCTTATATAGATTTGATAACAAACCAGCCTCATCACAGAAAATTAATGACGTTGCGCCGCCGACTGAGCGCGTTGGATTGTTTTCTAATGATACTCCTTTTACGTGTGATTTATTACCAATCTTTGAAGAGCGTCTTGTTTGTGGATCCTTTATCTCAATTTGTTGTACCCAATTAAGACGTGTGTTTGGATTCATTGGTCTATACCATGCAGTGTTCTCATTTAAGAAATCCCTGTAACTTTCCAGGAAATTCCAGTCATCTTCAATATATGAACTCAATGATGCTGCCAGTTTCAATTTGGCACCTTCATCAAACCACAACCTGTTTATGATTTTTGCACAATGGAAGAACGACGACGCGCATTGTCTTTTCTTGACAACAACTGCATTTTTACCAATTAAATATGCAAGATCCTCGTATAATGCCATATGATATTGAATATCCCAAACTAATGGAAAATCAAATCTGCCTTTTATCTTATCAAATATTGGTAGGAAATTCAACCACATATAGTAGTCTCGTGGAAGATACCATTTGTTATTGCCCTGATAAAAAAATGCACCATTTATACATTTTGCTTTTTCTCCGTCCCAATATGTAATGAAATCAGAAGTAAGATATGCCGCCATACAATAGACATTATTATTACTCCTGAAATCCCTTGCCTGTTGGTTGAATGCCTCTGATACATCTTTAGTAAATCCATACTGACCTGGTTCGTGGAATATTTCAGCCAATTCATCATGAAGATATTTTGGATCGTTATACTCTACAGGATCAATCCAATATCCGTCTTTCCAAACTGGTATTTTCCTATTGAATTCCATAGTTATCTCTTACGTGTCATCTGATCATAACTAACCTTAACACCACCTCTAACAAGTGTTTCCTGTTCTTCCTGAAGATCCCTATATGCCTCCTTGTATGTTTGTCTCCATGTACCTATCTTGTCCATATATCTTGATATGTCATTACCATTACCATCCTTTCCGTCCTCTATTTCTGCCTTCTCAAGATATGCTGCTATTTTATCAATCATCTTCTTTACAGCACGATAAGACCTCATAGATGGTGTTTCATACAATTCGTCAAGTTTTTGTTTTGCAAACTTTATTTTCTTATTGTCAAGACTGAACTTAATACCTAGATCTTTTATAATGATGTCTTCCTTTTCGTCCTCTATTACATTGAAATAAGGATTATCATCTGTCGGACAAGTCATATAGAACAAATATGCATATACCTTAATATAGTCCTTTGGAAATTCAGTCATAATATCTTTCAGCCACGTTATCGTGTAACAATGTGGTGTCGGTTTTACAACTCCTTTTTCTACATCAAACAACTTTATCATATGTTATCAAGCATTAATTTAACCTCTTTCTTTAAATATGGCAAATCATACATCGTAGTTTCATTTACAATAGGATCGCCATTTACATCACGTTCTAATATAGGATAACCATATTTATCTTCACCCAATTGTTTGAATGAAACGTGTTGTATTTTTAATGAACCGGGTTCATATTGCGGATTATGCCTCAGTACAATATACATATATGTACTCAACTGCAATGCATAATGGTAGAAATTACAATCCTGTATATGTTTAAGTGGCTTCAACATCATCTTGTGTCTGCCCCTAAAATCCATAAATGACTCAGTATCAATATGTTTGTTACTATTGTGTGTTCTTATGAAATTTTTTGTTATTAAATAAGTATGGTCATCACTATCAACAGTCAAACATTTTGTAGGAACAGTTTCAATATATCCTATTGATTTTACACGCAAAAAATTACTATTTAGTTTTTGATTATGTTTAAATTCATATTGTATGTTATTACGAATCAGAAATGGTGATGTTCCATCTGTTATAAATGTTACCTCATATGCCTTCTTTTTTTCTTTGTTTTTACCATTTGTACAATATGCAGTAGTATTTATAATAGTACACTTCCAACCTAAACTAGACACTAACGAACATATATCTTTAGCAAATTGTTCACTTGTAGTATTTACAACAAATCTATTTCTACACTTATTGAAATATCCATCTGTATCCATAATTCCACGAAGTAAATCAAGACGTTGTTCGTGTGATGAATTGAAATATACATCAGGAATATGTTTATTGTTTAGTAAATTGCATTTTATCAATTCTGTCCTAAACCCATACAATCTTCTTGTTTGCGTTCTCTTGCTACATGTTTTACTGTAATCATCACTAACGTTATAACCTCGCGTTTTTATCTCTTTCCACAAATCATCATTTGGTTTAGTAATTACACCATCAGCTTTCCATCCATCACCTAACCATACTCCCAATATGTATGGGTCTATTGGTAATTCTATTTTATCGTTATTTAAAGAACCTGCAACTTTAATATTTATTGTTTTGCCATTCATAAATTCGTTTACAATTTCTTTGGTTGTAACTTCTTTTTGACAATAATTATTTTTTGACTTCCACTCAGTAATATTCCATCTATGATCTTCATCACAAATTATTTCTGAATTATTATCAAAAATAATTTTTACACATGGATTATGGTGTATTTGAGATACGTGTTCTACTTTTGTTTGATTTCCATTGCCATCGTAAATAATATCACCTACTTTAATGTCAATCATCTTTTTGAACCCATTGATTGTTAGTATATCTGTATCTAATGGCACGCCCTTATAGTCAAGTATGGAAACTTTTCCGTTACATACTTCTACCCAATCGGACTGACCACAAATACCAACAGATTCAAGATATACGAAATGTTCTGGATATATGCCTTCTGTTAGTATCTGACTCGGTGCAATCTTTATTCCATCTTCGTAACTGCCATTGATAATCTGCAATTCCTTTCCATTCCTTGTAATAGTATTGCAGTTTAATACGTCATTCTCCCTTTGTTCGTGATACCATGTACCTAGATCAGTAGAACGTTTGTTCTCGTTGTTCCATATTTGTATTATATCTGCAGGTGCCATTTTGTACCATTTTGACTTTTTGTTCTTACTGCATTTCTCTGCAATCTTCACTTCATCAAAAGGTTCGACAAATTTCTCTACAAGACGAGTGACACTAATCCATTGTTTTTCAGGATTGTCGGTATCAATATACTTGTGTTCTTCTGGGTAAAATTTCAAACTCATATTCCTGCCTCCTCAATCCATAATGGTTCAAGTCCATTCTCTTCTGCTCCACAACGTGATGTTAGACTACGCACCTTTACTTTTAATATACAACCACATGATCCACAACATGGACTTTTACTTGGAACCATACACTCACCGCCATAATAACCATATTTGCAGTGAATACATATTTCCATTCGTTTCCTGGCGATCTCCTCTATATGACGTTTCCTACGTATGTAATTACGAAAACCTTCAAATATCTTTTTTCTGTTTCGCCAGACTTTCGTTATATTTTTTACAATGTTCATTTCTTTTGTTCCTTTCTTCATCACAAACATCACTAAGTTTCTTTAATGCATCAAGAGAATCAGTGCAATGTGGTGCGTTTCTTTTAATATAACTTACTAACTCACGTATTCTAACCTTAGACAGTCTAAAATTACCTATACCATTCAATCTTACATAATATGTGCCATCATTCGACTCTAGGTGTTTTATCAATGTTAGATAATACGAGCCAATAACTGCCTGCATAAGACCTTTGCTTACATTATTCCTTTCACAAAATAATGGAATCTTCTGATATACGTACACAGTACTATCCCTTAGTCTCATTTCCAGTATAAATTATATGGTTGATACATAATATCGGACTTTCAGTCAATGTCTCATACTTAAACGAAATGATATTTTTGTCATGAATCTTTATTATCTCAGACTTGATACTTTTCTTGATGAAGTCTTCAATGACATCTTTTCTTGACATTAATCCTTTCTTCTTGCACATTGTTACGAATTCATCCTTGTCAACGAATTTCAACTTTGCAAGTAATACCAGACAGTCAATATTCCTTTCATTTAGATATATGCCTTCACAAATAAGTCTTGTTGCAATCTGTATCTTTATAATCTCATCAAGACTATCACATATAATAGTATTTTTTACAGCATTCGTTCTCATAACGTCTTCAACATATCAATTAATTCCGGTTGTGGAGATACATCAAATTTGTCCTTTCTTACATTAGAGTGTGACAATAGTCCCTTTACTTTACCATAGTACGCATCTGCATGAAATTCAAATGCCTTTGCACCTTCCTTGTCAATCCACTCAACAAGACCTTTCCTGATGTCTATGTTATCTCTCCTGCCAACATATTCAATAAGTTTCTTTAATGACCTTAGTTGCAGTTCTGTATACTTATGATACGTCTTGTATCCTCTAAATTCTTCTTCCAGTTCACATATATCATTGACTGGACACAATTGACCTGTATATGTCCTGTTGTTGTCAATGTAACCGAAATTACAAAGTTCAATACCTACAGAATGTTTGTTCATGTAAGGACTACCTGTTGTTCCCAAATGCCAACCCTGACCTCCTTCTGGAAATGCCTGTACTACAACTCCATCATACTTGTTGTCATTGTTCTTTATATTGATACCACCAATAACAAATTCTGCTGCAATTTTGCCATTACCATCCTTTGCCCAACAGTCAATTGCACTATAAGGATTATTCCAACCGGCAGTATGATGCAGGAACAGATACTCATTCTTGTTGTTTGACTGTTCGATGTACTCACTTTTCGGCAAATGATATGTATTCACAAACACACCATTGGCAAAGAATCCCATTCTTGTCGTTAGGTCTGTATCAAGTATTCCCATTGACTGCAATGTTGCCTTTCCTGCAATACCATCTACGACAAGGTTATGAACCCTTTGATAGTCCATAACCGCAGTTCTAGTCTTTATGCCGTAGATGCCATCAGCCGTCAATCCAAGAAACTCTTGAATCTTCTTGACTAATTCTTTATTCATCCTTCTTTTCCTCCGTTGTTGTAGTTTCTGTATTTTCTACAGGTGTCGGTGTATCCATAGATTCTTCAGGAATAGGATCGTTCTTCTGTTCTTGTTTGTTGTCATCAACTTTTCCATCCTTTTCTGTAGGACCTTGTGAATAATACATCTGTTTTGCAACAGACTCGATTTCTTGGGCCTTTGCTGTTTCAATTCTTGCACGAAGTTCAAAATACTCACATTCTGCTCTCAGTCTCTTGTTTTTAGTCTGATAAAATGCAGTCATGATTTTGTCTTCACGTTCCATTTTTTCCAATGGACTCAATTCTCTTTGTTCTTTTTGTTCTTTTTGTTTGTCCATGATAATTAAGGTTTAAATTGTTATGCCGCAAATATAAACATTTTTTTATATACAACAAAAAACCGGCACAATTTTTCATCGTACCGGAATCTGTTACACAAGTTAGTAAGTATGAATAAAGAATTAGTATCCTGTTGGTGGTTGTCTGTTTGCACAATTAGGAATCTCACAATGTGTCATCTTCAATTTGATGTTTTCACATTCCAGGTCAGTACATTTCTTTATTGCCTCTTGATATTCCTTGTCCTTTTTTTCATATTTATCCTCATACTTGTCACGGTCTGCTACCATTTTTTCTGCATACTCCTGCCAGCCGTCACTGACTTTCGTGTCATTATCAATACTTTTTTCATCACCTTCAAGTTTCTTCAATCGTTTATTCTGCTTATAGAATAGTACACCTTGTCCTCCAATTACTAATCCTAGTACTGAAACAATCGATGTTAATATTATCTCTAATGTTGACATTTTCTTACGTTTTTATCCTATTACAAATTTAGTAATAACGAAGATAATTTACAATAAAAAATGTCAAAAAAAATATTTTTATTATCTTTGTGTAAACTAAATATTTACAGACATGACAAAGAGAGTTCCACAAAGAAGAAATCACAATGCCGGTAAATCTACAGGCAAAAGTGAGAGTGCAAAATACTTTGCAACACATCCAGAGGCACGTGAAAAGAAGAATGAATACAATACAAAATATCATTCTACAGAACAACGTAAGGAATATCGTGCAGAACTTAATCGTGAGAATAGAACACACCATGACGGTAAGGATTCTTCTCATACAAAGGATGGTCGTATAGTACGTGAAAATCGTTCGACAAACCGTGCAAGAAATGGTAAGAACGGTAAAAGCAGTAAGAAATAAAAAAGGAGGCCGTATTGACCTCCACACATCAAAAACTAATAAAAATATTATAAAAATGGATTTAAGAAAGTTGCAAAAGAAAGGAACTAAGACTCCTGTTCTGGCTTATTACCAATTATGTCCTCTATAGTAACGTTTTCGACAAATGTAACAGTCTCCGATACAGTGTCAAAGTTCCTTGTATATGTTCTTAGAATAACGCCCTTTTTTGTTTCTATTGCAGATACTTTTTCTTCATAATCATTTTCATCATCATCAATTATATTGTGATAAATTACATTGAATGGATCGAGTCCTATCTTTTTTTCCATAACTAAATATTTTAACGTGAAAAGAAATTGTGATTTATCCTCTTTATATTACCACCATTTTTCATTGGTTGTGCAGGTTGTTGTTGCTGTTGTGCCTGTGCCTGTGCATTCTGTATTGCCTCAACAATAGGTTGGTACAATTCATTTAGTATCTGTTGTGCTGTCTGTGATACTTGTGGGTCTCCTGATTGTGCATATTGTTGCAACACTTGTCCTATCTGTTGTAGTGCCTGCATCATCTGTTCATCCAACTGACCGTTCTGCATTGCCTGACCAATCTGTTGTAGTGTCTGTGAAATCTGTTGCAGTTCTGCCATTGTATCACCTCCTTGACCACCTTCCTGCATCTTACGTCTTCTCCATCCTCCACCACATTTCATTTGTTGTTGTGATGCCTGTTGTATCTGTTGTAGTATTTGTGTTGCCCACTGTTTTACATCTTGATTTTCGTTCTGTTGTGCAAGTGTTGTTAAGTCTTGTATTACCTGGTCCTTATTAATGTTCGTATTTCCATTCTGAAGTTCCTGTAATGACTGTGCCACTCTATTATATACATCTTCTATTGATTCCCCACTACCACCAAGTTGTAATTTTCTTTGTCCGCCACATTTCATTCCATCAATGTAACCTCTATAATAGTCCTTTGTACTCATCTTGATAATGTTTAATTTAACGGCACAAATATAGTGAATTTATAATTACAACAAAAAAAATCGGCACCTTTTTTTGATGCCGAATAAAATTAGATCATATCCTCCCAATCAACATTGTGTCCACTGCCTATTATATCAGCATAGAATCTTGTCATTGGCATTCCTTCATATCCATCCGGATCATCAATATATGCCTTTATAAATTTTGCAACAGACTGTTCATCAGAGAATACAGGACCTAAAAAATCTGCCTTACACATATTTGCTACATATACAGCATCGTAGTTAAAATCATTATTGAGTTTAATCATATACTTCGATAATAGACTTCTAACCTCATCCTTTGTATATGGTTTTATCCTACCTGTATTATTCTTCATTCTTGATACTGCATATTCACACAATTTCTTACTGAAATGCCATCCATAAACAGATAAATATTCCTCCATTCCACTTGGCATTACTTCATTAGAATCTAGTCTCATAACAATAAATATTAAATGTTAAACAAAAAGAGGATAGTATTGAACTACCCCCAAAATTAAACTATCGTTCGTCATCGTATTCTTCTTCGATGTCTCTGGTTGCAGTTTCGTAACCTTCCTTATAACCGCATTCATACATTTCATACAGTTTTTCAGAGAGTTCATCTGCAATCTTCTCCATCTTCTTTTTCTTTGCAGAATACATTGACTTGTGTTCACGAGTGCCACGTTCTTCACGTTCGTCATCTTCGTACATTCTACGTTTACGTGAACCACCATCCATTCTTATTTTCCAAAGTTGTGACATAACTTATTCTCCTTTCATTAATGTTTTCATCATATTGAACATTTCATCTATACGTGCATTCAACCTGTTGATTTCATCGTGTTGTTTTTGTTTTTCAGCATATTCCGGGTTCAATTCAAGTATTATCTTGTCATACGAACCAACAAGTTGCTTGTGTCGTTCTACACTATTGATAACATCAACACTTTTCTGTTTTAGGTTTGATATTTCTGCATTCATAGCATCCCTACTGGTGGCAACAACTACTACTTTGGTATCAAGAAATGAATCTGCAATGTCTGCCGTAGCCGGTATGTTTTTATATGTAACATTCTGTCCGTTTATGTTTGCAGACAAATCAACAACCATTTCTTGCTGAGTACCAAATGTTGTCGGCATTGAATATTTAGGTCTTGGTGCAGAAACACCAGTAACATAACCTAATTCCAAATATGGAACATCATCCTTATGAAACACATATATCTGTGCATTCTGTCTTAATGATTGAAACATAACTTTAAATTTTAAACATTATTAAATAACTTGTAAAACATCATTCAGCCTATCGTAGTACATAAGATAGAATCCTATACCGTCGAAGTCTGCAACGGTCATTTCAGTACCACCTTTAAGTGTAATACCTGTTGTAAATCCGTGCAATGACAATACTATCGGTAGTGTATCTGTAGTACCTTCTGGAATAGGCAAATTCAAGTTTACAAGTACCAAACCTCTAACTGGTACACAGTTCCTCATTGGTTCAATAAGGGTGAATGTTACGGCATCCGTAGTAACGGAAACTGCCGTAGCATCTAATACTGCAATACCTCTATTGTTTACTATTGGTGTGCCGTAATTCATCATTTCACCCTCCATAATTTAGTTGTTCCAATAACCGTTACCATAGTTACCACAACCACAACCACCATTGCAACCATTCATGTTAGGAGTAGTATTTACTGCAACAACATTAGGGTATGCAACAGGTACTGTGTTAGGCTGACGTGATGCAATAAAGTTAACTTTATCATTCAATGTGTTAAATGCAGCATTGAACATTTCAGTCTGCTTATCATTACTGATTTGATTTCTCAACTGAGTAATAATGTCACCTTGTGTGTTAATCTTATTCTGCAGTTCACGTTCCTTCAAATCACAGAATTCTTTTGTGATAAGTGTGTTCTGGTTTGCAATAGCATTCAGAATACTTGTTGCATTTCTGTCTGCCTGTGTGCTGAGTGCATTGGTCTGTTGACATACTGCAAGTTGATCGTTGGCCTCATTCTGTGCAAGTTGCAATCTTACATTTGCATCAACACCTGCAATCTGTGATGACAAAGTGTTGGTCTGCTGACAAGTTGCAAGTCTGTTTTCACAGCAACATTCTGCAAGTTTAGATGCCAATGATGCATCACCAGCCTGTATTGCATTGATTATCTGCAAACCACTCATACCTACTTGTGAACCAACATTTGCAAGTGCAACATTCATATTGCTGATTGCATTGTTTACACTGTTGAAGTCACTATTTACTGTAGTTGCAAGAGTGTTTATTGCATCACGGTTACCATTAACGGCTTGCAATATGAGTTCCCTACCAGCATCATTGTTCAACTGATTTGCGAGGAATCCTGCACCACCATTCATACCACCGAAATTACCACCCCAACCATTACCATACATACCATTGAAGAATGGGAGAATGAATGGGTACATAAACATCATCCACATCGGGTTGTTCATTCCACCCCAACCATTGTTGTTCATGAGTGCAAATGCAGTCATTGGGTCCATGCTACCACGTGATGAATCAAAAACTAATGTTTCTTTACCTTCTGACATAATTGTAAATTTTAAAAATTAATAAATCCGTTAATTGTGTTACGTAACGAGACAAAATTACGTCAGTAGTATGGTGATGTAGAATTATGCTAAAAATAAATAAAAAACACCGTAACGTTTTGTGTTACAGGGTAGTAAACTTAGTAATATTATCCTAAATGTGTTATTCTTGGATTGCAGTAAATGTGGTAAAGCTTTTTGCCCAATCAGATGCCTGATAAGCAGCAACACATCCTTCTGGAATGGCACAGGATGTAGTGTTGATATCTTTAAAAACATCTGTACCAAGTGTTGGGGGTGTGGTTGCGAAGCAAGTTACAGATGCAAGACTTGTGCAGCCGTAAAGGGCATCAGTTCCGATGCTTATAACGGAGTTCGGTATTGTTAAGGACTTTAGATTTTCGCAGTAGTCAAACGCATTGTTGAGGATTATTGTAACAGAATTGGGGATTGTAACAGATGTCAGTCCGCTGCAACCAGAAAATGCCCAATCGCCAATGCTTGTAACAGAATTGGGGATTGTAACCGATGTTAGTCCGCTGCAATCAGTAAACGCATATTTACCGATTGTTGTAATTTGTGACGGCAATATAACACTTGTTACATTTGAGTCACTTCCGTAGTCGCTAAAGATGTTTCTGATTGGTTTTTTAGATTTCCCCGATACAGTATCAACTCCTTCATTAAGCACCAAATATCCTTCACCTGTATTCTCGTTAAATACATTTTCAGAACATTTGGTAGTTATCCATGTTGATTCTGGTTTATATCCACCTTCGACAACTGTATAGTATATCCTGTTCGTGTATACTGGTTCGGGTCCACCACCATTAATAGTAATATTCTTACCGCCAATTTCAGTAACAACAGATGCACCACCGTTTGATGTAATAACAACATCTAAATTCGGTTCTACAATAGTATTACGTGTCAGTTTACTTGCCAATGTATAACCATCGCCGACTTCACCAATTTTTATATCATGTCCGTTAATATTAACAAACAACTTGTCATCTATAATACTGAAATTAGGTTGTGAAATAACCATGTTTTTCTTACCACTAAATTGTGCATTATTAAATTCAATAGGTTTATATATGTTACCATCTCTGAATTTCAGCACCAAATTATCACCGTCACGTTCAACTATGAACTTCGGGTTTGTTATAATTATCTTTGCCATAACATTATAATTTTATAATAAACATAAATCAATGTCATCTTGTAACGCGCCTGCATCAAGTAATTTCTTCTTGATAGTCAAACGTTGTAAATCTTTCTCACAACAAAATTCTACACCATACCTGTCTGCCATTGCCTTATTGTAAACAGCATCTGCAAATTCACAATTTATCTTTTCATAGTATTCTATGTTGCCTACACGTTTCTTAATTATCGGTTCTACTGGTGTCGGTTCTGGTTCCGGTGCTACACATTCACAATCATCATACGGACCTTCGATAACATGTTCTGGAACTTCACCATCAACAAACAGTGTTTTGCCGTCTAACATCTGATAACAGTTGCCATCAATCCTATAGTATTTGTCTGGTTCCAATTGTAAATACTGCTGTTTAGACATCTGTATCCTAACTTCACTTTGTGTTGAACATTCATATAATTCAATATATGCCCATTTTGCAGTCTGTTCTATACAACCACAAGTTAAAAATGGACCGGTAATTGTCGGTTCGGAATATTCACCTTCACCAACTTTTGGATCGTTATACAATCTTCTGTAACATTCGCCATTAATTATATAGTACAAACCTTTACCTAATCCAGCTCCTTGTGTAGTTCCAAGTGTAAAATCAACTTGTTCTTCCGTTCTACACGATTGAAAATAATATACACCACATCTACCGTATGCCATAGTTATCTCTTGTTTTTAATAAAGTTGTCTAAATCAGTTTTCTTCCATTTTAACGCACCACCTAATTCTTTTGTTGGTTCTGGAATCCAACCGTAACGTCTGTAGTTGTCGAACGTTGCAACACACACATTCAAATATTTACATGCCTGTGTTTTTGTAAATGTAATCTCCTTGTCAGTAACATGTTTCAATGTATCAACAACGGCATCCAATTCTTCATCAGTAGCATTGGAATTACCTGTGTCAATCATATCAATACATCTCTGCAACAGACTTCGTAGTATCTGGATTTTTGTGGACATATAAGTACATTATTACGGTTAGAATTATAGTCAATGCAAATAGAATAACGTGTAATCTTATAAACATATCAGCAGTGATGTTGGGTTCAGTATAGTAGTTTACAAGATTGGCGATTTCATTTATGGCAACATAGTAAAGAAAAACACGGTGGTATTCACAATAGTTGAACAACCTCGATGTCAATATCAAAAATAGTATCGGTATCAATCCGACAAAACACAATTCTGTGGTAACAATCTCTTGTATATAATAATACTGAAAAAGTGTTGATAAGAAACAACCAACACCAAGTATAAACGGCAGTAATCTTAACGATACATGAAACAGTCTGTATCTACTTTGTTTTAACTTTGCCACCTTTGGAGTACCCGAAGATACTTTTGCCACCTTTTCCTTTGTGTGCATGTGGTTTGAACCGTTTTGTTGACGTGTCTTTTTCGTTGTTGTTACCATTGTTTGCCATAATATATAAAAATTAACTCTGCAAAGATAATAATTTATTTCAATGCAGAGTCAATTATAAACAAAATATTTTTATCAGTTAATTGCCATCTACATATTTAAAGTGATAACCACCACATGTTTTGCGTTTGTTATTACACACATCGCAAATATGTCGTCTGTTTATTTTTAATTCATCAGATGCATGATGTGCATTGTTATATATTTTATTATTCTCGTAACAATAAATTGGTTTAGATAATATTTTTATTCGTTTTTCTAATGCACGCCATTTAGCAGTACCATAATTGACATTGTAACTAGCTGTACAATATTCCAAATTATCTAATTTGTTATTATGTGGATTTTCGTCTTTGTGATTAATTTGTGGTAAATTATGAATGTTTTTCTCAAATGCATTCAACACTAACACGTGAACCATAAATTTTTTACTTGTACCACATTTTGATAATGCTACACGATGATAACCTTCATTATTTATATCATGTTTCATTATCTTACCAACAAACAATTTGTTGCGTACAATTCTATCCACACTACGTATATTACCGAGATTACTAACTTGATAATAACCCTCGTAATTTACTATATCACGCCATTCTTCTGCCATAATCATTAATATTAATTATTCATCAAATTCCTTATCTGGGTCTACAACAAACTCACCAGTACCACTATTTGTATAAATTAATCATAGAAAATTGCAGAATCAACTAAATAATTAGATTGAATTTCTTCAACTGTTAAAACTCTATTATATATTCTAATATTATATATTTCACCAAAAAATTG
>JAEEGL015742843.1_pt1 | contig 13941 bp, 9 predicted proteins | sample 9134231 | NCBI WGS metagenome assembly JAEEGL01 (sample SAMN16246548, study PRJNA631951) | gut metagenome | biome: gut microbiome; feature: rumen; material: fiber-attached | host: Bos | place: Iran: Karaj | collected 2018-10
CACGATCGCGCGTGAATCCCGGAGCAGGTTCGCCTGCTCCGTTTTTCTTCGGCGGGAAAGCCCGGACGGGGACTTTTTTGAGCGAATATCTTGACATTTCGCCTCAATCGGTGTAAATTAATAGAAGGAAGTTTATCCTGTTTTTTTGATGCAGACGGGACCGGAGCCCCTTCGGTGCGTATTTTTACGTTGCACAGACGTGGAAATAAATCTATCTAATGAATAAGGAGAAAAGTTATGAAAAAACTCATCGCGCTGTTCATTGCTATCGTTTTTGTTCTTTCGCTCGCAACGGCCTGCGGCGAGACGGAACCCGCCGCGACCCAGGAACCTGCCGATACCGCTGACGCAGGCGCCACCGTGCTGGAAGACAAAGAAAACGAGCTCTGGGTGGCACACGGCCAGTATCTGCTTGCCGACGGCACGCAGAACGGCTGGAACGGCAAGGAAGCCGCTCTCTATGAGAAATCCGCTCTCAAAGCGATTTCCATGAACGAACTGAAAGCCATCAGCGAAGACCTCTACACCGCTCTTTCCGCGAAAGAAGTCAAGTATCTCTATACGATCGACCTCATCTTCGGAACGAACGACGCCGGCTGGGTTTCCAACTTCCTGAAGGACGGCGTCCTCTACAAGGCGAACGGCTCCTACTGCTTCAAGTTCGCGCAGTGCACCTCCGAAGTGGAAGACGACGCCAAGGTCTATTCCGAAATGCAGTGGATCTCCGATCCCAAGACCGCGAACGTCGAGGCTCTGACCCCCGCCACCGTTTTCTATCCCGTGTGGCAGGAAGAAGCCGATGAAAACGGGTTCTCCTGGGCGAGCAACCCCGTCGTGACCGGCGGAGCCGGCCTCTACACCGTCGTCGTCGCGCAGTATAAGAACGCGTCCGCTGCCGGTCAGCCCGGTTTCGGCGTCGGCCTTATCCTGAAAGAAGCCAAAGAAGGCATCGCGTACGAAGAGATCAAGACCTGGGTCCCCGGTGATCACACCTACGGCGTGATCGGCACCTTCAACGAGTGGGCCGCCGACGTCGCCATGGAAAAGGCCGGCGACAACAAGTGGACCGCGGAAGTCACTCTCGCCGAAGGCGCTGAATTCAAAGTGCGCGCCGACGGCGCCTGGGACAACAGCTGGGGCAACGGCGCCGATAACTGCAAAGCCGAAGCCGCCGGCGACTACGTCGTCACGATCGAATTCGACGGCGAAGGCAACGGCACGGTCACGTTCGCAGCAAAATAAGATTCCGTATCAAGGCAAGGGGGCTTTTTTCAAAGCCTCCTTGCTTTACCCTGAAAAGACGGGAGATGAGCCTGAATGAAAGCGAAACGGCTGATCGGCGCGCTTTTATGCGCCGTGATCCTTTTTTCTCTGTGCTCCTGCGGCACCGGGGAAGAGCCGGCGGCGACGGCGCCTTCGTTTGAAGATTTCGAGGACCGCTACACCGATTCTCTTCCCGAAAACGCGGAGGACGGGCTGACTCTCCACGCCTTCAACTGGACCTACAAAGAGATCACCGCAAATCTCGAAAGCATCAGGAACGCCGGCTTCCGGAACGTTCTGACCATGCCGGTCCAGCCGCCGAAGAGCGGCGGCGCCTCGTGGTGGGCGTTTTATCAGCCGCTCGGCATGTCGGTCGGCGAATCGTCGAGCCTCGGGACGAAAGCCGAACTGAAAGAACTCTGCGACAGAGCAGAGGAAATGGGCATCGGCATTTTCGCCGATATCGTCGTCAACCATCTGGCGACGACCGATTCGGAGGATAAGGAGCCGGACGGGACGCCTACCGTTTCGCCTCTCGTGGAGGCGTACGAACCGGTCCTGTACAACAACAGGAACGAAGACGCCGACGGCAACGGCGTCACCTTCCATCACAACAAAAACGCGGCCGGATCGGGCGCGGAGACGCAGTATTATGCGTACGGCAACCTGCCGGACCTTGACACCTCGAACGCCTACGTTCAGGGCAGGGTCCTGAGTCTTTTGAAGGAATGCGTCGATATCGGGATCGACGGCTTCCGCTTCGACGCCGCGAAGCACATCGAAACTTCAAAGGATCCCGATTACCCCAGCGGCTTCTGGGACAATACGCTCGAAGCCGCGAAGGTCTATTACAAAGAAAAAACCGGAAAAGAACTCTACGCGTACGGCGAGATCCTCGGAACGCCGGCGGGGAGGGATCTTTCCTGCTATACGGATCACATGCGGATCACCGACGACGGCTTCGTTTCGCAGTACAAGAGCGTGTACGCCGCGAAGGACGCCTCGCTGATCCTGAACGCGTCGCTGAAAACGGACGACGCGGCGCAATTGATCGCCTGGGTCGAAAGTCACGACGAATACGTGACGGCGAAGACCCATTATTCCGACGTCCGGATCGCAAAGCTCTGGTCGGTCATCGCGGCAAAATCCGGCCTCGGCGGGCTGTTCCTTGCCAGACCGACGGAGGATCTGACGGTCGGTCAGATCGGCTCCTACGCCTTTGAAAGCGAATACGTCGCCGTATCGAACCGCTTTCACAACCGTTTTTACGACGCCGAGTCTTTCGAATCGGTCGACGGCGCCTGCTACGTCAACGAAAAGATCAAAGACGGCGATCAGGGCGCCCTCGTCCTTTACGTGGACAAGGTCGAAGAGGGGCGGACGTTCGAAGTCGCCGTGCCTCACCTGGAAAACGGGAATTATTACGACGCTCTGACCGGAAAGCTCGCCCTCGTGTACGATCACGTGGCGCATATCGATTTCGAGGCGAACGGGATGGCGGTGCTGACCCGCTCGCACAGCCTGCATCCGCAGCTGACCGTTTCGGACCGCAGCCCCATGTTCGCGGGCGACAAGAAGATCACGGTCAAAGTGAAGAACGCCGAGGAGGCGTATTATACCTTCAACGGAAACGACGCCGAAAAGACCGCGATCGACGGCGAAGCGACGGTCGCCCTGAAAGATCACGTCGAAGACGGGGTCTGCCGGCTGCACATCTGCCTCAGGAACGGAAACAACGTTTACGAGCGCACCTTCGCCTATACGCAGGTCGAACTGATCGACGGCGCGTTCAACGTGATCGGGCTCGACAGCCGCTATCTGAACGAAGAGTACGAACTTTATATCTGGAGCTGGAACCCCGGGCGCTGGAGCCGCGATTACACGCTGAAAGACGGCGTGGTGCTGGTGGATACCGAGGGGATGACGGGCTTTCTGATCGCCGTGTTCGAAAAGGGCTATGAGATCGCCGATCCCGCCGGCTGGGACTCGAACGTGATCAAGCAGAGCGGCGACATCAAGGGCGAGGCGTTCAGCGCCGGATTCATCGATCTTTCCGGATTTTAACAGGAATGAAAGAAGGGGCGAAAATGAGAACGAAAAAGAGCCTGTTCATCCTTCTGATCTGCCTGGTATCGGCGCTGATCACGCTTGCCGCCTGCTCGTCGGAGCCGGCAGCGGTCGACGAAGGGCCGGACGACGTTCCGATCCGGCTCGAACCCGCCGGCGACGTCATCGATAAATACACGAAGGACGATACCGATTATTCGTCGCTCCCGGAAGAGGCCACGAAGACCGTCCGGCTGCATTACCGCAGAAACGACGATTCCGAAAACAACAGAAGTTCCTATCAGGCGTGGAACGTCTGGGCGTGGGATATGACGAACGGCGGCAACGGCGCGGCGTATGAATTCACCGGCTACGACGATTACGGCGTCTACGCCGATCTGGATCTTTCCGTGATCTCCGGCGGAAAAGAGATCGAAAAACTCGGCTTCATCGTCCGCACCGACACCTGGTCGAAGGATCCGGACGGCGACCGCTCGATCGACGTCGCCGAAAAAACGCCGGGCGGGCTGCAGAACGTTTACGTGCGCACCGCGGAATCCACCGTTTTCGATACGCAGGAAAACGCCTGCAAATCGATCATCAGCTACGCGTCGCTGAAATCCGCCGACCGGATCAGCGTGTATTTCAAGCCGCTGTCCGACGAATTCCGGCCCTACGTCCCGCGGTTTTCGGTCAGTCTCAACGGCGGGGACGTGGCGGATCTTGAGATCGAATCGTACGATAAATCCTTGAAGAGAGCCGATCTGAAGCTGCCGCGCGAGATCGCCATTTCCGACGTGGTGACGGTCAGCTACCGTTTCGATCCCGAATGGATCAACAAGGTCGAACTGATGTACACAAGCTATTTTGATACCGAGGAATTCGAGCAGAAATACGCCTATACGGGGAACGATCTCGGGGTGACCTTCGACGACGAGACGAACGTCCGCTCGACCACCTTCAAGGTGTGGGCGCCCACGAGTTCGAAACTCGTCCTCAACCTCTACAACACCGGCGACTACACGACGGAAAAGGAGCCCTACGCCTCTTACGAGATGAAAAAGGGCGAGCGCGGCGTCTTTTCCTACACCGCCGCCGGGGATCTCGACGGGAAATACTACACCTACACCGTGACCAATTCGAAGGGGACGAACGAGGTGGTCGACCCGTACGCGAAGAGCGCCGGGGTCAACGGCAGGCGCGGCATGGTCGTCAATTTCACGAAGCTCAACGCCTCCATCAAAGGGTGGAGCGCCGACAAAAGACCTTTTGAGGGCAGCAACACCGACGCCGTGATCTATGAGATCCACGTGCGCGACATGACGATCAGCGAAACGAGCGGAATCACCGAAAAGAACCGCGGCAAATTCCTCGGACTTGCCGAGACCGGAACGACCTGCACCGAGGGCGGCGTCACCGTTTCGACCGGACTGGATCACTTGAAGGAGCTCGGGATCACGCACGTGCAGATCCAGCCGTTCTACGACTACGCGACGGTCGACGAAACTTCTTCCGGCAACGCGCCGTCCGCGGACAATTACAACTGGGGCTACGATCCCCTCAACTACAACGTGCTCGAGGGCAGCTATTCGACGGATCCGTACGACGGCTACGTGAGGATCCGGGAATTCAAGGAAATGGTCCTCGCGATGCACGAAGCGGGCATCTCCATCAACATGGACGTCGTGTACAACCACACCGGCCCGTCCGAAAATTCGAATCTCAATCTCCTCGTCCCGTATTACTATTACAGGACGAAGGCGAGCGGCGCCTTCTACAACGGCTCGGGCTGCGGGAACGAACTCGCCTCCGAGAGGGTCATGGTCAATAAATTCTTCCGCGATTCCTGCCTGTTCTGGACGGAAGAATATCACCTCTCCGGCTTCCGCTTCGACCTGATGGGACTCGTCGACAACCAGACGATGATCGATATCTATCGCGACTGCGCGGCGGTCTGTCCCGCTATCATGGTCTACGGCGAGCCGTGGGCGGGCGGCACCACGAAACTGAAATCCGGCACGAGCGCGAGCGCCCTTTCCGGACAGATGACGGTGCAGGAATCCCTCGCGCAGGATTATTTCTCCGGGAGCGGCGTACTGGTCGGAGCGTTCAACGACGTGATCCGCAACGCGATCCGCGGCGACAACAACCCCGGCAAGGGATACGTGCAGGGCGACACCTCGAACGCCTCCCTCATCGCGATGTGCGCGGAGGGGAGATTTTCCAAGGGCACGGTGAAGGCGGGGAACATCGATCCGGATCTTGTGATCAACTACGCCTCCTGCCACGACAACTACACCCTTTACGATCAATTGATCCAGACGATGAACGCCGAACGCCTCCCGACGGCCTACACGCAGGCGGAAGCGATCGTCTTCCTCTCGCAGGGCGTCCCCTTCCTCCAGGAGGGCGAGGATTTCATGCGGAGCAAATTCAACGAAGAGACCGGCAAATACGACGGCAACTCCTATATTTCCGGCGACTTCGTCAATCAGATGGATTATTCCCTCAAGATCAAAAACCTTGATGTTTTCAACAAGGTCAAAGAACTGATCGCGGCGAGAAAAGCCGAAAGCGCCCTCCGCCTTTCTTCGAGAAGCGAGATCGCGGAGAAGGTGAGCGGCGTCGCCTTCGACGGCGGCGTGATCCGCTACGCCTGCGGAGACTGCCTCGTCGCCCATTCCGTGAACGGCGGCACGCTCGCGCTCGACGGCGCGTACGAGATCGTCTATTCGAACGTCAGGGCCGGGGGCGGCGCGGTCGACGGTCAGATCACGCTTTCCACGAACGAATCGGTCCTTCTGAAAAAGGCGGGCTGATATGTTCAGAAAAGGCGAGGTGAGTACGGCGACCGACAAAGGCCCGTTTCTCTTCACGCTGACCGCCCTGGCGGTCGGCACGGTCGTGACGGTCCTTCTCTTCGTTCTCGGCGGCGGCGATCCGCTGGCGGTCTTCGCCGGGATCCTTTTCGCGGTCGTCACGCTCTCCGCCGGGGCGGTACTGCTCGCCCTTGTCACCGACAAGGTCTATATCGAGGGCGGGACCCTCTTTATGTCGTACCTGTTCAAAACGAGATCGATCCCGATCGGGGAGATCGGAAAAGTTTCCCTCCACAATGAGATCTATTCCGTTTACGATAAAAAAGGCGCCCTTGCGGGCACCTTCAACGCAAAGCTTGCGTCGGTCGGCGATATCATCCTCGCGCTCGACAGATCCGGCGTCGCTTTCGTTTGATATTCCGGAGATCCCATAATTTCATTGATAGATAGATTGGAGGTCGACATGGCAAATCTCAAGCTGTCCCACATCTGCAAGGTCTACGAAAACGGGCACAAAGCGGTGAACGATTTTTCGATCGACATCGACGACGGGGAATTCATCGTTTTCGTCGGGCCGTCCGGATGCGGGAAATCCACCGCGCTGCGGATGATCGCCGGTCTGGAAACGATCACCTCGGGCGAACTGTATATCGGGGACACTCTCGTCAACGATATGGAGCCGAAGGACCGCGATATCGCGATGGTCTTCCAGAGTTACGCCCTGTATCCGCACATGTCCGTGTACGAGAACATGGCGTTCGGGCTCCGCAACCGCAAAATGCCGGAGGACCAGATCAAGGAGCGCGTGATGAAAGCGGCGCAGATCCTCGATATCTCGGACTATCTGCAGCGCAAACCGAAGCAGATGAGCGGCGGTCAGAGACAGCGCGTGGCGCTCGGCCGCGCTCTCGTCCGCGATCCGAAGGTCTTCCTTCTCGACGAGCCGCTTTCCAATCTCGACGCGAAACTGCGCGCCACGATGCGTTCCGAGATCACGGCGCTCCACAAGAGCCTCGGCACCACGTTCATTTACGTGACGCACGACCAGGTCGAGGCGATGACGATGGGCACCCGGATCGTCGTGATGAAAAACGGCTTCGTTCAGCAGATCGACGCCCCGATGAACCTCTACAACGCGCCCTACAACAAATTCGTCGCGGGATTCATCGGATCTCCCCAGATGAATTTCTTTGACGCCACGCTCAAAAAAGAGGGCGATTCCGTTACGATCGCGTTCAAGAACGGCGACCGCATCACCGTTCCTTTCGAGGCGGTCTCGCGGATCGACGCCTCTTATCTCGACGGCGCGAAGCCCGTCATCTTCGGGATCCGTCCGGAACATATCGATCTCGCCCCCGACGGCGGCGGCAAATTCACCGTCACGAACGTCGAACGCCTCGGCAACGAGACCATCGTTTACGGCAAGCTCGGCGATCATCTCGGCGAATTCACCCTCAAGGACGAGGGCGACGGCATCGTCGCGAAGATCATCGACAACGACGAGATCTCCGTCGGAGACGTCGTCTGCGCCAGGCCGAAGTTCAACAAGCTCCATTTCTTCGACGCCGAGACCGAGATCACCCTTTACGGCGCCGCGGAAGCGAAGCAGCCCGAATGACCCGTTCCGCTCGAAAATGACGAACGATCGGAAGGGCGAAAAAAACAAGTCCGGACCGAACGCAAAACCGCTTCTTCTTCAAAGGATCATTGCCGACGGCTTTGATACCGCGGCGATCTTCATCCTGTTCATGCTTTTGTCTCTGATCGTGTTCCGTTCGCCTCTCGCGGCGACCTACGACAGGCATTATCGGAATTGCATCGCGATCCGGGACAGCGCCGTGGAAGAATTCGGGGACGACGCGAAAGCGATCGGCGATTCGCTGAACGGGAACGAAGTTTACGGGGAAGAGGCGTTCGCGGCCAACCTGCACGCCTATCTTCTGAAGCTTCTCGCCGGCTTTCTGGCGGAAGCGGCGGTGCTTCTCGCAGTTCCGCTTTTTTCGAAGGACAGATGCACCCCCGGGAAAATGATGACCGGCGTCATGCCGTTCTGCGAGAAAAAGCAGACGAGGGCGTCGAAAGCTGCGGTCTTCGGACGGTTCGTTTTCATTTTCCTGATCGACAGCGCGTTTCTGTATCTCTATACCGGGATCTATACCTTCCTGCTCGTCCCGGTGATCCGGCTGATCGAAATGCTGCTGAACGGAAAGAACAAAACGGTTTGTGACGCTTTATCCGGCGTCATGATCATAGAAAAATCATCTTACGAAGGAATCGATTGATTTCAGGAGGGACCAGATATGAAAAAGATCATTGTGACCTGTTTGATTTTGGCGATGGCGCTGCCTCTTCTCGCCGCCTGCGGCGGCGGGACTCCGACCGGCGAAGGCGGAGTGATCCGCGTCTGGGTCGGCGACGAGTCCGTTGAGTTTTACCGGACCGTCTGCGCCGAATACCTCGCCGCCCACAGCGATTTCGGCTTTACGATCGACGTGAAGGGAATGGACACCGGCTCCGTTGCCGGAACGATCTCCACCGACCCCGAGGCGGCGGCGGATATTTACACCGTCGCGCACGATAACATCGGCAAACTCGCGTCCGGTCTGTACGCGAAGCCCGTCGGCGACCAGGCGCTCATCGACCAGGTGCTCGCCGACAATCCCGAAGCGTTCCGGAAAGTCATCTATTCGACGCTCAACGGCGAAGAATATCTGTACGGCGTGCCGTATATTTCCCAGGCGCTGTTCCTCTACTACAACAAAGCGCTCGTGACGGAAGAGCAGGCGGCTTCTTTCGAAGGGCTCCGTGAAGCGGCCGTCGCCGCGGGCACGAAAGCGATTACGGTGACCGGCGACGACGGATACAATATGTCGTTCGCGCTGCTCGCGACCAAGGTCGCCGATCACAGCACCTCGGTCAAGATCTACGAGGGCGCCGAATCGGTATCCGGCGGCTCCAAAGGCAAGAGCAACTGCCAGGGCGACGACACCGTCGCGATCGTCAGATGGCTCCAGGCCTTCGCCGAAGATCCCAACGGTTTCAAATGGCCGTCGTCCGACAAATGGGACGCCGACCTCGATAAGAGCAACAAGGGCGTTCTCGCGGTGATCGGCGGCGCGTGGCATTACAACACGGCGAAAGCCGCTCTCGGCGAGACCAACCTCGGCATCGCGCTGATCCCCACCTTCACCCTGACCGAAGAAGCCTGCGAAGGTCTCAGCGGCGTTTCCGCCGGCGACGTTTACAGAGGCGGCACCTTCGCGGACTGCAAGTGCTTCATGATCAACGCAAAATCCGAAGCGGGCGAAAAATACAACCGCATCCAGGAACTCATCAAATACCTGTCGAGCAAGGAGATCCAGAACCGCTCCTTCCTCGAATGCCTGAACGTGCCCGCGTACGTCGGCGCGTCCGAATTCATCAAGCAGTGCTACGACGAAGGGAAAGTTTCCGAAAGCCAGTACAACCTCGCGGCCAAGCAGGTCGAAATGGCGGAATGGGGCATCCCGCAGCCCTTCCTCACCGGCACGCTCAATACCTATTTCTATTCCAAGAACGCTCCCCAGGTGTTCCGCGCCATGATCGACAAGACCGCCTATCCGACGACGGGCGACGTGATCATCCCCGAGACCGCGTCCCTGGAAGGCGTGCGGAAAGCGCTCTATCTGATCGAATATCTGTGGATGCACGGCCAGGCGCCCAAGGAATTCCCCGCTTCGCTTCCGACGCCCGCCTGAAAATGAGGCAAAAGCCCGTTCACAGTGAAGGATATTCAGGAGGAAAACAATGGGTACTGATGCAAAAAGCGCCCCGAAGAAAAGGAAGGGCTCTTCCCGCGGGCCCGGCAGCCGGATCGCGGCCTTCGGCAAGCGGTTCACGGACGGATCCGCCGGAACGAAGCTTTCGCACCTGATCTTCGGCGCCGGCAATCTCTTCCACGGACAGATCGTCAAAGGCCTTCTGTTCCTCGCCGTCCAGGCGGGGATCCTGGCCGTCATGATCCTGTGTCCGTCGATCAACGGTACTCCGTACGGGTGGAAAGCGCTTGCCAACCTTTCTCTGAAAAACGTAACGGAGGGCGGCGAATTCGATTTCGCCACCGGGCAAATGACGGTCGGATCCGACTGCAAACTGATGATCCTGTTCGGTTTCGTCACGATCGCGCTGATCGTCATCTATTTCCTCGTATGGAATTTCAATATCTCGTCTTCCTACAAGGCGGATCTGGACAAAAGAGCCGGCAAAAAGCCGACGACCTTCATCCAGGACGTGAAGGCGCTCTTCGACGACAGGTTCCACGTTCTGATGCTCACCCCCACCTGCATCGCCGCGACCATCTTCACGATCCTGCCGACCGCCTTCATGATCTCGCTCGCGTTCACGACCTACAATACGGAGGATATGCATACCGCCGGCACCAACCTCTTCGGCTGGAACGGCATCCGGAATTTCTCCGCCGTATTCACCGGAGAGGGCTCTCTCGGCGTCGAGATCAAGAACCGCTTCCTGCCGGTCTTCGGCTGGACGCTCATCTGGGCGGTCCTCGCGACGCTCACCTGCTATTTCGGCGGCATCATCCTCGCCCTTCTCATCAACAAGAAGGGGATCAAGGGCAAGAAACTGTTCCGCACGGTGTTCATCATGACCATCGCGATCCCGCAGTTCATTTCGCTTCTGGCGGTGCGAAACCTTCTCGGCGAATACGGGCCGATCAATTCGCTCCTGCAGAATCTGGGGTGGATCGATAAACCGATCGGATTTCTGGGCCTGAACACGGGAGACAGCGAAACGCTCGCCAAGGCCATGGTCATCATCATCAATATGTGGGTCGGAATCCCCTATACGATGCTGATGACCTCCGGTATCCTGATGAACATCCCGACCGATCTTTACGAAGCGGCGAGAGTGGACGGAGCCTCGACCTTCAAGATGTTCCGGAAGATCACGCTCCCGTACGTGTTTTTCGTCACCACGCCCTATCTGATCTCCAGTTTCGTGGGGAACATCAACTCCTTCAACTCGATCTACCTTCTGACCGGAGGCGGGCCGACCTACACCGGCTATCAGGCGGGCGGCACCGATCTTCTCGTCACGTGGCTGTATAAGGTCACGATCGACAAAGGCTCCTACAATACGGGCGCGGTCATCGGTATCTTCACCTTCCTGATCACGGCGACGATCACCCTTGTGACCTACAGGCGGAGCAAGGCGTACAACGAGGAGGATACGTTCCAATGAAAAACGGTACTGCCAAAAAGTTCAGGAGCCAGTCCAGGAGCCGCCGCGTCGGTCTCGGCGTCACCTATACGCTGCTGGTCATCCTCGGGATCATCTGGCTGATCCCCCTTATCTGGATCTGCCTTTCCGCTTTCCGCTGCGAATACCAGGCGGACGGCACCTTCATCGGCCGCGTGACCAGCGAATTTTTCCCGAAATCCGTGGGGTTTGAGAATTTCAGGCTTCTGTTTTCGTCGACGTATTACGGCGTGGAGAACGCGTTCCTCAAATGGATGCTGAATACGATGATCGTCGCGGTCGTCGGCTGCATCATTTCCACTCTGCTCGTTCTTTCCGTTGCGTACTGCATGTCGAAACTGCGCTTCAAACTGCGCAAGCCCTTTATGAACCTCTCCATGATCCTCGGCCTTTTCCCGGGATTCATGAGCATGATCGCGATCTACTTTTTGCTCAAATCCATCGGGCTGACCGGGAACACGACGCACCCCGAATATTCGCTGATCGGTCTCGTGTTCGCGTACAGCGCGGGCGCCGGGATGGGATTCCAGGTCGCCAAAGGCTTCTTCGACGTCATCCCGAACGCGCTCGTCGAATCGGCCAAGCTCGACGGATGCAACAACGCGAAGATCTTCCGCCGCATCATCCTGCCGCTGGCGAAACCGATCATCATCTATCAGGCCCTCATGAGCTTCATCGGCCCGTGGATGGACTTCATCTTCGCGAAGGTCATCATCGGAGCCGACAACGCCAGATACTGGACCGTTTCGGTCGGCCTTTACTCGATGCTCTTCGGAACGCACCCCGACACCAACCTCTTCACCCAGTTCGCCGCGGGCTGCGTGATCGTTGCGATCCCCATCGTCCCCCTCTTCATGTTCCTGCAGAAGTACTACGTGGAAGGCGTGACCGCCGGCGCCGTCAAAGGCTGACCCGCTTTTCCCGGAATTTGCAAAAGAGGCAAGCTTGCTTGCCTCTTTTTTTGTATCGCGGGAAATCAACCGTCGCGGCGACGGCTTCTTTTTGCTCTCCGGAAAGAAAATTGTATTTTTATGAAAACCGGGTTGCATTTTCTGAAATATATGCTATATTTACAATAGATACGTGTTTTTTCATACACGCGGCAGAATCCGATCCGACATACGGAGGTCAATCATGAAACTCAAAAGAACGTTCGCGCTGATCCTTGTATTCGCGATGACGCTTTCCCTTTTCCCGGTCACGGCGTTTGCCGCCGGCGGCGTCACGGAGTACGATCTCTGGCTGGGCTCCACGCGCGTCACGAGCGAAAACAAAACGGATATCCTCGGCGACGGCACGGCGAGCTACGATCCGGATACGGAGACGCTCACGCTCAGCGGCACGCCTTCGATCACCGGCACGCACGAGGACAGTCTCATCTATTCCGAGGACGAACTGACCCTCAGAGGCTCGGGCACGGTCGCGGGCGACGCCGATTACGCCCTGATCTGCGACGGCGATCTGACGGTCGACGGCAGTTTTACCTTCACGGCGGAAAACTGTGCCTACTTGGCGTTTAAAATGAAGCTTGGCGAATTCTGCACGGTCGCTTCGCCCGAGGAATTCACGAGTGAAGACTGGACGATCTATTCCGGCGGAGAGGCCGCTAAGTCGGTCACGTTTTACAAAGAACTGCGGGTCTTCAACATCTGGCTCGGCGGGGTGCGCGTGACGAGCGAAAACAAGCACGATATCCTCGGAGGCGACAGCAGGGTGAGTTATGACGCGCAAACGAACACGCTCACGGTCGACTCCAACCCGCGTATCCCCGGCGCGTATAACGACAGTCTCCTCTACGTCGAGGGCGACCTTACCATCACCGGCGACGGCGCGCTCTCGGGCGACGCCTATTACGGCGTCCGCTGCACCGGCGATCTGACGATCGGCGGGCGTCTCGATTTCGGGGGGAACACCGTCGCGATCCTGGCGGACGGCGAACTGAAGCTCGCGGAAAACTGGGTCGTCAAACAATACCCTAACTACCCCGTAATAACGATCCTGAACGGGACGGTCGTATCGAACGGCGAGATCCCCAATTCGGTGGCTTTTATCGAAGGGGACACCTATGACGTCTGGGTCGGCTCCATGCGCGCGGACTCCGGCAATAAGACCGATATCCTCGGCGACGGCGGCTCGGTGCGATTCGATCCTGGCAAGAACACGCTCACGGTGAACGGCGAACCGGCGATCACCCGGACGCACGAAGGAAGTCTCATCTACGCCGATCTTGCCGCATTTACGGTAAGCGGCACGGGCACGGTCGCGGGCGACGCCGATTACGCCGTCCGCTGCACCGGCGATCTGACGGTCAACGGGAACCTCTCGTTTTCGGCAAATTCCGCCGCGTTCCTTGCGGGCGGAAGTCTTTCTCTCGGGGAAAACGACGTCATCGTTTCTCCCGCAAACGGCGAGATCATAGGTGGGACGGTCCTTTCCGCGGGGATCGAAGCCCGGTCGGTGCCGACGTACGGCTTGATCCGTTACGATCTCTGGCTCGGCTCGACGCACGTCACGAACCTGAACAAAGACGACATCCTGCACGACGGAGGCAAGGCGG
>JAEEGL010288833.1_pt1 | contig 13940 bp, 11 predicted proteins | sample 9134231 | NCBI WGS metagenome assembly JAEEGL01 (sample SAMN16246548, study PRJNA631951) | gut metagenome | biome: gut microbiome; feature: rumen; material: fiber-attached | host: Bos | place: Iran: Karaj | collected 2018-10
CGAGGGGATGGAAAATGCGGACAAAGATGGATCTGGATCTGTTTTTGAAAACATCAAAACAGAATTTGTGGCCGTTCGCTTCGGCAATGTACTGGGATCTAACGGATCCGTTATTCCGATTTTCAAAAAGCAGATTGAAAAAGGCGGACCTGTTACCGTTACGCATCCGGATATCATTCGTTACTTCATGACGATTCCGGAAGCTGTTTCCCTGGTCATGCTGGCTGGAACCTATGCGAAGGGCGGAGAGATTTTCGTCCTGGATATGGGTTCTCCGGTGAAGATCGACGACCTGGCCAGGAACTTGATACGTCTTTCCGGTTTCAAACCGGATGTTGATATTCAAATCGAATATACAGGACTTCGTCCAGGAGAAAAGCTTTATGAAGAGAAGCTTATGGCGGAGGAGGGCCTTCAGAAGACCGACAATGATTTAATCCATATTGGCAATCCGATTCCATTTAATGAAGAAGAATTCCTAAAAAAACTGGTCACACTGACGATAACAGCTTATGCCAATAAAGAAAAAAACATACGTCGACTTGTTGAAGAGGTTGTAACGACTTATAAAGCAAAACAAACGATATAATAGGAGCGTATAGAAAGAATGCTGGATACTGTACCAATAACAGCACAAAAAGAACAGTTGCGGCATAAAAACACGTTCTGGACTGTAACTAGAACAGTATATATCGGACTTATAATACTAGCATTGTTAAGTCATTTATGGCTTATTGCGATTAATGCTGACATAGATAGTATTCCACCTTTTGTATGGCTTCTCCGTCTTATACCGATTCCTTTCACCATTATAATGGGTAAGCTCAGGAAAGAAAGAGGTTTCAAGATACTTTTAATCTATTTTTGCTGGTTTTTTCTTCGATGCTATATTTCTAATCCAAATAGCATTTTTTCTAAAGAGGTGTCCTCAAGTGCATTAAGTGCTTTATGGCTTTTCTTCACATGTTATGGGATAGGTCATGTTATAACTGGCAAGCATATGGATAGATGTCTGATGATTTGCCTGATTATTTGGATACTAGGCGTAACGGCTTTGTGTTGTGTTGGGATAAAAGCCGCCTGGACAGATAAAACCATACAAATGGATAGAAATGGGTGGATAGGATATTATGTGGATCCACGATTAAACTTGGTATATTTACCAACAACTTCAGGTGCAGTATTAGGGATATCTATACTTATGGCAACAGTGGGAATGATATCGTCAAAGCATAAATTGGGGAGACTGTTTTTTCTTGTTTCGATCATTCCGGTTTTGATAGCTCTTGCACTAACTGATTCCCATACTGCCTATATATGTACGCCTGTAGGATTAGGTGTGCTGATAATGGCAATGGTTGTACATAGAAGAAATAACTCAGCAGAGGGAAATGTACCTGTAAGCAAAAAAGATTGGATGATAGGGATTATAGCTTGTATAATAATATCAATAGTAGTATTTGGGATAATATGTGGTATTACACCTGCTTTTAACACACTTAAGCTGCGGGGTGTTATTCCGAAAGCATATGCTGAGGGAAATGGTAAAATGGCCGTTGTGAATAGGGGGTTTAATGCGGGCCTACTATCAGGAAGAACAGATGTTTGGAAAGAATGTATAGAGTATATCAAGGATCATCCGACGGTGTTTTTTATAGGAGAAACAAAACAAAATCCACTTCGAGGATTTAGTGATATATATGGACATTGTCATAGTATATATTTACAAGTGTTACTTGAGAGTGGCTTGCCGGGACTTCTTCTTTTGATTTTATTTATGATTCATACGGGCGTTTCGAGTTTCAAGGTTATTTCTTCAAAGACGCAGCCCGCTTGGATAAAAATGTTACCTGCAATTCTGGTGTATCTGTGGTTGGGAGATTCTGTGGAATGTTTTACATGGCTTAGATCAAGTCAATGTCCTATGATAACTATCCTTTTTGTTGTTGCTGGAATTATAAACATACAACGGTATAATCTAGAAAAAGACAAGTATTTGTAAGGAAGTGGTTAACAATGAAAAAAATCCGGGACATTATTGCCAGGGACTTGTGGATTGTTTTGCTGGACATTCTTGCTGTAAACCTGTCCTATTTTCTGGCCCTGCTTGTACGCTTCTATGTAAATTTTGAGTTCCGGCCAACCGTGAGTTATTATCTCACGGACTGGCTGCACTTTGCTCCATTCTATACTGTCCTATGCATTATTGTTTTTGCCCTTTTCAGACTCTATGGCGGCATGTGGCGGTTTGCGGGCATCAACGATATGAACCGGATTATCGGAGCAAATGCTGTTACAACATTAATCCAGGTTTTGGGAACAGCGCTTTTTATCCGTCGTATGCCTATCACATATTATGTAATAGGAGCGATTTTACAGTTCCTGTTCCTGTCGCTGATTCGTTTTGGTTATCGTATTTTGCTGGTCGAAAAGAAGAAGGTTGCGGCTAAGAAAACCCCGGCTATTCCAACCCTTATTATCGGGGCAGGAGAAACAGGCAGAAAAGCCATTAATCACCTGGAGGAGAGCACGGCTTTTCGTCCGACAGTGGTTGTGGATAAAAAGAATGCCGGGAAGAGCCTGAACGGTATTCCTGTAGTGGAAGACCTGGATAAAGCATTGCAGAAAGTTCAGGCGGTTTTTATAGCAGATCCTTCCCTGGATTCAAATGAGAGAAAAAACATTAAGGAAAAAACAGATGCTCTGAATCTGGAACTCCAGGACTATACAGGTTATCTTAGCAATCTCGGAGGCAAAGTACCGCTTGCTTCTTTGATGGAATTAACGAATGGTCCTGTAGCCATTACAATTGACGGGCAGGAAAACGAATATCCATCCGGTGAAGAAGCTCTGAAAGCGCTCAATGGGAAATATGAAATTGCTTCTGTCGGGAACCTTAAAATAAAACTTAAAAAGCCTAATGCTATAGCGTATGCCGGCTATGAAACGTGGGCAAAACAGCATAAGGAAGAAACCGGGGAAGATGTCAGTTTCTTCTGATTGTTATATTTTAGTTTCCAAAGCATGAACAAGAACAACGATCCGATTTCAGGAGATACAATATGATTGATGTGAAAAATGATACCCGTTTTAAAGGCATTGAGCCTTTCCCGACCCGCGTATGGCTTTCCTCTCCTACGATGCATGGAGATGAACAACGCTGGGTGGACGATGCTATCCAGACTAACTGGGTTTCCACTGTTGGACGAAATATTGACGAAGTGGAAAAAGCAATTGCGGAGTATGTCGGTGTGAAATATGCGGTCGGTCTGTCTGCGGGAACCGCAGCTCTTCACCTGGCAACAAAGCTTGCGGGTGAAAAACTGTACGGTATGGCACGGCCTAACGAAGGTACCCTTCAGGGCAAGAGAGTTTTCTGCTCTGATGTGACCTTCGACGCTTCCATTAATCCGGTTGCTTATGAGGATGGAGAAGCTGTTTTCATTGATACAGAACGTGACACCTGGAATATGGATCCGGAAGCGCTGAAGAAAGCTTTTGAAATGTATCCTGACACCAAGTTGATTGTGTTGGCCCATCTTTATGGAACGCCCGGGAAGATGGAAGAAATTAAGGCAATTGCGGATAAGCATGATGCATTGATTGTTGAAGATGCTGCCGAATCTCTCGGAGCAAAGTACAAACTGAACGGGAAATGGGTTGAAACCGGAGCGCTTGGTGATTATAACTGCATTTCCTTTAACGGAAACAAGATCATTACCGGTTCTTCCGGTGGTATGTTCCTTACCAATAGCCAGGAAGACGCGGAAAAAGTGCGTAAGTGGTCTACTCAATCCCGGGAAGCGGCACCGTGGTATCAGCATGAAGAAATCGGATACAATTATCGTATATCCAATATAGTTGCGGGTGTTGTCAGAGGTCAGATTCCTTATTTGGATGAGCATATTGAACAAAAGAAAGCAATCTATGAACGATATAAAGAAGGATTAAAGGATTTACCGGTGACGATGAATCCTTATGATGAAGAAAAATCTGTTCCCAACTTCTGGCTCAGTTGTATGCTGATTGACGAAGAGGCAATGGCGCCTCAGGTCAGGGGAGAAAACGATTATCTTTACAGAAGCGAGAGCGGAAAGAGTAGTCCATCTGAAATCCTTGAGGCGATTGCGGCCTTCAAGGCAGAAGGCCGCCCGGTTTGGAAACCTATGCATATGCAGCCGATCTATAGGACGCATAAGTTTATTACTGTTGAAGGAAATGGTCGAGGCAGAACAAACGCCTATATCGCGGGCGGCGGCATTGATGTTGGTGCGGATCTTTTCCGCAGGGGATTGTGCCTTCCCAGTGATAATAAGATGACTTCTGAGCAACAGAATATTGTAATTGATATTATTCACAGGTGCTTCAGGTAAAGAGGTGTTGATATGTATGCTAAATACTTAAAGCGGATATTGGATTTTATATTGAGTTTAGTAGCAATTATCATTCTTTCACCCGTTTTGCTGGTTTTGACACTGGTGGGTGCTATCAAGATGAAAGGGAACCCTTTCTTCACTCAAGACAGGCCAGGTTTACATGAAAAGATATTTAAATTGATAAAATTCCGTACGATGACAAATGAAAAGAGTGTAGATGGAGAATTACTACCGGATGAACAAAGGCTAATTCCATATGGCAAATTCCTGAGATCCTCATCGTTGGATGAGCTTCCTGAATTGATTAATATTCTGTTGGGTCATATGGCAATAATAGGACCTAGACCTCTTTTGGTTCGATATCTTCCTCGATACAATGATGAACAACATCGGCGGCATAATGTCCGGCCTGGATTAACTGGCTACGCACAAGTACATGGAAGAAATGCTATTTCGTGGGAAGAAAAGTTTAAATTGGATAATTGGTACGTTGATCATGTATGTTTCAAAGTTGATATAAAAGTATTTCTTTCTACAATATTGGCGGTTATCAGACATGAAGGAATAAGTGGAGAAGGATCCGAGACAATGACTGAATTCAGGGGGAACACTGAACAATGAAAAAGCTGGTGATCATAGGTGCTAGTGGCTTTGGGAGAGAGGTTGCCTGGCTCGTAGAAAGAATTAATGAAAAAGAAATGACATGGGAAATACTTGGATTTTTGGATGATAATATTGACATGATTGGGAAAAGCATCAATGGATATTCTGTATTAGGAACAATTGATAATATAGATACGTATTCGCATGCTTTTTTCGTATGCGCAATAGGATCGTCAAAAGTTAGAGAAAGCATAATAAAACGTATAAAAGATATAAATCCAGAAATACAGTATGCTACATTGATAGATCCTTCAGTAGAGATGTCTCCGTTAGTTAATATCGGAGAGGGAACGATAATCTGTGCACATACTATCATTACTGTAAATATACAAATCGGTTGCCATGTGATAATAAATCTTGATTGTACAATTGGTCATGATGCAGTTTTACAAGATTATGTAACATTGTATCCGTCAGTAAATGTGTCTGGGATAACGAATATAGGTCATGCTGTCGAATTAGGAACTGGAATGCAGATTATTCAGGGAAAAACGATAGGAGATCATAGTATTGTTGGGGCGGGAGCAGTTGTTGTCAAAGATATTCCTGCAAGATGCACTGCCGTAGGAAGTCCAGCAAAACCTATAAAATTTCATGAAGAGTGATTGCAATAAATATATAATGATTGAGAGGGTTTCTACGTGAACATTCAAACGGTAACGGTTATAGGTGTCACCGGTACAATGGGGGCAAATGTCGCCGGGATTTTTGCGTCCTTTGGAAATGCAAAAGTATACTGTGTAGGACGAGATATTGAAAAAGTAAAGAAAACGTTACCAAGAATAGTTAAATCAGTCAGAGCAGATGCTATTGCAAAAAAGCTTGTTCCAGCTGATTTTTCAGATCTGGAACAATGCGTATCAGAAAGTGATCTTATCTTTGAGAGCTCAAAAGAAGACATTGACATAAAAACAAGTATAGCGAAACGAGTTGCATCTTCAATGAAGAAAACTGCGGTTTCGTGTACTGGAACTTCGGGATTATCCATAACAACACTTGCCGAATGCTATCCAGAGGATATACGTTGTCGCTTTTTCGGGGTACATATGTTTAATCCGCCATATAACATGTCTTTGTGCGAGTTTATTAAAACAAAATATTCTGATACAGAGGTTGCAAATGATCTTAAGTTGTATCTTTCCAATACACTGATACGAACTGTAGTAGAGGTGAAAGATTCTCCCGCATTTCTTGCGAATCGTATCGGTTTTCAGTTTATTAATGAAGCTCTTCAGTATGCAGAAAAGTATAAAGATAATGGTGGAATAGATTATATTGATTCAATTCTTGGAACATTTACTGGACGAGCAATGGCGCCTTTATCAACATCAGATTTTGTGGGATTAGATGTGCATAAAGCAATTGTAGATAATATCTATCACAATACAGATGATTATGCGCGCGATACATTTATACTACCTAAATTTGCTCAAACACTTATAGATAACGGCAAACTCGGAAGAAAAAGTGGCGGAGGATTATATCAATTAATATGTTATGATAATGGATTAAAGCGTCAGACAGTATATGATATTAATACAGGTTTGTATAGGGATGTTTTACCATATGCATTTCCTTTTGCAGAAAAAATGAAGAAACATTTTTTCAATGGTAATTATCAATTAGCATATGATCGTCTTGTAAATAATCATTCGCAGGAAGCGGAAATCTGTCTGGCTTTTCTTTTAAAGTATATTATATATAGTTTATATACTGCTGAAGAAGTAGGATATGCGATAGAAGCAGCTGATAATGTGATGGCGACAGGTTTTAACTGGTGTCCGCCACTTGCTATGTATCAAGCTTTATCATTAGTGGCAGATGTGCCATCACTCATTAAGGAACGTCTTCCTGAAATATGGGATAAAATAGATGTTAATCATTATTTGTCTGAAATAAAGCCATCAGGATATGATTTTAGGCCATATTTCAAGTCGGGGAGGAAAATATGAGTAAAGTATATATACTTGGTGGAGCTCAAACCGATTTTGAGCGAAACTGGACCAAAGAAGGAAAAGGCATGAGAGCCTTGCTCCGGGAAGTAATTGCTGATGGATTGTTGAACGCGGGTCTGGATTTCGACGATGTAAGACACTTAAACCAAAAGAATCGAATTGCATGTTTTGTTGGTAATTTCATTGCAGAAAAATACATAGACCAGGGACACCTTGGAGGCTTTTTGACTGAAGTGGATTCTGCTTTTTATGGTGTTCCTTCTGCTCGTTATGAAGCAGCGTGTGCAAGTTCTTCTGTAGCCATAGATGCTGCAGCGACAAAAATACGATCTAGTGATTATGATGTGACGATAGTTGTGGGTTGGGAGTTGATGAAAACCGTTGACTCCAAAATTGGTGGTTCTTTTCTTGGTCGCGCAGCTATATATGAACAAGAAGGGAAAGGTATAGAAATGCCATTTCCGAAACTGTTTGGGAAGCTGGCAGACGAGACCTTGAAGAAGTATCCAATGCTTAGTGAAAAAAGGTATTTGGACGCTTTGGCCAGTATTTCGGTTTTGAATTATAGTAATGCAAAGCGGAATCCGTTCGCCCAAACACGAAAGTGGTTTATGAGTTTTGAACAAGCAAGTACAAGGGGAACAGAAACAAATCCCTTAGTTGGCGGAAAACTGGGGGTATCCGATTGCTCCCAAGTAACCGATGGTGCAGCTGTTGTTGTACTATGCAGCGAGAGTTTTATAAAAGAACGTGGATACAAAGATAAACCAATAATCAAAGGATATGGTCATCGTGTGGCTCCTATGTTGTTTGAAAAGAAAATGGAGGACAATAAGGAATCTGACTATATACTCCCTTGGACAAGGCAAACTGTTAAGGATGCATATTATAGGGCAGGCCTAACGGTTGATGATATTGATGTGTTTGAAACCCATGATTGTTTTACAAGTTCAGAATATGCGGCGATATCAGCATTTGGTCTTTCCACCCCGGGGCACGAATATGAAGCAATAGAAGATGGCTTGATAGCATTTGATGGAAAAAAACCTGTAAATCCAAGTGGCGGTCTGATTGGTTGCGGACATCCGGTAGGAGCTTCTGGTGCGCGTATGTTTTTGGATTTATACAAACAAGTAACAGGGATGGCGGGAGCTTATCAGGTGTATGGAGTCAAAAACGGCTTGATGCTGAATATAGGCGGAAGTGCGACAACAAATTATGTATATATAGTAGGGAGAGAATAAAAGGGGGAAAAGATATGAATGTTTTGTTCTTAACTCTACTAGGATTTGATTCTATCAAGGAACGATCCATATATACTGATTTATTAGGTGAATTTGCTCATAATGGACACAATATATATGCTGTTTCACCAGTGGAAAGGAAGGAAAAAACGGAGACCCATATAATCCGTGAAGAGAAAAATATTACGATTCTACGATTGAAAATAGGCAATACACAAAAGACAAACATCATAGAAAAAGGTATATCCACAGTAATGATAGGACCATGCTATAAAAACGCAATAAGGCATTATTTTTCTTCTGTGAAATTTGATCTTATTCTATATACAACACCGCCTATTACATTAGTGAATGCTATCGATTATATAAAGAAACGTGATGGTGCAAAAACTTATTTATTATTGAAAGATATATTTCCCCAAAATGCTGTAGACATGGGCATGATGAGCAAAACAGGTATAAAAGGATTGCTGTATAGACACTTTAGAAAACAAGAAAAGAGGATGTATTTATTATCTGATAGAATCGGGTGTATGAGTCAGGCGAATGTAGATTATGTTATTGCTCATAATCCGGAAATAGATCCACAGATTATTGAAGTGTGTCCTAACAGTATTGATCCTGTTGAGAAAAGCATAGATAGAACAACCAGAGATACTATACTGAAAAAATATGACATACCACTCGATAAGAAAATATTCATATATGGCGGCAATCTGGGAAAACCACAAGGGATACCATTTCTGATTGAATGTATGCAAAAATGTTACGATATTTCAGAAGTATTCTTTTTGATAATAGGTGATGGAACAGAGTATCATTTGATAGATAATTATATCAATATGTCAAAACAGCAAAATATTAAGCTGATGCGGAGACTTCCCAAAGAAGATTATGATACTTTGGTTAGTGCGTGTGATGTAGGAATGATATTTTTAAGTCACCGTTTTTCAATACCCAATTATCCAAGTCGCTTATTATCATACATGCAGGCAAAAAAACCTGTTCTGGCTGTGACAGATCCTAATACGGATGTGGGTAAAACCATTGTACAGGGAAGCTTTGGCTGGTGGTGTGAAAGCAATGATAGCGATATGGTTAAGTGTAAAGTATTAGAAATAGCAAATGAAAATCTGGAAGACATGGGAATCAATGGATATAATTACTTGATTACTCATTTTACTACAGCTAAAACGTATAAAACTATTAGTAGGGGGTTGAATTGGAATGAATAATACTACTGACTACATAAACAATGATATGGAAAAGGAAGGCGGGTGGATAAATACAATAGAGCCAATAATCAAGAGTGCCAAAAAAAGACCTTATCAGATTTGCAAGTGCTGTGTTATGGATACAACAGACGAAGACATTGTTTTTGATGAAAATGGCGTATGTATGCGGTGCCGTGAATATAAGGAACGTATTGAACCAGAATGGAATCACGGAAATGGAAAAGAAAAAGAATTAGAAACACTGATTCGGAAGATAAAGGAAAGCGGAAAAGGGAAAAAGTATGATTGTATTGTGGGCCTATCTGGTGGATTAGACAGTACATATATGCTTCATTTAGCAGTGAAAGAGTGGGGACTGAGGCCGTTTGTTTTTCATGTTGATGCTGGTTGGAATTTGCCTGTTGCAGAGAAAAATATACGAAAAGTAACGGAGAAGCTAGGGATTGAACTCCATATTGAGAAGATGGATATGAATGAGATGCGTGAGATGCAATTGGCGTGGTTTCGAACAGGCCTGGAATTGCTTGACGCACCACAGGATCATGCGTTTATAGCACTTATTGATAGATATTCATGTGAGCTTGGAGTAAAGTATATACTTAATGGTTACAATATATCAACGGAGATTATTGCGGATCCGGCTTCATGGGGAAAAGGTGCTGGACAAACTGGTGACGGTACATACATGAAGGATGTCATTCGGAAATATTGTAAGGTTCCAATAAAGAAGTATACATTTACAAATGGGTTTAAGCACAAATTTTGGATTCCATATATTTTGGGGGTAAAAACAGTTAAGCCACTAAATCTTGTACCTTTTACAAGAGAAGAGATGGAAAAAACCTTAGTGGAAGAGTATGGATATGAACCCTATGGACAAAAACATTTTGAAGATTTGTTAACAAAATTCCTGGAAGGCTGGTGGATGCCTACGAGATTTGGACATGATATTCGCAGAGCACAATTGTCAAGTCTTGTTGTTACAAATCAGATGAGCAGGGAAAAAGCATTAAATATACTCGAGACTCCCCCTATTACAGAAGAAGAGCGTGCTATTCTGTTTGATCAAGTAATAGATATACTGAAAATATCAAAAGAAGAAATGATGCGGTATCATACTATGCCGGAATGCTCAACAAAGTTTAGAAACCAAACGTGGATTTATAACTTTGGAATCAGATTGTATGAAAAACTTGGTTTGGAAAAAAGAATAAGGAAGTAAAGATGCAGTATCTGTTGATTTAGAGTCCAGAGACTAGTATGAGGTGTAACATGAATGATTTAGTGAGATATTTAAAGAAAAAAATGATGAGAATGCTGCTTACACCCTTAAAGATCATGCCAATAAAGAAAAACAAAGTATTATTGATCAATGAGATTAGTTACAATTATGCAGGGAATCCCAAGGCTATCGCTGAATATCTTCTGAAAGAATATAAGGATTCTGTAAAAATAACTTATTCTGTAGATGATATAAATAAAAGACAATATCTAACAAACAAAGGGTTAAAGATTGTTGCATTTAATTCAATACAATACTTTTATAATGCATTGACTGCTAAAGTAATAGTTACAAACAGTGGAGGACTTTCTTATATACCACTGAGAAAACGACAATACATTATTAATACACATCATGGTGGTGGCGCATATAAAACAGCTGGGATAGACATGTTTGAAGATAGTTATTATTTTCGAAAAGACATGCTCCTTTCTGCCAAACAAACTAACTGTTTCCTGTCAACAAACCGCAAATTTACGGAAGTTATATCAAAAGCATGTCTGATGTCGACAGACGTTTTCTGGGAAATAGGAATGCCCAGAAATGACATGCTGATAAATGGATATGCGGAAGGAATTACTGATATAAAAAAACGTATAGGAATAGAACCACAGCAGAAACTGGTTTTATATGCACCAACATACAGAAAGCCATCGGATAATTATTATAAAGAGTCTGTTGCTATTCAATACAATATAGACAACAATATGGTTTGTGATGCTCTGAACCAACGATTTGGCGGAGACTGGGTTTTTGCATATAGACTACATCCGTGTATAGAAAACAAAAAAGACTACATTGTTGATGGGGCTATAGATTTATCTGAATATGAAGACATGCAAGAATTATTGGCTGTGGCTGATGTGTTGATTAATGATTTTTCATCTACATTTTGGGATTATATGTTAACTGGTAAACCTTGCTTTATGTATGCTCCCGATCTTGAACACTATGTTGCAACAACAAAAGTATACACTCCAGTTGAAGAATGGCCTTTCCCCAAATCGCATTCCAATGATGAATTAAAACAGAGCATTATGTCTTTTAATGAGAAAGAATATGCAGAGACATGTAAAAAGCATTATATGGCTTTGGGAGGGTGTGAGACAGGACGGGCGACTCAACTTGTGTGCGACAAAATATACAAGATATGCAGTGAACAATAACTAAAGAGAAAAATCTATGAGGGTGTGGAAATGAGGATAGCATATTGCAGTATGTTGCTTCCGGAAGAAAAAAAACTATCAGAACGCACAAAGGAACGGCTGTCAGGGATATCCGGACATAAAGTGACAACAGCTGAAATTATGGGTATCGATGCGAATCTAAACAAACCTGTGGATATTTATAATATTATTAACACCGTGAATTATCCCAAATTTCCACAGTTATTATTTCATACAGAAAAATGGAATCATTCCAACATACAGACGCATCAAGATTATCACATGGGTTATATAAACTTATTTGGCATAAAGTATATTACCCAGTATTATTCTTTGCGAAGAGCATTGGTTCGATGGGTGAAAAACAGTTCTGAACCTGGAATAATCTGTGTTCACAGTATATACCTTCCTTCAATTCTGGCTGCTGTTCATGCGCAGAAAAAGAGTAAAGGGAATATACATCTTTGTCTGAATACGGGAGATATACCTGGAAGGTATGGACTTCAATCTCAGTATAAAAAGAATATTAAGCAGCTACTTACAGATACAATAATAAACAGAAGTATCATGAAACTTGCTCATAAATTTGACAGTTTTGTGTTTGTAACAAAAGATATGGCAGAGGCTTTTGGAGTACAAAATAAGCCATTTACAGTTGTAGAATGTACATATATTGAACCGAGTTATGCGGATAACAATAACAAAGAAGTTGTTTCGGATCAAAAGACAGTTTTTTATGCGGGATCAATAAGAGAAGAATATGGCATCTCACATTTGCTTAGAGCTTTTTCCATGATAAAAGATGAAAACTATAAATTAGTGATAGCAGGAGGAGGCGCGGAAGAAAAGCTAGTAAAAGAGTATGCACAAAAAGACAAACGAATAGATTATTTGGGATTCATAACGCCACAGGAAGTACAGAAAAGGCAAAGGGCTTCGCATGTGTTAGTAAGTCCCAGGCAATCTCATTGGGAATATGTAAAATATAGTTTTCCTAGCAAATCTGTAGATTCTTTGGCCTCGGGAATTCCGTATATTGCTCATAAGTTACCATGTGATCCACCGGAATATGCAGAATATATAAACTATCCAACAGATGAAAGTGATGAGGCATTAAAGAATAAGATAATTGAAATTTGTGAAATGTCTAAGGATGAAAGGGACACTATTGGTAAAAAGGCAAGGGACTTCATTTTGCGTGAAAAAAACCCAGTTGTTATGACTGAGCGAATTGTTGACATGTGGAAAAAGGAACTAAAGGAATCACTATGAAAAAGATAACACCAATAAAAATATTCTTGTTTTATTGGATTTTTACTTTATTATTATATTCTTTTGGCCCTTTTAAGTGGGTTACATATAGACCATTTTTGTTCTGGACACTTAACATTTTGTATATTGTTTTGTTCTGTTTGGGTTGGATAATATGTAAAAAAGTGAGTACCGGTGGGCAAAGAGTATGGACGAAAAATGATGATAATAGGCTTATCAGACGGCTTGGTCCATTGATCTATGTTAATTTTTTCTATGAAGTTATCAATATATTTAGGATGTTCCTTTTTTCTCGCTTTGATATACCAGGCTTGGCACATAGAATTATGAACGGTATATCAAATATGGGGGGATCATACAATAGTTTTCAGGACAATGTTAATGTGTCATCAGCCAATGTTGTAGGTGGATCTATTATTTCTCTATTCAATTATGTGTGGGATATATGGGCTTTTTCCACTTTGCTTTTAAGTGTTTTGTATTTTAAAAAGTTACGCTTGCATGAAAAAATAATATCCGGAATTACAGTATTCCTGGAAGTAATAGCATATATTGCCAGGGGAACCAATATTGGTGTTTTTAGAATCGTTTTGGCATTTTTGGTATTCTACTATATAAAATATCTAACAACTAAGAGCAAAGTAATATTTTCAATCCACAGAAAAAAAACAAAAAAGTTGATTTTGTTGAGTGTTATAGGCGTGGGAGCGGTTGTTTTACTTTTTGATAAAATAATGAAATCCAGAG
>JAEEGL011030044.1_pt1 | contig 13940 bp, 10 predicted proteins | sample 9134231 | NCBI WGS metagenome assembly JAEEGL01 (sample SAMN16246548, study PRJNA631951) | gut metagenome | biome: gut microbiome; feature: rumen; material: fiber-attached | host: Bos | place: Iran: Karaj | collected 2018-10
CACGGCCGGGAAACCGTGACAGCCCCTGATCTTTTTCGTTTTTTGCCTGAAAAAACATCATTATATCGAGCATTTCAGGGCAAAAACGGCACGGTCTCGTGCCGAGAAAAATGTCGCAGGGGTGTTTAAAACTCGCCTCACGAGTTTTTAAACACGCCCATTTTTTACGGCGGCCGCCGGATGTCAGCGGCACTGACGGAAATATCGAAGTCGTCCGTACCGGATGAACGGAGGTGCTTCAGAGTTCTATGCTCCTGAGCATCTTCGCGGCGGCCGCGCAGTCGGAGGCGAAGTCGGATGTCCCGGCCTCGACCGAGCACCGCGTCACTCCGACGTCGCGAAGGGCCTCGAGGAACGCCCTGTATCCGTACTCTCCCGCGTCGGCGGGGAAGGTGCGCGTCCGGCCTTCCCGCTCGAGCGGGAAGGAGATATGGGCGTGCTTTACCGCGGCTCCGAGCAGTCTTATTTCGTCGGGGCCGTCACCGCAGCGGTGCATGTGGTAGATGTCGGCGGTGACTCCGGTGTTGCCGCAGCCCGACGCGGCGGCGAGCTCCGCGCCCTCGAGGAGCGTGTTTATGATATTGCACTCGGCCTTCGCCAGCGGCTCGACCGCCAGCGTGACGCCGGCGGCATCGGCGGCGGGGGCGGCGGTGTATCTGATGAAATCGGCAAGCTTCCGGAAGCAGTCGGTGAAACTCATCCCTTCGGGGACCTTCCTCGCTCCTCCCGAACCGAACACCACCGTTTTTATTCCGATGGCGCGGCACGCCCGGAATCCGGCCCTCACATATCGCTCGATACCGGTCTCGGAATACGGCCGGTAGATCGGCATCGACGACGGAATGAAGCCGTTCGCGGCCTCGCATCCGATCCCTTCGGCGTCGAGCTGACGCATGAGCTGCGACAGCCCCTCTTCGGTGATCTCCGCGGTGTCGCGGAAGCCGCATTCGATGTAGTCGAAACCGGCCGCGGCCGCTGAATGTATCCTTTCGGGCTTTTTCAGCCCGAGGCAGACTCCGAATCTCATTTCTAATCTTATCCCGTCCTTTTTTATCGGCCTCCCGGTCCGCCCGGCCGGCCTCAGCAAAATTATAGCATGAGACGCCGGCAAAGTCAAGCACAGATGCCGAAAGTAAAGAGCGGCACCGCCCGTCGCGCGGGCGGAAGATCCCGGGCGCTGCGCATATATCCTTGACATATCAGAAGAAAAGTATTAAAATGGTATCGATAATTAGTGTGACAGGCGAAAAGCGGAACGGAGGAAGCACAAATGTTCTCTGGTATATCGAACTCTATGGACACCATTTTCCTGCTGTCCGACGCGAAGACCCGGTCGCTCAGCGCGGAAAATCCCGACGGCGCCCCCGGGCGCGGCGGGTCAGCGCTCACCGGCACCGGCGAGTTGTGCGCGGCGGGGCTCGGACAGGGCTGGAAGATCAGCCCCAGCATAAGGCTGCCCGCGGGGCAGGTGACCGAGGTCGGGAGGATCGACGGCCAGGGGGCGATAGAGCACATCTGGCTGACTCTCGGCCGGGTTCACGGCCGGGACATCTGGCGCGACGTCATAATCCGCATCTTCTGGGAAGGCTGTGAAGTTCCCGCCGTCGAGGTCCCCGCCGGTGACTTTTTCGCCTGCGGCTGGAACGAATACGCACCGGTGAACTCGCTCGCCGTGTGCGTCAATCCGGCACGCGGCTTCAACTGCTACTGGACGATGCCCTTCCGGAGCGGAGCCCGGATCACCTTCGAAAACCGGAACCCGGAGGACGTCACGCTGTACTATCAGATCGACTACGTCCTCACCGAAGTCCCCGACGGCAGCGCTTATTTCTGCGCCGCTTTCAGGCGGTCGAACCCCACCCGGGGCGGCATACACACCCTGCTCGAAGGAGTGAGAGGCCGCGGCCATTACGTCGGGACCTACCTCGCCTGGCAGGTCAACAACAACGGCTGGTGGGGAGAGGGCGAGATGAAATTCTACATCGACGGCGACGTAGAATTTCCCACCGTATGCGGGACCGGTACCGAGGACTACTTCGGCGGCGCATACAATTTCGACGTTCCGGGGCAGGGCTACACCGCCTTCTCTACGCCGTACAGCGGTCTGCCGCAGATCATAAGGCCCGACGGCCTCTACCGCTCGAACACCCGCTTCGGTATGTACAGATGGCATATAACCGACCCGGTGAGGTTCACCGAAACGCTGAAGGTCACCGTCCAGGACCTCGGCTGGAGATCGGAGCGCAGATACCTCGTCCAGCAGAGCGACATCAGTTCGGTGTCGTACTGGTATCAGGACAGTCCCGGTTCCGGCGCGCCGCGCATCGGAACACGCGACGAACTCGAGATAATTTAAAAGCCTTAGCTGATTTTTCCGTAAAGAAAAGGAGTACAACGACATGAAACGAATCATCTGCCTGCTGCTGGCGCTTCTTCTGGCCGCCGGCACGCTTGCCGCCTGCGCCGAAAAGACCGGCCCTGAGACCGGGGCGGCCGCGGATACATCCGCGGATCCTTCCGGCTCCGCCGGCCAGGGGAGTGAGACCGAAGAGCAGCGCCTCACTCCCGACATACCCGACGAAGATTTTCAGGGTTACGAATTCAACGTGCTCACGAGAGGCACCGGCTCGTCGACCTGGTATTCCAGGGACATATACGCCGAAGCGGTGACGGGCGACATTATTTCCGACGCCGTCTACTCACGCAACAAGGCGGTCGAGGAAAAGTATCACTTCACTGTCGTCGAGACCGGTTCCGACACCCCCCAGGAGGATGCCCTGAAGGCGGCCGGAAGCGGGCTTGACATCTACGGGATGTACTGCTTCAGAGTCAAGGACCATATGACGTCGCTGGTCCTCCAGGGGTACGTACGCGACCTTAACGGCATCGACCGGATCGATCTCGACCGCCCCTACTACGACCGGAACAGCCGGGAGAATTTCTCGATCGACAACAAGCTCTTCCTCGTGACGGGAGACCTGCTTACGATGGACAACGACGCGACGCGGTGCTGCCTCTTCAACAAGGAGATCTTCGAGGAGCGCAGGATCGCCGATCTTGTCGGAGGGACGCTGTACGATCTGACCGAGCGCGGCGAGTGGACGCTCGAGGCGATGGCTGCCTGCGCCGGCAACGCCACCTCGGACGCCAACGGCGACGGAGTCATGGGCCTCGAGGACAAATGGGGCATGGTCTCCGAGCAGTTCAACGGCCTCGCGTTCTGCAACGCCGCCGGTATCATGCTCTTTGAGAAGGATGCCGACGACATCCCCGTCTTCACCGGCAACAACGAGCAGACGCTCTCCGTCCTTTCCGATATAATCACGATGCTCAATCAGGACTACTGCCGCCACTACAGCAACGCCTACAACGAGGCGATCCCGCAGTTCAAGGACGGGCTCGTGCTCTTCTATCCCGCCCAGCTGGCCGACGTCCCGCTGCTCCGCGCGATGGAATTCAACTTCGGTATCGTTCCGCTGCCCAAATTGACGAAGGATCAGGACAGCTACCACAGCCCGGTCACGACGTACGGCAGCAACTGCATAGCCGTCCCTTCCGCCGTCGTCGAGCCTGAGCGGTCCGGATCGATCATCGAGGCGCTTTCCTGCGAATCGATGTACGTCGTGACGCCTGCGTACTTCGAGGTGAGTCTCAAGTCGAGGCTGTCGAGAGACGCCGATTCGGCGAAGTCGGTAGATATCATACTGAATACAGCGGTATTTGAACTCGCGTACATGTGGAACCTTGCCGGGATCTACAGCAGCATCTGCACCGCCTTCAACAACAACCAGCCGTCCCTGGCCGCGCAGTTCAAGAGCGCCAGCAAGGTCGCTAAGAGCGAGATCAACCGCATGGTCGACTCGATAAGGACAAGTGTAAAGGAATAAGGGCAGGACAGACCGTGGTGAGACCGCTTTACCGCAGCTTCCGCGACAGCTATTCCAGAGACATCTATATCCCTGACGGCGGGATCACCGTACCGCCCGCCGTAATGACAGAGGCGCGCTCCGTCGCGGACATCCGCGAGCTCTCGTCAGACCGTCCGCCGCAGAACATCATATTGCACACCGACCCGGGACTTCGCGTCACGGGACAGGAAGGGGAGACGCTCGGGAGCCTTTACGACGTTCTCTCCCGGTGCACGCGCACAGTCCCGGTCATATATGTCGCGGATCCCGGGACGCCCGCCGCGCTGGCCGGCTTTGCCGACTTCAACAATCTCGCCGACGCGCTGATATGCGCGCCGTTCGGGAAAAGGGAACTGCTGGAGAGCGCCTATTCGCTCATCCCGTATATCCGCTGCATTGCCGACTTCAGGGGAGAGGAGGAGCTCATCCCGGAGGACCGCGCCGCGCTTCCGTCGGAGCTCGTGGCGTCGGGGGCAGTGACGGCGCTATTCGCGCCCGGAGTCCTGTCCCGCGAAGACATCGATGTGATCCAGCGCCGCTTTATACACATATACCTTGAGGACGGGGGCGACCCCGCGGCCGTGCTGGCCGCAGGAGCGAACGGCATACTGACAGAAGACCCCGGTGCCGTATATGACCTTTACTCCCGCTTTCCGGCCGGAACTCTCTTCAAAAAGCGCAGGCTCAACGCGCACAAGGGCTTCCAGAACGACGGAAAATACCTCGAGAACTCGATCACCGGCGTCACCGCGGCGGGTAGATACGGCTTCGACGCCGCCGAGATCGATGTGAAACTCACTGCCGACGGCGTTCCGATCGTCATGCACAACACCACGACGAAGGGGATGTTCGAGGGTGAAGAGCGTGCCGTCGAGAAGAGTACCTACTCCGAGCTCGCGTCGATGAAGCGCACCGTGCACCCCGAGGAGGGCGTCGACCGCTTCGACGACCTCATGAAGGCGATGAAAAAATGGCCCGAGACGCCCGTCGTGATCGAGATCAAGCCCGGGCGTGCGACGAACGGTGTGGAGGAGCTCGTCCGGCTCACCGGTGAGATACTGGCCAGGGAAGAGTCGCAGGCCCATCCCCTCTGCATAATGGGGGATATTCCGCCCGGATATTCTTATATACACAGCCACCTGCCCCGGCTGCCCTTCGGCATGTGCGAGGGAGGAAAATCGGAGCCCCCGCGCTCGCGGAGCGAAGCCGAGGACCTGCTCTGGCGGGTGAGTCTGCTGTCGAAGGGCTGCGCAGCGGCGTACAACCCGGAGGATGTCATGATAAACAGCCTCTTCATGCTCTACGCGAACTTCCGCGGACTGTGCGTCTTCGCCTGGTCGAGGAGCTCCTTCTTCAAGCCCTCGCAGTGGTCGGAAAACGGCCCCGGATGCGACAGGACGTATATCTCGGGGTACGATTCATGGACGATGGACCACGGTGAGAAGTACTTCTCCTACCCCGTGAGCATCGATCCCGCACCCGGCATGAAGCTCCGCTTCGGGACCGGCGAGCGCTTCGTACCGAAGGTACTCTGCCGTTACATGAACCTGCCGTCGGACGAGGCGGAGGCCGGCGCCGTGGTGCTGGAGGGAGAGCTCTCCCGCGACGCCGACGGGCGGTTCTACTCGGAAAAGCCGGGCAGCTGCCGCGTGATGTTCTCGCTTCGCGAGACGCTGCACTTCGGCGACGGGTTCACGCTGTGCACGGAGCCTCTCACTCTTGAATTCGAATAAGACGGTACCGCCCGGCGCAGTGCGCCGGGCGGCTTTTTTCTCTTCCGATATTTCAGCTGCCGTAATTCTGCTTCCGTTTTTTCAGCTGACTTTAGTTCAGTTGACCTTAGTTCGGCTGCCGTCAGTTCAGCTGCCGTAATATCGGCTGCTGTGAGTTCAGCTGACGTTAGTTCGGCTGCCGACATTTCGGCTAATTCCTGAAGGCAGCGGCAAATTACGGCTGCTGTGAGTTCAGTCCGCGGCATCCCGGGGCTTCCGGTTCGCGAGGAGCCGGATCCCCCACACGGCCGCCGCCGCGGTGACGAGGACCGCTCCGGCCCAGGGGTAGACCGCGGCCTTCGCGTTCGTCGTGCCGTAGATGTCGAGCACGCCCTTTACGACCGAACCGGTCCCGAAGGCGGCGATCCCTCCGCCGTACAGCTGCGTCGAAGCCCGCGGCGGCAGTCTCACGCCGCGCCCCTGCCTTCCGAACCTGAGGAAGAGCCGGAAGGGGAGATATCCGCCGAGGAGCGGGATGAGGAAAGCGTAGACCATGAACGCGGAGAACACTCCGTGGCTGAAGTATTCGTACACCGCTCCGAACAGGAGCATGAACGCCGACACGGCGGCGTAGTTGCGGCAGTTGACAGCTGCCCGTTTCATTGCTTCATCCGACGTATACAATGTCGCTCACGCTCCTTTCACTTATCCGTCCGCCGGAGGTCGGTCTGTTGATCACTTTTCCCATGTAGTACATCGTCGACGAGCCTCCGCCGTCGAGGTTGTATGCGACGGCGGCTCCGAGTCCCTGCATGAATTCGGCGAGCTCGCGAAGGGTAAGCCCGGCGCTGCCGGCCGTCCTGCCGTCGGACACGACGAACACGTAGTGACAGGGAGATATCATGCCGATCGCGGTCCGCGGATTGCTGGCCATGGCTCTGCCCACTTCGTCGTCTGAGTCGACCGAGATCAGACTGTCCGCGATCAGCGCGGGCCCGAAGGAGAACGCCTGCCATACGCCCCCTCCGACCAGCTGCGCCGCGGTGTAATCCGACGTGGATACGATACCCATGCTGCCGTCGGCGTATATGCACGCGAGCTCGGTCACGCTGCCGGAGGTCGAGCGGTACACCTTCCCGTTCCGTATCACATAGCCCCGCTCCTGGACGCCGTAGTAGTCGCCGTTGATCGCGAGGATAGCGCCGTTTTCGGCAGCGATGACCGATGTCTTTGCGGTGATGTTTCGGCCGTACGACGATTTGGCGAAAGCAGTCTTCAGGTACTCCGCCGACGATACGGTCACGTCGGCGACGTACAGTTCGGTGTCGAGATACCGGTATTCTTTGACGTCTATCGAGATGTTGCCGTCGGAATAGGATTCGTATCTCGCACCGGTCAGATACTGCGATACCGCGGACGCCCCGACCGCCGGGACAGCCGTTCCGGCCGCCTGAGACGTCGATCCCTGTTCTGATGCCGCGGCGCCGGTGACGTCTCCGGGGGCGGTATCAGGCGCGGCGGTATCGCGAGTGCCCGTCGCGGACGACGTGTCACCGCCTCCGGACAGCTTCTCTAGCGCTCCGGCGAAAGAACCTGAAACATCGTATGCCCCGTCTTCCATGATCCGTGAGATGATGAACGTATCGAGCATCAGGTATGCCGTGAAGCAGACCGTCAGACATACGCATATGAGTGTTATGATGTGTTTTTTCAATCCGGATTCCGCCTCCTCCCCCGCATGTCCCCGCGGGCCTTTTCACGCATCAATTATACAGCGTTTTGTTTAAAATAGATTGAAACCGCGGTCAATTTTCTCTGACATCATTTTCACTTTTCCTTCACTGTAGGATCTGTACGGTATAATGCAGGCCGGCCGGTCCCGACATCCCCACGGGTGCCGGCCTCTGCTCCGGCTTTTTCCTGAAACGCAGTAAGGCCGGCCGGGGCGAAAAAACTTGCAATATCGGGAGAAATATGATAAACTTATATAATAATCAGGAAATAGAAAACACCGGAGGAGGCTTCATGAGAAGCGGAAAAAAGAAAGACGGCAAAAGACGTGTAGTAAGCATCAGGGAGGAACTGGCGGCGAGGAAATACCGTTCGCCCGGGAAGTTCGTCTCTTTTTTGTATAATATCATAGGATCGACGGTCCTGCTCCCGCAGTACGCGCCGCATTTCAAATTCGACGACAGACTGCCTCCGGAGGGAGGACCCGCCATCGTCGTATGGAACCACCTCTCGCGCGTCGATCATCTCTACACGATGAAGGCGGTGTACCCGCACTCATACAACATGGTCGCCGGGTACAGCGAGTTCTTCCGCAGCCACCTGCACACGGTGTTCAAGCTGAATCAGATCATGCCCAAAAAGATCTACGAGCAGGACATCGCCGGCATCCGCGCGATGTATTCGATCCTGAAAAACGGGGGCATCGTGACTTTTTCTCCCGAGGGCATGAGCTCGATCTACGGGACGAACCAGCCGGTCGTTCCGGGGTCGGGGAGGTTCATACAGTTCTTTCACGTGCCGGTGTACTGCCTCGAGATGCGCGGCCAGTATCTGACCAGCACGAAGCAGTTCCTCAAGATCAGGAAGGGCCGGACCGAGGCCCGGCTGTACAAGCTCTTCACGCCGGAGCAGCTCGAGTCGATGACACCTGACGAGATCGACGCGAAGCTCAACGAGGCCTTCCGCCACGACGAATTCGAATGGACGAAGGAGCGCGGGATAAAGTGGAGGATGCACGGGCAGAGCTGCGAGCGGCTCGACGAGATCTGCTACCGCTGTCCGCGGTGCGGGACCGATCTTTCGATGAAGGCCGGTGGCGACAGGATACAGTGCGCGGTGTGCGGCAACGGAGCGGTCCTTAACGATTATTATGCCTTCGAGCCTTTCGACGGGAGCTGCGTCATACCCGAGTCGCCGTCGAAATGGGTCGAGCTTGAGCGCGCGGAGATCATCCGGGCGATAAGGGAAGACCCGGAATACAGCTTTTCTGAGCATGTGAAGCTCGGCTGCCTTCCGAATGACCACTACATAAAGAAAAAAGCCACGAGCGAGCTGTGCGGAGAGGGTGTCTTCACTCTTGACCACAGCGGAGCTCACTTCAGCGGCACAAAGGACGGGGAGCCGTGGAGCTTCGATCTCGGATACAACGTCCTGTATTCGCTCGTCATTATGACTACTACGGCAAAATTCGCGCTTTTCGTCGGCGGCGAGTTCTACGAATTCATGCCCGATCGCCGGACGGTCGGCAAGATGCTGCTGATCACCGAGGAGATGCACCGGCTGCATGTGAACCTTTGGAAGAACTTCCCCTGGAACGACGGTCTGTACGAAGGCATGGCACTGGGGATCGACGCCGCGGAGGACGCCGGCGGAGATGTCTCCGGGAACGTCTGAGGAAAGCTTCATACGCAGCCCTGAAGTCTGAAGGAGTACGGCCATGGGAAAAGAGAACGGAAAGAGCAGAGCACGCGGAAGGGCGGCGTTCGCGGTGTTTGCCGCGCTGTACGGTATCATATTGTTTTCGGTGCTCGAACTCGGAAAGCACACTGTCGCCGGGTGGATCCTCGCCGCCGCGGCGCTCGGCGGCTTCGTCCTGCTCCGGATAAAGGTCCTTGAGGGGAAGAAAGCCGGCATACGGCTCCTCGGATGGACGGGGCTTTTTGCGGTATCGGCGCTGATACTCGCCGTGTCGTGGCCTCCGGTGAGGAACGTCCCTGCGGTTAGCGGAAAGTCAGCCGGAAAGACCGGCGTCGTACATACCGCCGCCGGGGACGTCTCGGGCGTCCTGAGCGAAGACGGAAAGGTCGAGGTGTACGCCGGGATCCCCTATGCCGAGCCGCCCGTCGGCGCCCTCCGCTGGAGAGAGCCGGCCCCGAAGACGCCCTGGAAGGGGGTGCTCGAGGCCGACAGCTTCGCACCGATGTCGATGCAGACACGCAATCTTCCGATATACTATTCGCTTGCACAGATCATCGGTTATCACGACTACAGGATATCGCTTTCGGACAATTACCGCGAGCCGGTGAGCGAAGATTCGCTCTATCTCAACGTATGGAAGCCGGCCGGCGGCGCGGAGTCGCTCCCGGTGCTCGTATACATCCACGGGGGCTCGCTGCAGACGGGGCAGCCGTGGTACGCGGACTACAGCGGCGAATCGCTCGCCCGCGACGGCATAGTGGTTGTAAATATGGGCTACCGGCTCGGGATCTTCGGCTTTTTTGCCGACCCGGGGCTCGCGGCTGAGTCGTCACACGGCACGACGGGCAACTACGGCCTGCTTGACCAGATCGCCGCTCTCGAGTGGGTGAGGGACAATATTGCCGCCTTCGGCGGCGATCCCTCGAACGTCACGCTGGCGGGAGAGTCCGCAGGCTCGGCATGCGTGTCCGCGCTCTGCACGTCGCCGCTCGCGAAGGGGCTTTTCAGACGGGCGGTGTGCGAGAGCTCGACGGTCACAGCTCCGGAGCCCGCTCACTCCTTCAGGCTCTCCGCCGAGGCTTACGCGGCCGCGGAAAAGACGAAGGAGAGATTCGGCGCGGCCGATGCAGCGGCTCTCAGAGCAGTCCCGGCGGCCGATCTCGCACCGGAGATGAACTACCATCACCACATCACGGTCGACGGCTACGTGCTTCCGCAGACGCCCTGGGAGGCATATGAGAAGGGAATACACAACGAAGAGGCGAGGATGCACGGATTCAACCGCTATGAATCCGCCCCCTTCCTGCTCTTTGACAGGACGACGGCCGCGAACTACCCGGACAGGGTCCGTGCCTGGTTCGGCGCGGACGCCGCGAAAAAGGTCCTTGAGCTCTATCCCGCGACCGACAGCGCCGCGGCTGCCGCGGCATGGGCGGACATCTATTCCGCCGCGCTCTTCACCTACGGCCACTACTGCTGGGACAGGCAGGGCACCGGGTGCGGGATACCTTCCTATACCTATTACTTCACAAAGAACAACGGAAGGCTCGGCGCCTGGCACAGCGGAGAAGAGGTCTACCTCTACGGCAATATCCCGGATGACTCGAATCTTTACACCGGTGCCGACAGGGAGCTCAGCGCCATGATGAAGAGCTATTTCATAAACTTCATATCGGGAGGCGACCCGAACGGAGAAGGTCTGCCGGTATGGGAGGAGAGTTCCGCGGGCGGACGGCTGTTCGAGTTCGGCGAGCGCACCGGAATGACTGCATATCCTTTTGCGGATCTGCACGCGATCCTCGATGAGATGTACGGCACGGGACCTGAGAACGGGAAAGGGTGACCTGCACGGAATAACCGCCGGCCTGCCCGGGCCCGGCTGCCGACGGCAGGGCACCGATCGCGGCCGCGGCCGTCAGGATACCGGAAAAAGAAAGATCAACCGTATAAAAAGAGGAAACTGAAAAGGAGGGCAGGGCACAGTATCATGAAAAGACTTGACCTTGCGATAATCGGCCAGGGGCGCAGCGGAAAGAACATCCACGGCGCCTTCTACAGGAGCGAAGCCAACAAAACGTTCAACGTGCGCTATGTCGTCGATGCCGACGCCGTCAGCCGCGAGCGCGCGAAGGAGCTCTATCCCGGCTGCGAGACGCTTGCCGACTACCGGCTGCTGTTCGAGAAGAAGGGCATCGATCTTGTCGTGAACGCGTCGTATTCGGACATGCACTACTCAGTCACGAAGGACCTGCTCCGCCACGGACTGAACGTGCTCGTCGAGAAGCCGTTCGCCCGCAACCGCTGGGAATGCGAGGACCTTATCCGCACCGCCGGAGAGAACGGAGTGCTGCTCGCGGTCTTTCAGCAGACATTCCTCGCGCCCTTCTACCTCAAGGCGAAGAGTGTGGCGGACAGCGGCCTCCTCGGGCGCATCGAGCAGATAAACATCCGTTACAGCGGCTATGCCCGCCGCTGGGACTGGCAGACGACTCAGAAGAGGATGGGAGGCAGCACATACAACACGGGGCCGCACCCGATCGGCCTCGCGCTCGGATTCCTCGATTTCGATCCCCTGGCGAAGGTCGTATACTCAAGGCTCGATACGGCGATCACGAGCGGCGACGCCGAGGACTACTCAAAGATCCTCATCACCGCTCCCGGAAAGCCTCTCGTCGACATCGAGATGAGCGCGGTCGATCCGTACAGCACACACAATCTGCAGATCACGGGCACCCGCGGCGCGCTCAGGGCAACGCCGGCGAAATACGAGCTGAAATACTGGGTCGAGGACGAGAACCCTCCGCGGCCGGTCGTGCATGAGACGCTGCGGAACGCAGACCACGAGCCGGTCTACTGCGGGGAAAAGCTCATATGGCACGAAGAGAGCGGAGAATTCACCGGGACCGCCTTCACGACGGCAGTTTACTCGTTCTATGATAACCTTTACCGCGCGCTGACCGAGAAAGCGCCCCTCGCCGTGCCTCCCGAGAAGGTCGCGGATATCATAGGGGTCATCGAAAAAGTGCACGCGGACAACCCGCTGCCGGTGAGATTCTGAGGTGAAAAATGTACAGAACAGCTTTTCTGGGCGTCGAGAATTCGCACGCCGACACCTTCCTCCGCTTTATGAAGGAGGATAAGGACGGCGAGTTTTCGGACATCGAGGCCGCCGGCGTGTACAGCGTCGATCCGGCGGCTTCGGCGAAACTTCACGAAAAATACGGTGTGCCGGTCATGGAGTCGCCCGACGAACTCGCGGGCAGGGTCGACGGAGTGATCGTCACAGCCCGGCACGGCGACTTCCACCTGCCGTACGCGAAGCCGTACCTTAGGTGCGGCATACCCGCATTCATCGACAAGCCGGTCACCGTCTCCGAGAGCGACGCGCGCGAGCTCGCGTCGCTGCTTGAGAAGTACCGCGTTCCGTATACCGGCGGGTCATGCCTCAAATACAGCCCGTCGCTCCTCGCGCTGCGCGACGCGCACCTGAGCGGCGAAGGCGGGAAGACCGTCGGCGGAGTCCTCCGGTGCCCAATCTCGATGTCGAGCCCATACGGCGGGTTCTATTTCTACGCGCAGCATCTCGTCGAGGCCGTCATCACCGTGTTCGGCGACGGCATAAAGACCGTCGGTGCCCACCGCACCGCTTCAGGCGCGACGGCAGTCTTCTCCTACGACGGCTTCGACGTCACGGGGTGTTTCACCGAGGGGATCTACCGCTACGAGGCGTACAGATTCGCGGAAAAGGAGTCGTCGGGGGGAGTGTTTCCCGTCGATGCCCCGTGTTTCCTAGAGGAGTTCAGAGCCTTTCACAGGCTGCTCCGCGGGGAGGGCGAAAACCCGTCTGCGGAGCACTTCATGAAGCCGGTGTTCGTGATGAACGCGGCGGTCCGCTCTTTCGCGAGCGGCAGGGAGGAGCCCGTCGGAGTGCTCTGCCCGGCCGGCGATGCCTTCGACGGACGGTCGCAACAATCTGATTGATTTTTCAATAATTTATATGATATATTAAAATGTCGCGCCTGCGGAGCGCCACTTTGGCGTTTCCGCACTCATGCGACAGAGAAAGACAAGACTAATGAAAAAACCTCAGCCAAAACAGCCGATTCCGCTCTGGAGGAAGATACTGTCCTGCGTCGCGGTCGCCGGCGTCCTGCTGTTCGTCCTCTTCGCGGGACTGAATTTCTACCGGTCCATCCAGAAACTGGACAACTCGCTGAAATTCAACAACTTCAGCTTTACCGGGCTTTACGATCTGATCGCGGGAAGAAAGACCGAAAAAAAAGAGACCGTGACGGTCTCGGTCCAGGACGCCGCCGGAGTCAGGATAACCTCGCAGAATCCCGTCGAGGTAATCCCCGGAGAGCGTGTCGTATTCAAATATGAGACCGATGAGGGGACGGTCATCGACAGCGTTATCGGCGCTGATTCATTCGACTCTTCCGAGATCGTGCTCTCTTCCGTAAGATACCCGACCACCGTCGCGATAAACTCGAGGATCCCGGTCAGGGGGACCTCGGTCTGCCGGGTCGCGGATTTCGGGGACGGGTACGGAGAACTGCCCGGAACCGTTAAGACCGAGCAGAGCGAGTCGCTCTCCTCCGTTACTCTCAGCTTCTCGGCGGAGGCGGAAGACTGCTTCGAGTTCGTCTGCTACACCTCCGGAGCACCGGCGTCGGAGGGCGGAAGGGTCATTTCCGAGACCTCCGAGACCGTCCTGTCTCCCGCCGATCTCTCGGTCACCTATTACGCGAATTTCAGACGGACACACGCATATCTGACTCTTGCTGAAGTTGACGGACTCGTCATCAGGACGCCGGCCAGACTGAAGGCGGCCGTTGGAACGAGGGCCTTCTTCATCGTCGGAACCGAGCGCGGAGCGGTCATAGAAAAG
>JAEEGL011542269.1_pt1 | contig 13940 bp, 12 predicted proteins | sample 9134231 | NCBI WGS metagenome assembly JAEEGL01 (sample SAMN16246548, study PRJNA631951) | gut metagenome | biome: gut microbiome; feature: rumen; material: fiber-attached | host: Bos | place: Iran: Karaj | collected 2018-10
ATCCCCGTCCCCAGTGGCTGTCCATGCCGGAGGCTGTCAAGCACTGTACCCAGGGCATAGGCATCTGGGAATGGGCCAGCAACGACCAGGGACAGGAACCGGATATTGTCTTTGCCTGCGCCGGAGAGACCCCGACGCTGGAAGCACTGGCGGCCGTCTCCATTCTGCGCAAGGAACTGCCGGAGGTGAAGATCCGTTTCATCAATGTGGTGGATCTTTTCAAGCTCCAGCCCGCCAGCGAGCATCCGCACGGCCTGACCGATGCGGAATACGACATTCTCTTCACGAAGGATAAGCCGGTACTTTTCAACTTCCACGGGTACGCCAGCCTGGTGCATGAGCTGACCTACCGCAGGCACAATAACCGCTGGATGCACGTCCGCGGTTATAAGGAGGAAGGCACGATTACGACGCCTTTCGATGTGCGTGTGCAGAATGATGTGGACCGCTTCCACCTGGTGCAGGAAGCCATCAAGTTCCTGCCCGGACTCGGCAACCGGGGCGCTTACCTCTATCAGAAGATGAGTGACAAGCTGGTCGAGCACAAGCAGTACATCCATACCTATGGAACCGATCTGCCGGAAATTGCGGAATGGAAGTGGGAAGACTAAAAGGGCAGGAGGCAAATTGCATTTGACCCTGTTATGGAAGTATTGTACAATTAAACAGTTGGGCAATCTGCGGCTGCCGGCATTTTCAGCCGCATCGATACTGATAGATGAGACAAGGAGAATAAGCAAATGAGCAAGGTAACGGAAGATATCCGCTATATCGGAGTGAATGATCACGAGATCGACCTGTTTGAAGGACAGTATATTGTGCCGGAAGGCATGGCCTACAATTCATATGTGATCCTCGACGAGAAGATTGCCGTCATGGATACGATCGAGGTGCATTTCACTCAGGAATGGCTGGACAATCTCGCAAAAGAGCTGAACGGCAGAAAACCGGACTATCTCGTAGTGCAGCATATGGAGCCAGATCATTCCGCCAGCATCAAGGCTTTCCTGGAGGTCTATCCGGATGCCGTTGTAGTGGCAACGGACAAGGCTTTCAAGATGATCGGCAATTTCTTCAGGGATCTGGATCTGGGCGATAAGAAAATTGTGGCAGCCAACGGTGCCACCCTGGAGCTGGGCGCACATACGCTGACCTTTGTACATGCGCCGATGGTACACTGGCCGGAGGTTATGATGACCTACGACGCCAAAGACAAGGTGCTGTTCTCTGCAGACGGATTCGGCAAGTTCGGCGCACTGGATGCGGAACCGGAGATTGAAGACGATGATCCCTACGGCTGGTCCTGCGAAGCCCGCAGATATTATTTCGGCATTGTGGGCAAGTATGGCCCGCAGGTACAGGCAGTGCTGAAGAAGGCGGCCGGACTGGATATTCAGATCATCTGCCCTCTGCACGGACCGGTTCTGTCCGAAGACCTGCCCTATTATATCAACCTTTATGATACCTGGTCTTCCTACCGTCCGGAAAATACCGGCGTAGTCATTGCCTATACCTCCGTATACGGCAACACGAAGAAGGCAGTGGAGATTCTGGCGGAAAAACTCCGTGAGAAAGGCTGCGGGACCGTGGAAGTCACGGATCTTGCCAGGGACGATATTGCGGAGGCTGTGGAAGACGCGTTCCGCTATGACAGGCTTGTGCTGGCAACCACAACCTACAATAACGAAATCTTCCCCTTTATGAGCCATTTTATTGCCGACCTGGTGGAGCGCGGCTACAGAAACCGTAAGATCGGCCTGATCGAGAACGGCTCCTGGGCACCGCAGGCAGCGAAGATCATGAAGCAGAAGATGGAAGGACTGAAGGGCATCGAGTGGCTGGATACAACGGTATCCATTCTTTCCTCCCTCAGCGAAGAGAATTTTGCCCAGCTGGACGCTATGGCAGAGGAGCTGGTGAAATAATCTGATGTTGGGATCAAAAGGTCTTTTATCCCCAATCCCGCATTTTTATCGGAGCAAGCTCCGCAAAGCGGGCCCTTGACCCTTACGTTAACATATGAGTTGTCCGGCAGATGGGCAGCTTATGAGGCAAATGCTACCGGTGCGGCCGAAATCATTGGCACTGGTAGCATTTTTCTGTGATAATGTCAGCCAGGTATTCCTCTGATGCTACTGTGTGGATTGGTTTTAGCGTTTCCGGTAGCATTTTATTAAAATTATGTAAACCAAACCCGCAAAAAATGCTACTAAAGTGGGTGATTTTCAGACAGCTGGTAGCATTTCGCAATATTATGTTAACCGAGGAGTATTCATGAACGATACTTTATGGACAATTCTGCTGATCCTGATCCTTGTTTTCCTGGCGGCGGCGCTGGTCCTGCTGGTCATACTTCTTGTCCGGACCGGGCGTGCCAGCCGGGAAGATATGGTGGATGAGCTTGTGGAAGAGCTGCTGGAGGAGACCGGACGCGAACTTGAAATGAAGCTGGATGATACGGAAGACCGGCTGACGGAGAGGGTTGCGCGCAATGTGGGCGAGGTCCGGCAGGATATTAATTCCCGCCTGGCCCATGACGCTGAAGAAAACCGGCGCAACCGGCAGGAGGTTTCCGAAATGATCAGCCGCAACCAGGACAAGCTGGAGCGTTCCCTGAAGGTGGCCGTATTTGAAATGCAGGAAACCAATAAGCAGAAGCTATCCGATATGCAGGCGGAGATCAACAGCAAGCTGGATACTTCACTGAACCAGCGGCTGGATGCGTCCTTCCGTTCGGTGGGGGAACAGCTGAACCGCCTGTACGTTTCCCTTGGGGAGCTTGGCAAGCTGGAGGACGGCGTGCAGTCCCTGAATAAGACATTAAGCAATGTGAAAACCCGCGGGATTTTCGGGGAAATGCAGCTGGAGCACATTCTGGCGGACATTCTTTCAGAATCTCTTTATGATAAAAACGTGGTGACGAAGCTGAGCGGCGGCGCCAACCGGGATGCGGTGGAATTCGCGGTGCGCATCCCTGACAAGGAAGTGCAGGGAAGCTTTATGTATCTGCCGATCGACTCCAAATTCCCGGCAGCGGCGATGGAACGGATCCGCCTGGCTTCGGAGAATGCTGACGCCGAGGAACTGCAGAAGGGCATCCGTGAACTGGAAGTCCGGGTGCGTACCGATGCGAAGGACATCATGGAAAAATACCTGGATCCGCCGCACACGACGGATTTCGGCATTATGTTCCTGCCCACGGAATCGCTGTATGCAGAGGTGCTCAGGATCCCGGGCCTGGTAGAAGACTGCCGGTCCAGATACCATGTGGTCATTACAGGACCCACTACGGTGGCGGCGCTGCTGAATTCCCTGAGCATAGGCTTCCGCTATATGGCGGTCAATAAAGACTCGCAGAACATTCTCCGGCTGCTCTCCGCAATCAAGACGCAGTACGGGACTTTGAGCAAGCTTATCGAAACGGCCGGGAACCGGATCGACCTGGCAAAACGGGCCACGGAGGACCTGCAGCACAGGACGGAGATTATCAACAGGAAGCTGTCTTCCGTGGAAGAGCTGGACCCGCTGGAAGCCCACAGGCTCCTTGGCACAGGGGAAAGCACACTTTCCGGGGATAATGATTTACCGGATTGACATAATTTGCAGCAAGGCGGTTGACTTTAATAGTTTTCAATGTTAAAGTTTCATAGAATAAAGTGTTAAAATTTAAAAGTGAGAAAGTGCTGCACTTTCCCGCTGGAAAGGCACAGATTATGAATCCAAAATTACAGACTCCGGAAGTTGACCATCTTTTCGATGCTATTTTGAAACTGGAAAACCGTGAAGAATGTTATAAGCTGTTTTCCGATGTCTGCACCATCAAGGAACTGCTGGCAATGGCGCAGCGCTATGAAGTTGCGATGATGCTGACACAGAAAATGACCTATCTGGATATCGCGGATAAAACCGGGGCTTCCACAGCCACCATCAGCCGGGTTAACCGCTCGCTTACCTACGGGGAAGACGGTTATCTGATGGTGTTTGAGCGGCTCGGTGTGCTAAAAAAAGCCGGCGAATAAGACAGCGCAATGACAGACAGCCGCAGGAACGGCTGTTATCATTGTTGTTTTGAAAGGAGAACTGACATATGGCAATGTCCTCAGAGGAACGCAGAAGAAGAATGCATCAGGCGATGCAGACGGGCAGCGCGGCCGGAGACGGGACAGAAGGAAGAAGGCGGCGCGGGGCATCCGTCCGCAGAACAGGAATGACGGAGAGAACCCGTGAGACGGCAGCTGATGATTATATGACGGCTGAGAGCGGACGGACGGAAGCGCCGGCCGGTGCCGCATGGCCGGAGCGGGAGGAACGTCCCAGGAGATCCCGCTACAGTGAGAATACAGAAAGCAGAGAGTTAAACGACAGGAGGGACGGTACGGAACGCCGTTCCAGGTCAGAACAGCCCGAACGCGGCAGAGAAGGGCGGCCGGAGCGCGGTACTGGCCGGCGCAGCCGGAGAGGCGGCGCAGGCGGTGACGGACCGGACCTGCAGATCCTGGTGCCCCTGATTCTGGCGATTGTACTGATTATTGCCCTGCTTTTCGGCATCCGGGCGCTCATGAAGAAGAGCGGCGGCAGCGGAAAGGAAAGCAGCACGGCGGCTGTCAGTGCAGAGACAGAGGAAAGTACAGAGGAAACCACGGAACCGGAGCCGGAGACGGCCGCTTCGGAGGAAGTTCTGGCACAGGCATCCCTGCTGGCAGCCCAGTATGATTATGATGCTGCCATTGACCTGCTGAAGGAACAGACTGATTTTGCGAACGACGAAGAAGCGCAGATGGCTGTCAAGGAGTATGAGGAGATCAAATCGACCCTGGTCAGGCAGGATCTCCATGAGATCACCCATGTATTCTTCCACATTCTCATGCCAAACCCCAAATGGTCCCTGGACTCTTCCAAATTCGGCAAGCAGGCGGACGGATATAACAGCCTGATGACCACTGTGGACGAGTTTAATAAGATGCTGGAAGAAATGTACCGGAAGGGCTTTGTCCTGGTGGGCCTGCACGACATGGCGCATATCGAGAAACAGGCAGACGGTACTGAAAAAATGGTGGAAAATGACATTATGCTTCCGCCGGGCAAGAAGGGCGTGGTCATGTCCGAGGACGACGTCTGCTACTACGAATACATGGAAGGGGCCTGGTTCGCCGATAAGATGATTATCGGGGAGGACGGCCGGCCGACCACGCACATGACGGATCCGGACGGAACGGAGCATGTCGGGGCTTACGATGTGGTCCCGCTTCTGGATGAGTTTATCGACAAGCATCCGGACTTCTCCTACAGAGGATCCAAAGCCATCATCGCGTTTACAGGCTACAACGGTATTCTTGGCTACCGTACGGACGAAACCTACGAGCCGGGATTTGATAAAAATGCGGTCGGATACGGTTCTGCCATGACCCCCAACCCCAACATCGAAGAGGACCGCAAGGAAGCGGTCAAGGTGCTGAAGGCGCTGGTGGCCGACGGCTATGAACTTTCTTCCCACAGCTGGGGACACAAGGATATGGGCGCCATCGACATGAAGCTCTTCCGCACGGACTGCAACCGCTGGGATAAGAACGTCAACTCCCTGATCAAGGAAGCTACCGGCGAAAACTGCGACATCATGATCTACCCGAAGGGCGCGGACGTGGAAAACTGGCATAATTACACCCATGCCAATGAGCGCTTTGACTATATGTACCAGAAGGGCTTCCGCTATTTCTGCAATGTAGACTCCTCCCAGTACTGGGTCCAGCTGGGGGATGATTACGTCCGCCAGGGAAGGCGCGCACTGGACGGCTACAATATGTGGATCGATATCCATGACGGCAAGAACAGGCTGAACGATCTGTTTGACAACGTTTCGGAGATATTTGACAGCGCGCGTACCACCCCGGTTCCGCCGTATTGATGCAGGAACCTGCGGACAGGGATTCAACTATATTCCGGCTTTGCCGGCAATCAATGCGAAGCAGCTGATATGATCAATTATATTCATGGCATTTTAAGCGAGATTTCGGAGGGCAGCATCGTCGTGGAAGCAGGCGGCGTCGGCTACGGCATTCATGTGCCGGCAACCGTCATCGCGGAAATCCCGGCGGTGGGCACCGAGGTCAAAATATATACCTATTATTCTGTCAAGGAAGACAGCCAGAGCCTGTACGGCTTCCTGTACCGGGAAGACCGGGAAATGTTTGAAAGCCTGATCAGTGTCAACGGGGTCGGCCCCAAGGGAGCTCTTTCCATTCTGTCCGTACTGCCGCCGGACGATCTCCGGATGGCAATTCTGACAGGAGATGCCAAGTCCATCAGCATGGCCCAGGGCATCGGCAAGAAGACAGCAGAGCGCCTGATTGTGGACCTGAAGGACCGGATCAGCAAGGCAGGCACTGCTTTCAGCGGAAATCTGAACGCAGACCTGGGGAGACATGGCGCTGCGGCAGGCCAGGCCGGCGCGGGCGCAGCAGGCCCCATGGCCGAGGCGATCGATGCGCTTGTTGTACTGGGATATACCAGGATGGAAGCGGGACGCGCCGTAGGCAGCATAGCGCTGCATGACGGCATGACCACTGAGGACATTTTAAAGGCAGCCCTGAAGAATATCCGGCTGTGATGGAAAACAGAGGCAGCGTATTTGGGTAAAGAACAGAAGAATTCTGATATTATCAATGCAGGCAGAGGCAGGCGGCTGATCCGGTCGGCGGCCTGCCTGTTTTTGCTGATTCTGGCCTGTATGGCAGGAGGCTGTACCGCGGCCGGAGGGTCCGGAACAGGCACAAACACAAAAACCGGCGGGAAGGACGGCTATCCCATAACCCGGGACAGCTATCTGCTGGACACTTTCTGTACGCTCACCATATATGAGGGCGGCGGGGAGGCGGCCATGGAGGCGGCTTATGCCCGTCTGCAGGAACTGGATGCACTTTTGGACTACAATAAGGAAGGCTCTGATCTCTACAGGATCAATCACCGGGAAGGGGAACGGGTAGAAATCAATCCGGATACAGTCCGGCTCCTGGAGCTGGGACGGGAATTCTGTGACCTGACCGGCGGGGCACTGGAACCTGCGATCCGCCCGGTAACGTCCCTTTGGGATTTTAAGGAAGTTAAAAAGGTGCCGGAGAGGGAGAAGCTGGAAGAAGCGCTGGAACAGGTACACAGCCAGGCCTGGGAAGTAACCGGCACAGAGTTTTATTCAGAGGATCCCGCGGTGCGCATTGACGCGGGCGCATTTGCCAAAGGATTTGTGGCAGATGAAGTCAAGCAGGCAATGATGGATGCGGGAGTCACGTCCGGGCTGATCAATCTCGGCGGAAATGTACTGTGTCTGGGCGCCAAGCCGGATGGCAGTCCTTTTGTTATTGCCATGAAGGACCCATCCGCGGACAATGCAATGCATTACCGGGAGGACGAACTGCTGGAGCTGGAAGACATTTCTGCGGTAACCGCCGGCATTTATGAGCGATGTTTTGAAGAAAACGGTGTTCTGTATCACCACATCATGGATCCGCAGACCGGTTACCCGGTACAGAACAATCTGGTTTCCGTGACTGTGACAGGGCGTTCCTCTGCCATATGCGACGCGCTGTGCACAGCCATATTTGTCATGGGAGAAGAAAAGGGAACCGCTTTCCTGAAAGAGTTCAACGAGCCTCTGGAAAGCGAGTATAAAGCGTATTTTCTTAGAAAACAGGAATGATCAGTTTAGAACGACAACTGGATATCCGGCCTTCTTATCCGTTTGAGGAACTGGCGCCTTTGGAGCAGCTGCTGTTTTTTGATATAGAAACTACAGGGCTTACTGCCTCTAAAGCGGCATTATACCTGATCGGCGCGGTGCACTGGAAGAATGGCTGCTGGACGCTGGAGCAGTTTTTCGCGGAAAACATGCTGGAGGAGCCGGAACTCCTGGAGGCCTTCTTTGACATTCTCCAAAGCAAACGGAGCCATGGCCGGGTCATCCTCATCAGCTACAACGGCGATGGCTTTGATGTTCCATTCCTGAAAAACTGTATCCGCCAGTACCGGCTTCCCTATGATTTTAACGGGACACTCAGCCTGGATCTTCTCAAAAAGGTGCGCCCGTATAAGCATTTTGCCGGGCTGCCGGACTGCCGCCTAAAGACGGTGGAAAAAGCGGTGGGGATCGAGCGGGAAGACCGCTTTAACGGCGGAGAACTGATATATGTGTATGAAGAATACCTCAGGCTGAAGGCGCTGGATCCGGAGAGCTGCGAGTCGACACCGCTGAACGAAAAGCTGGAGGACCACCTTCTGAAGACACTGCTTCTCCATAACGCGGAGGATATTGCGGACATGCCCATGGTGATGGACATGCTGGCCTATGAAGCCTTGTTTGCAGGAGGATATGAGATTTCCTCCGCTGCGCTGGAAGACGGAGTATGGGATATACGGGCCAGGCTGAGAATGCCGCTGCCGAAAGGCTTTTACAGGGAAATGCCGGAATGGACTCTCAGCATCAGCGAGGAGGATCCGTATCTGCTGAATCTGGCGGTGCCCGTATATCAGGGTGAACTGAAATACTTCTTTGTAGATTATAAAAACTATTACTACCTGCCGGCAGAGGACTATGCGATCCATAAGTCCGTAGGAGAGTTTGTGGACCGCAAGGCAAGGCGCAGGGCGACTGCCGCCACCTGCTACCAGCGGAAAAGCGGCGCGTTTATCCCGCAGCCGTCCCCGGTACTGACTCCCTGCTTTTACAGGGCTTATAAGACCGCGCCGGCCTATGGCCTGCTGCCGGAAGGCGGCGCGCCTGACGGGGATACGGCAGCCCGCTATGTCAAAGCGGTACTGCAGTCACTGCTCTGAGGAAGGAACAGGATACAGATGGCAAGAATTATCAATACAGGCATTACAAGTGAAGAAAAGGTCCTGGAAACGAAGCTCAGGCCCCAGCAGCTGGATGACTACATCGGACAGCAGCGCATCAAGGACATGATGAAGGTATATATCCAGGCTGCCAGAAACCGGGGGGAGTCCATGGACCATGTGCTTTTCTACGGACCGCCCGGTCTTGGCAAAACCACACTGGCAGGGATTATTGCCAATGAAATGGGTGTCAATATGAAGGTGACCAGCGGCCCTGCCATTGAGAAGCAGGGGGAACTGGCAGCGATCCTCAACAACCTGCAGGAAGGAGATGTGCTTTTTATCGACGAAATCCACCGCCTGAACCGTCAGGTGGAGGAAGTCCTGTATCCGGCCATGGAAGATTTTGTGATTGACATCATGCTGGGACAGGAGGCATCGGCCCGATCCGTCCGCCTGAACCTGCCGCATTTCACTCTGGTGGGGGCTACCACCCGGGCAGGCCTTCTGAGCGCTCCGCTGCGTGACAGGTTCGGCATCATGGAGAAGATGGAGTTTTATACGCCGCAGGAGCTGAAGACGATTGTGCAGCGCTCCGCCAGGGTGCTGGGCGCGGAAATCGATGAGGAAGGAGCCATGAGAATCGCCATGCGCAGCCGGGGAACGCCCCGTCTGGCCAACCGGCTTCTCAAGCGGGTAAGAGACTTTGCCCAGGTCAGGTATGATGGCAACATTACCCGGGAGGTCGCGGATTACGCGCTGGACATTCTGGATGTGGACAAACTCGGACTGAACCAGAACGACCGGGAATACCTGATGACGATCATCGACAAATTCCACGGGGGACCGGTGGGCGTGGACACCATAGCCGCCGCGCTGAGCGAGGATGCGGGGACCCTGGAGGATGTGATTGAACCCTACCTGATGATGAAAGGCCTGGTGCAGAGAACGCCAAGGGGACGCATGGCCACACAGAATGCCTACGAACACCTGGGGATTGCCTGGACAGGCCAGCAGCAGCTGAAATTTAACTGAGCAGCAGCCAATACCATAAGGCGGATAAGGAGACTACCGTGACGGATTTTATGGACAGAAAAACAACAGAACAGACAACGGATGTACTGATTGGCGGAAAAATCTATTCCCTGGCAGGGGGTGACCCGGCGTATCTGCAGAAGGTGGCCGGACTGCTCAATGCCAAACTGGCAGAAGTCCGGAGCACTCCGGGATATAAGCATATGGATCCGGAATACCGTCAGCTGATGATGAATCTCAATCTGGCGGATGAGTATTTCCGTGCCAGGGAGGAAGCGGAGCAGTACCGGGCGGAGGCCGCAGCCAGAGAGAGCGAGCTGTATACTGCAAGACACGACCTGGTCAGCCTGAAGCTGAAGCTGGAAAATGCCCTCAAACAGCAGGATGTGCTGGAGAGACGCGTGGAGGAATGGAAAAACCGCTACGAGGAGCAGAAGGAAGCCAGGAACTGATCCTTTTTCGCGGGGAGAGTACAGACGGCACCAGGGGAAAAAGCTGCAGAGGATACTGCAGCCGTACATTACAGGCGGACAGAATGCTGGAACGGGGAATTCATAAAACAGAGCTGCTGTCGCCGGCCGGTTCTTTTGATGCGGCAAGGGCAGCAGTCAATGCGGGAGCGGATGCCATCTATATGGGCGGGCCGCTCTTTTCCGCGCGCGCATATGCAGAGAGCTCAAAGGAAGATATGCTGGCGGAAGCGATCCGCTTCTGCAGGGTCCGGGGCGTGAAGGTCTACATGACGCTGAATATTCTCATGAAGGAAAGGGAAATGCAGCAGCTGGAGAGCTACCTGGCGCCTTACGCGGAAGCCGGACTGGATGCTGTGATTGTACAGGATCCCGGCGTATTCCGCATGGTCAGGGAATGCTTTCCGAAACTGGATATCCATATGAGCACCCAGGCAACCATCACCGGCTGGCGCTATGCCAGGCGACTCTGTGAATGCGGGGCGCACCGGATCGTACTGCCCAGGGAGCTTTGCCTGGAGGAAATCCGGGAGATCAGGGAACGTACGGGAGCGGAACTGGAAGGATTTGCACACGGGGCGCTTTGCTATGCCTACAGCGGGCAGTGCCTGATGAGCTCCATGATCGGCGGACGTTCCGGAAACAGGGGAAGGTGCGCGGGAACCTGCAGGCTTGCCTATGATATTCTGGATGAAGACAGGAAGCCGCTGAAGGGCGGAAGAAACAAATACGTACTGTCCATGCGGGACCTGCAGACCATCGGAAGGCTCCGGGAAATGTCTGAAGCCGGTGTATATTCCTTTAAGCTGGAGGGACGGATGAAGGCACCGGTATATGTGGCTGCGGTGACGGCCGTCTACAGAAAATATCTGGATATGCTTTCCGAAAGCAGGGAAGGCAGGGAATACGGCAAAGAAACAGAAGCCGCCCGGGACCTGGCGGAACTGGAAGAAGTTTTCTGCCGCGGCGGTTTTACGGATGGGTATCTGGACGGAAGGAAAGGCCGGGAAATGCTGACCTGGGAAGAAAAAGACAGGTTCCGGCAGCGTGACGAAGAGCTGATACACCGTCTTGAAGAGCAATATCTGAAGAATGACAGAAAAATCCGCGTGCGGGGAGAAGCATATTTCCGGAAAGGAGAACTTCCTTTCCTGCGCCTGGAGGAAACCGGAGGAAGGGCAGAAGCCGCTGTGTATGGAGACATCACCGTCAGTGAAGCCCTTCAGAAGCCGCTGGAAGCAGAAGAGTTAAAAACCAGGCTGGGACGCCTGGGGGATACGGATTTTATCATGGAAGATCTCCGGATCAGGATGGACGATGGCATTTTCCTGCCGGTAGGCAGCCTGAATGCGTTGAGAAGAAAGGCCGCGGATGAATTGGAAAGACGCCTGCTGGCGGGTGACAACTGAAGATAGAGGGCAGTTTTCTGCGGCGCTGGAGTTATTGCAGGCAGGAAACGAGATCTGCCTGGATGCTTCTTTCAGCAATCCGGCAGACTGGAGGTCCGATACAGCGGCAGCCCATGAGAAGGGACTGGCCTGCGGCCTCAGGATGCCGCATATCTGGAGACAGGACGCGGAACGGTTTTTCGAATCAGAAAAGGATCGTCTCCGGGAGGCGGGTTTTGATTTCTATCTCTGCCGGAACATGGAGAGCCTGTATTATCTGGAAGAGCACGGACTCCTGGAGAATGCCGGTTATGCGCTGGACCACAGTATTTATGTGACCAACCGGGAAGCCTGGCGCATGCTGCAGGAACTTCTGCCGGGCGGCAAAACCGGCATAGCGGCGTGTGGAACGGAAGAAGGAAATTCACTGAAAAAGCCCCGGAGTCTCTGCGCTTCCCTGGAACTGAACGAGGGAGAGTTGGCGGATCTGAAAGAGATTTTGCAGGGGGAAACCGCTTTTGAACTGACGGTTTACGGGAGAGCGCCCATGATGGTCAGCGCCCAGTGCGTGAAGAGAAATTCGGGAAACTGCGATCACAGGCCGGCTGTATTGTATCTGAAAGACCGCACGGGATCGGAAATGCCGGTTAAAAACTGCTGCCGTTTCTGTGGCAGTACGATCTACAATGCTGTTCCCCTGGTTCTGTATGACCTTTGGACAAAAGAGCGCATCCTGGCGCCCGACATTTTCCGTTTTGAATTTACAACGGAAAGCGCAAAGGAGGTCCGGGCAGTCCTGCAGGCAGGAACATGGACGCAGGGAACATTTACCCGGGGACATTTCCGGAAGAGTGTGCAGTAAAAGAGTTTCTTCAGGCCTGTCTCAGAGACTGCGGACTGTGGTTTTCCGATTGAAAAAACTTTGATATATATATGACATTTTTCAAGAGGTTTCTTGATATCAGAGGTCAATTGCGCTATACTAACAACGGAATTGTATTCCAGGGAAGAAGGCGGTTATATGATCGAGGCCGTAAGCTGCGGGGGCATTGTAATATATCGCGGCAAAATACTTTTACTTTATAAAAACTATAAAAACCGATATGAAGGCTGGGTTCTCCCCAAAGGAACAGTGGAAGAAGGCGAGACCCACGAGATGACAGCTCTCCGTGAAGTGAAGGAAGAAACCGGAGCGGATGCGGAGATCGTAGAATTTATCGGCAAAAATTCCTACTCCTTCCTGGTTCCGGAGGACAAGGTCGAAAAAGATGTCTACTGGTACCTGATGAAGAGCGGTTCGTACTACTCCCGGCCGCAGACGGAGGAGTATTTCAGGGACAGCGGTTATTACAAATACCATGAGGCGATCCACCTGCTGAAATTTGCCAATGAAAAGGATATTCTGGAGAGGGCATATGCCGCTTACCAGAGACTCAGGAGGGAAGGAAGCTGGAGCTGAGGATGCGCGGAGCCGGGAATACCGGAACAGTATTCATGAAGAATCGTCCTGCAAACTTCACTTTCATATGATAACAAAATAATACAGGGATCAGACAGAGAGGCAGAACAGCCGGAAGTCGGATCCTTTTTATTTGTCCAGGAGAAGCTGTTCAGGGTTCCCGGGAATACAGGAGGGCGGTCCTTGGAAGATATGTTCGGAAAACCGTTTTCCCCGGGCGCGGATGAAACTTTCTCCGGTTCCCTTGCCTGCCGGGAACGGATAGAGTAAAATATTAAGTTAATGGACTTCATAAGAACACACAAATACATATTGCTTCTTTTATACTGGCCGGTATACCTGATCGGTTTCTTTACCATAGACCGGCTGTCGCTTTCCCATTATGTCATTGTCTGCGGCCTGGACCGGCTGATTCCCTTCAACGAATATATGGTGATTCCGTACGCGCTGTGGTTTTTCTGGTTTCCCGGCTGGGTATTCCTTTTCCTTTGGATGTCTCTGAAAGGGGCGTCCGGGGAGAAACGGCTGGCGGCTGAAGATTTTGTTAAGCTGGCTTTGGTGATGTTCAGTTCCATGACCCTCAGCCTGATTACCTATCTGGTCTGGCCGAATGCGGTAGACCTGCGGGAACCCATCGGGAGGACAAATCTCTGCGCCAGGGCGGTGGAACTTATCAGGGAAGCGGATACGCCCTACGGCGTATGCCCGTCCATTCATATAGCCACGATCATTACCGAGCTGCTGGTTATACGGGACAGCACGCAG
>JAEEGL014160556.1_pt1 | contig 13940 bp, 13 predicted proteins | sample 9134231 | NCBI WGS metagenome assembly JAEEGL01 (sample SAMN16246548, study PRJNA631951) | gut metagenome | biome: gut microbiome; feature: rumen; material: fiber-attached | host: Bos | place: Iran: Karaj | collected 2018-10
CGGTAAAAAGCGTATTCTTTTATCGTTTCGACGTTCTGACCGATAACGTATTCGCCGGACCTTGCCTGCGGAAACGACACGAGAGTTTTGCCTCCGTCTTTGAAAAGAACGCCGTCGGCGGCGGTATATGTTCCTGCCGCTTCAAACTCGTGAAGGGACGGCATACCGATGAAAGCGCGGGGGTTGATATCCGAAACGCTCTCCGGTATCGTGATCTTATACGTGGATATATTGCCCGTAAACGCATATTCGCCTATCCCCGTTACCGGAAGACCGTTGTACGATCCGGGTATTACAGATTCAACTTCGTTGCCGTCATACTTTACGAGAACGTAACCGTTATTATCGGCAGAACGGGTAAAAGTGTATTTATCGGCGGCGTTTGACGGCAGGTATATAAGCGCGCACAAAAAAGCCGCAATAAGCAAAACAGAAACGACCTTTTTCAAATCAAACGCCTCCTTTACACAAAAATTCGATTATATTATACCACTTATTATCAGTTTTGTAAAGGGGCTCTTTATATATTTATGTAAAATTATAATGAAAAAAGGAAGACCGTGTTCAGTCTTCCTTTGATTTCAATTTACAAGAGTATGCAGATCATTCCGCCGGCGCCTTCGTTTATCACCCGCTCTATCGTTTCCGCGAACTTCTTTCTCGTTTCCTTTGGCATATGGGCGTTCTTTTCGGCAAATCCGTCGTCGCACAGCTCTTTCAGCGTTTTGCCGAACATATTTGTCTTCCACACCGATAAAGGATCTCTTTCGTATTCCGAAGCAAGATATCTCATAAGATCGTTGGATTGCTGTTCGGTGCCGACTACCGGATTTATCTCCGTTTCCGTGGTTATCTTTATCATATGCACCGATTCAGCCGACGCTTTTATCTTCACGCCGTAACCGCCCGGCTGTTTTACGATCTCCGGTTCGTTCAGCTTCATTTCGGAAACGGAAGGCGCAACGACGCCGTAACCTGTGCTTTCGGTTTCTTTTATCGCTTCTTCGTATTTTTTGAATATCCGCATCCGCTCGTTCATTTCTCTGACCGATCTGAACAGTTCCTCATCGTTTCCGATATCGCAGCCCGATATCTCGGATAACGCGGCGAAATACAGATCCGGCGAAAGCTCTGCCTTTACGTGCGCTCTGCCGCTGCCGAGATCGATTTCGCTTACGTTTGACGAATCGACGTTTTCGTTATCCGTAAATGCCGTAAATACGTTCTTTACGTCTTTTATCTTTTCCGCTTTTTCCGCAAGCTCAAGCGCCGTTTTTCTTATCGACGCGTTGATCGGATGATCCTCTCCCAGCGCTTTCAGATATTCCGGCAGATCTACGTCAATTTCTTTCGTCGGAAATTCGAGCAGGATCATTTCAAGGATCTTTCTGATATCCTCGGCGTCGAGTTCAAGACAGTTTACCAAAGCGACCGGAGCGCCGTATTTTTCTTCAAGGGAACGTGCGAGCTCTTCGCTTTGCGGATCGCCCGGATCGGCGCAGTTCAGTATGATAGCGTAAGGTTTACCGTTTTCTTTAAGCTCTTTTACCGTTCTTTCTTCAGCTGCGATATAATTCTCTCGCGGTATCTCGCCGATGGTACCGTCGGTCGTGACGAGCATCGCTATCGTGCAATGATCCGAGATCACTTTTTCCGTTCCTATTTCGGCGGCGGTATCGAACGGTACAGGCTGATCGGACCAGGGCGTATGTACCATTCTCGGCCGCCCGTTTTCCGTATTTCCGAGAGCTTCGGGAACGGTGAAACCGACGCAGTCTATCATCCTCACCTTGAACGCGGCGTTATCGTCTATCGCAACGTTAACGGCCTCGTCGGGAATGAATTTCGGTTCCGTCGTCATCACCATTCTGCCCTGTGCGCTTTGCGGCAGTTCATCGCGCGCTTTCTCTCTGTCGTAATCTCCGTCGATATTCGGGATCACGAGCGTTTCCATAAACCGTTTGATAAAAGTAGATTTTCCCGTTCGCACGGGTCCGACCACGCCGATATATATTTCTCCGTCGGTCCTTTTCGCTATATCTTCATATATGCCGCTTTCGTTCATGATATCCTCCGTTTTCGTTTTTTGATACATTCATATTCACAATACGTCGATATTATTCAGGTTATTAAAAAAATAACGTTGAAAATTTCATCATTGTAAACTATAATACAGGGCAAAAGGAGGTGAGATAAATGAAGAAATTATCAGTAAGACTCAAAGAGATCAAAGACGTTTACGATTTTGTTGCCGCAGTTACGGCGTTTCCGGGTGAGGTCGACATCGTCAGCGGACGTTACAGAGTCAACGCAAAAAGCATAATGGGCATATTTGCTCTCGATCTTACTCAGTCTCTCGATCTCGAAATATTCGACGACGATTGCGAGGAACTCATCGCCGCGCTTCAGCCCTATATCGGTTAATTGGCTTTTACCGGTATTACCGAAGGTATCTTTTTCATATACTGTATCAAAAAACGAAAGGTACGGTTATGAAAAAGGTTTTTTCTTTATTATTTATCATTTGCTTTGTTTTTTCCTCGTTACGTTTACCGGCTTACGCGGCGGAGTTTTCAGAGGAGCTTGATTGCAGATCGGCGATACTGATCGAAGCGTCGACGATGGAAGTGCTTTACGAAAAAAACGCCGATCAGCCGTATCCTCCCGCCTCGGTCACGAAGATAATGACGCTGCTTCTCGTATGTGAAGCGCTCGACGCCGGCGATATAAAACTGACGGATAAGGTTCCGGTAAGCGAAAACGCGGCGGGTATGGGCGGATCTCAGGTATTTCTTAAGGTCGGCGAAGATATGACGCTGCAGGATATGCTCAAATCCGTTATCGTTTCAAGCGCAAACGACTGCGCCGTCGCTCTTTCCGAATACGTAGCCGGAAGCGAAACGGCGTTCGTTGTGATGATGAACGAGAGAGCGAAAGAACTAGGGATGGAAAACACTTCGTTCGAAAACGTCACCGGTCTTGACGATACCGTGAAAAATCACGTTACGAGCGCAAGAGATATAGCGATAATGTCAGCGGAACTGCTTAAACACGAATATATACTCGATTATTCGACGATCTGGATGGATACTATCAGAAACGGAGCTTTCGGTCTTACAAACACGAACAGGCTTATAAGATTTTATAAGGGCGCAAACGGATTGAAAACGGGTATGACGGCAAAAGCCGGCTTCTGCATTTCCGCAACGGCAAAGCGTGACGGGATGCAGCTTATCGCCGTAATAATGGGTTCTCCGTCCCGCGATATAAGAAACGCTTCGGCGACGAAGCTTCTTGATTACGGTTTTGCAAATTATTCTCTTTACACACTTGACGAAGCCGGGCTTTATCCGATCAAACTGAAGGGCGGTTATACGGATGAGATCTCTCTTCGTCACGGCTCTTTCAGCGCGCTGTTAAGCTCCAAAGAATCAAAAAACGTAACTTACGAAACGAATCTTCCGCAATACGTTAACGCGCCGCTGAAAGAAGGTGATAAAGTCGGAGAGATCGAATTCTTCGCCGGAGACAATCCGATCGGAAAAGTCGATATCACGTCGTGCGAAGACGCGCCGGAAATGAATTATATAGGCATATTTGCAGAAATACTTAAAAAATTTCTTATGAAAACTTAAATTTCAGCAATCTTGATATTGTAATTTTAATATCTTGGTGGTATAATTATAAAAAAACAAAGGAAGTATGTGTTATGGCAGTAAGACTTGTTACCGATTGGTGCGCGAATTTCGTTTCACGCGACGATGAACTTCAGATCAGACCTGAGATCGAAAAAGCCGAATCGACTCTTAAAAACAAAACCGGCGCCGGCAGCGATTTTACCGGTTGGGTAGATCTCCCCGTCGATTACGATAAAGAAGAATATGCAAGAATAAAAGCCGCGGCTGAAAAAATACGTTCCTCCTGCGACGTGTTTCTCGTCATCGGCATAGGCGGTTCATATCTCGGCGCTCGTGCGGCGATCGAATTCGTAAAAAGCCCGCTTTACAATAATCTCAAAAAAGACACGCCGGATATCTATTTTACCGGAAACAGCATAAGCTCCACAGCCTTATATGAGCTGCTCTCTCTCTGTGAAGGCAAAGATATCTGCATCAACGTTATCAGCAAATCCGGTACGACAACCGAACCCGCCGTCGCTTTCCGTATAATCCGAGAAATGATGATAAAAAAATACGGCAAAGAAGAAGCGATGAAGCGCACGTATATCACCACCGATAAAAAAAGAGGCGCTCTCAAAGCGCTTGCGGACGCCGAAGGCTGTGAAACTTTCGTCGTGCCGGACGATATAGGCGGCCGTTATTCCGTTCTGACAGCAGTGGGTCTGCTTCCGATCGCCGTCGCCGGTATAGATACGGACGCAATGATGAAAGGCGCCGCGGACGCACGCGAAAAATTCCTCAACGCCGCGTTTGAAGATAACGACGCTCTCCGTTACGCCGCTTACAGAAACATTCTTTACCGCAAAGGAAAGACGACCGAAATAATGGCTTCTTACGAAGCCGGCTACGCCATGATGAATGAATGGTGGAAACAGCTTTACGGCGAAAGCGAAGGTAAAGACGGTAAGGGACTGTTCCCCGCTTCGGTAATTTTCTCAACCGATCTTCACTCTCTCGGTCAATATATCCAGCAGGGCTTGAGAAACATTTTCGAAACAGTCATAAGCTTCAAAGAACCCGTATACGACGTAACGATCCCGAACGACGAAGCGAATTCCGACGGTCTGAATTTTCTTACGGGCAAAACGATGTTCGAAGTCAACTCCGACGCCGAATTCGCCACCGTAATGGCTCACGTTGACGGCGGCGTGCCGAACCTGATGCTCAACATCGACAAAAAAGACGCGTATAACTTCGGCTACGCGGTGTATTTCTTCGAATACGCCTGCGGTGTATCGGGATATACTCTCGGCGTAAATCCGTTCGATCAGCCCGGCGTCGAAGCGTATAAGAAGAATATGTACGCTCTTCTCGGAAAACCGGGATATGAAGATCTGCGCAAAGAACTGCTTGCAAAGCGTTCTTAAGTATGTTTTTCCGAAAATATTCAAATTGTTATTGAAATTTTAACTTATACGCGATATAATAAGATCAGAAACAATAAACGGAGGTTTACATAATGTTATCACTTATCGTAGGAGTAAAAGGCACCGGTAAAACGAAGAAACTCATCGAGTTGACGAATAAAGCGGTAGATGAATCTCACGGCTGCGTCGTATGTCTTGAAAAAGGCAATAAGCTGATACACGATATCAAGCATGAAGCCCGCCTCATCGATACCGACAATTATTTTGTCACCGACGGTCAATCCCTTTTCGGTTTCGTTGCCGGCATACTTGCAAGCAATTACGATATCACGCATATCTTCATCGACTCCGCTTTGAAGATATGCAGCAACGACGTTGTCGGCTTTGAAAAATTCCTCAACGAATGCGAAAAGCTGACCGTAAGATACGCCCCTTTGCAGATCGTCATCACGTCGTCGGTCCCCGTAGAAGAAGTGACCGATACGATGAAGAAATTCATCGAAAACTGATCAAACAACAAGAGCGTTTCCGTTTTGGAAACGCTCTGTTTTATTATGCTGTTTTGACCGAATGAATACACCTCAGCGCGTTGAAAGAGCCGCCTGGCCGAAACGCGCTGAATTTTTTTATCGCGGATCCTTTTGCATTATCATGCGCGTCGACGTGACAGACTCGATCTCTCTGAACCCGTATTTTCCATATAAGCGTACTGCGGGCAGATTGTTTTTGAACACGTACAGAAAAACCGGTTTATCGGCTTTTTCCAGGCAGTATTCCATAACGCGCGAACCGATTCCCTGCCCGCGGTATTCAGGCAGTATATACAGATCGTCGAGCTCATATTTCCCTTCTTCCGCTGCGAATCGAAAATAACCGGCCTTTTTATTCTTTATCAAGATCACCTTATACTCGCCGATTTTCTTTTCGATCTTGTTTCTGAGCCATTCTTTTATTTTATCAGTATCAAGAGACGGATCTTCGAATTTGTCGACAAGATCCGACGCGAAAGCGAATATCATTCCGGAGTCTTCTTTTCCGGCTTTGCGAAATACGACGTCGTTACGCTCCGCTTTGCTCCACGTAACGAACTCGGAGTCGTTATCCCACGTGGCGCCGGCTGACTGATAATCGATAAAAACGCTTCCGCCGTATTCATAACGAAGCAATTCGTCCCCGACCGGTAATGAAACGAATTTCGGAGAAATTCCGTACCGTACGCTTCTGTTTATATCCGTATAGCGTTTATCTTTTGCCAACACCGCCGGACCGTGTTTGAGAAGCAGTTTTCCGTTGCCATGCGGATCGATACTGCCTTTGGATCTTACGATCTTATCCCTGATATCGAATTTTACGGTTAACTGCAGTCTTCCGGAAAAGCGTCCTGATATTTCATAATATCCTTTATAACGTTTGCTTTCCGACACAAAGATATTTTCTTTTGAATAAAAGGAGTAATTATACGCGTAATCAGCTTTTCTTAAAAACAGTTTCGTCATATCGCAAGCGTTATCAACCGTCACGTTAAGCTCTCCACAGGCAGGAAACGAGGTCTTTACAGAGACCGATAATTCTCCGTATTCCGCTTTTCCGTCAACGTAAAGGTTTATTACAGGACCGTCGTCCGTTTTCATAAACGCAATAAACGGTATAAGCGCCGATCCCATTGGTCCGTTCGCAGTACAGCAGCTCAGATCAAAGCCGCCGACGTTATACGAAAAATTGACCTTCGGATTTCTTTTACCGTTGAATTTGGGAAAGTATTCGTAAAACAAGCCGTCCGGCCTGAGCGCGGCGCATAAAGCGTTTATCGCGCTTACCTCAATACTGTCGGCGTAATCGGAACAGCCCTCGAGTCTTAATAGCTGCAAACACAGCTTCATCCACGTAACGGTGACACAGGTCTCCATGGAAAGCTCGATGCCGGGGTTTGCCTGTTCAAATCTCGTTTTGTTCCACTGCTCGCCCGTACCAGGTCCGAGATTGAAAGGTCCGTCCGCTCCGCCTGAGCCGAGCTCGGTTATCTCCTCTTTTATCAGCTTTTTATAAAGCGTAAGAACGGCTTTTCTGTACCGTTTTATACCCGTAATTCTGTAATACTCCGTGAGCCCCTCGAAGCACGACATCATTTCGTACGCCTTGGCTATGCTTTTTGAAGGATCGCCGGCGTCGCCGACAAGATACGGCGATTTTCCGTCGAGTATCGCGTCGATAACGTTTTCTCTTTTGCAAAATCCCCGGTCGACTATATACGAAGCAAAATCGAGGTGACGCTTTTCCCCGGATAAACGGTAGATCTTAACGACCGGTTCAAGTATAGACGACGATTCTATGCCGTAAAAAGCCCAGCCGGTATCGAGAATATCAGTTTTGCCTTCTTCTCGCCCTACCTGCGATATCGTATAATCGAGCAGCTTTATCAAAGCGTTCTTTACGTTTTCGTCACCGGTAATATCGTAGTAACCGAGCAGACCGAGCATAACGTATTTACGCTCCCAAAGATCGGCGCCGGATGAGCCGTTCGGCTGTTGATCCTTCGGCGCCGTCGATATTTCTCCGTCGTCGCCCTGAACGCTCAAAAGCTCGTAAACGGCGGTTTTTATCTTTTCAAAAAGCTCTTCGTTTTTCGTATATGCGTAAATAACGCAGGCTGCTCTTATGATCTTACCGAAGAATTCGCCCGCCGCAAATTGATTTTTCTTTTCGGAATAAAAGCTTACGAGCGCGTGAAAATCGAGTTTTTTCATCAAACCCGATTCGATGATCCTTATTTTCTTATCATAAACGCAGTCTGAACTGAGTTTTATTTTGCCGGCGTCAAGCGGCATGAATTTATCTTTTTTCATTTTCAATATACTCTTCAAGTATCAACGCCGCGTATTCGATGATCTCTTTGCACGGACGTTTTTTGTAAAAATCTGCATTTCTCGGCGAAGGCGTCGGATCGTCGTGCTTCACGTCGAGCCCGAGCAGATCGCGGCATACGATCGAACCGTATTTTTCTTCAAACCGTTTTGCAAGCTCCTGTATTCTTTTATAATGATCGGCTTTCACCTCGCCGCGCTCGGGCGTACCGTACCCGTACAAAAGTCCCGCAACAATGAACATACCGCTTACCGCTCCGCAAACCTCGCGCAGTCTTCCCATGCCTCCGCCGAAAGACGACGCGATCTTCAAAAACTGATCTTTATCGATATCGCACAGATCTGAAAAAGCGAGCGCGACTGCCTGCGAGCAGTTATAACCCTCCGTAAAATATTCGCCTGCAAGTTCACTTCTTTTCATTTTTTCACCCGAACGTTATGATCTGTTTGTCGGCGTCGATCTTTGCGTCAACTCCGAATGGTATGATGCATCTCGGAGCGGCGTGACCGATACTGACGTTTGCAAGTACTGAAACGTCTGTGCCTTGTACCGCGTTTTTGATTATTGTTTTATATTCTTCGTGGTACGTATCATTCATGGGTTTGCCCATTATTATTCCGCTTATGACGCTGAAAACGCCTTTGCTTTTCAGTATCGATACAGCTCTTTCGTATACTTGAGGGTGAGGCGTTTCCTCGCTCGATTCAAGCAGCAGTATCTTGCCTCTCCAACCGTCAACGTCGGGAAACAGACCGTATCTTTCGCATACAGCCGGCATATCTGTATATCTGCCGGGATCGAACATATCGAGCATCGATTCGATACAGCCGCCGAGTATTTTTCCCGAAAATGCAGGCGAACCGTTCAATAGTTCAAATCCTCCGTTTTTATGCGCTTTTCTTTTTGTTCCGATGTCCTCCGGCAGAAACGATTCGCGCTCCTCATACCACAAATCCGACGGCGTTATCATTCCGATCGTACCCGTATGTATCAGTTCTTTGAAATATTTCTCGGAATAAGGGAGCATTTCAGGCTCCAATTCGCAAAGATCCGCAAGAAAGGACTGCCCGTAAAAAGTATTCAACCCGAGCTTGTGAAGCAGAAAATGGTTTATCGTCGTATCCGAAAAACCGAGAAATATCTTATCGCAAAGAACGTTTTTCAGACGGTCGTTATCAAGCAAATAAGGCGTAAGCCGGTACGTATCGTCGCCGCCTATTGCGCACAGTATCATATCCGTTTCTTTGTCGGAAAACGCTTCGATAAGATCGTCAGCACGTTTTTCGGGATGTTCATTGAGATATTTTTTGCCTGCTCTTGCGTTTTTTGCAAAAGTTATATCAAGCCCGAATTCTTCCAGGCGCTTTAATCCGATATCGACTTCAAATTTCGCATAGCTTTCACCGATCGATCCGCTTGAAAGCGAAACGATTTTAACTCTTTTTACCTTGTTCATTTTTTACGGCTTTACCGATCTCGTAGCGTAAAACGTCGCTATATTAAGATCGTGAAGCCTTCCCTCCCCGTTAGTATCTTCGTAAATGCCGGTGAGCATAAATCCGGCTTCAAGCTGACCGCCGATCTGCTCTTCAATAGAATGTGAAAACTGCACTCCGCAGTCAGCGTCGACAAGCTGTTTCATCTGCTCGGGATTAGAAAGCGGATCAAAAGGCAAGCTGTTAATAATCCGCTCTTCATCTTCGTCAACGAGATAGTTTATGTTATTGTCTATACCCGATAAAAGCACGCCGCCTTTTTTGAGCACTCGAAAGCATTCTTTCCACACCGGTCTGACGTCTTTGATATAACAGTTTGAGACGGGGTGGAATATGATATCGAATTCACCGTCTTCAAAAGGAAGAGGTTTTGTCATATCTGCCTTTACTATCCGTATATCATATCCTTCGCGGGCGGCAACCTCACGCTCTGACAAGAGCTGCCTTTCGGAATAGTCGAGTACGGTGCATTCGGCGCCGAGCGCGGCGAAAACCGGCATTTGCTGACCGCCGCCGCTTGCAAGACCGAGTATCTTTTTGCCGCGAATATCGCCGAACCATTTATGCGGAACTGATTTCGTCGGTGTAAGAAGCACGTTCCATTCGCCCGACAGAGCTTTGAGGTAAGTTTCGTGATCGATCGGTATACCCCATTCCCATCCTTCATCCACCCAGCGGTCGATTGTCTTCGAGTTTATTTCCTGATAATCCATTATTCTGCCTTTTTCTCGAGCTTAGCGCCGCATTCGGAGCAGAAATTGTCATCGTCCTGATACGGAAAACCGCACTTACTGCACCGCTTGTTCGTTACCGGCAGAATAACGAACGCGCCGGCGGGCTTACCGGTTCCGTTCCAGAATTCAGGACCGGCGTAAACACACATCATAGACGCGGCGGTATTCGGATCATACGGAACAAAATCGCGGGGGAGTTTTGTTTTTGCGTCACGTTCGGTCTCTGTCTTTTCTTCATCGTCGCTTTTGTTTTGGGGGTATTTTTTATCCGTCATTTTTTTGCTCCTCCAATATGTTTTTTTATTATGATCTGCTCTGTTTTTCATTCTGTTTTGCCTGATCTTTTGAGTAAATCAGGAGAATACGTATTTGATCTCTCTTCGGGCAAGCCGGATCTTTTTACCGTCGACTGATATTTCGGTATCGTATCCGAACGGGTTTATCATCAGCAGAAGACGCTTGTTTTCATATAACCAGGAAGCGACTATCACTTCCGGCAGTTCGTCGCCGAAAGAAGCGTTTTTACATGCGATATCGGGATTTGCGATCATCTTGCCGTAATCAAGGAAAACGCCGACGCCGTCGTTTCTTGCTCTTGCAAGCGCGGAGATAAACGAAAGGACTTCTTCTTTATCGGGCGTCACCGTAAAGTCGCGCGTACCCCATGCGGGGCTGATGTCGCCTTCCGGGGTCAGTATGATCGACGGGACGTCGCCGCACGCAAAAGAGTATGCCGTGCGATATATGAGCGAATCCGTAGTCGGAGGAAGCGGACACGATACCTGATTACCCATAAAATTCCGCAGATATTCGTGATACATATAAGCGTAAAGCGGTACGGGTCTTCCCGTATGGTAGTTCAATTCATACCTGCAGTCGCTGAAACGCAAATAACCCATAAACGGTTCAGAAGCTGAGGATTCACACCCGAGAAGCATTCCGCCTGCCTCTGAGCTCCACTCGGAGAGCATCTTCGCCATATTTTCCGTGGCGTGGGCTCCGGGCATCGGAGCATGACCGTGTTTGTCTGAATAACACAAATACTGCGCTCCGCCGTGATTCTGATCGAGGATCTGCGCGTAGTCTATACCGAACCGCAAAAGCGGATAATAGGCTTCTTTGAGTATCTCTCTGCCTTTTTCCGTTTCCGGACATATATCGTAACCTGATCTCTGCCCTGGGCAAATGCGGCTGTGAAGAACTTTACCGTCGGGACCGGCGCACATCGCGTCAAGCAGATTTTCACGTTTTATTCTTTCCGTGTTATCGTACTCTTTTACGAGGTTCGATCTTTCGGTATAGCCGAAGCCCGAGCAGTATACGCCGAGCATACAGTTTCTTTTGTGCAGCTCGTCGCGGAATTCCGCAAGGCGGTCTTCTCCTCCATACGGCGGCCATACGTATGGCGGCGCCCACGGAGCCGTTCCTTCCCAATGCATAAGAAGAACAAGTACACGCATTTTAGTCTTTTCGATTATTCTGTCTATGATCGGCAAAGCGTTCGTATACGGATACAATGCGTTCGGCTTCGGATCGTCCATATCGTGCGTGCCTCTGACCGGATAAGATACGACGAGCACGTCGTCGCCGTACCAGTCCGGCAGGGACTTATCCGACGCCGTTTTTCTTAGATCCTTCGGCTGATTTTCTTCAAACCATTCTTTATAAGGTTCGGCAGATTCGCTCCATCCGCCTTTTCCGAACGTGAATACAACCGGATAATCGACGATTACGTTCTTACCGTAATCGCCGCCGCAATAAAGCTTGATGAAGAGCTCGCCGTCGCGAACCCGTATTTCTTTGGGGCCGCGCGATCTGTCGAACGCCGATACGTTCAGAAATCTTTTTCCTTTTCCGGTCTCATATAAATATGACGCGAACTGAGAAAACATCATATTCGGGAACATCATGTAATTTCCGAGCGACGGATATTCCGGCAAAAACGGCGGTAATTTGTCTGCTGAATCAACGAGAGCCCCCTCGTTATACGGAAACAGCAGATAAGTGCCGGGTCTTCCGCCATCTCTGCAAAGCGGTTTGATGCGGAGCGGAAGCAAAACGATCCATTCGACCGCAGAATCGGAACCGTTATCCACTTTCGCCCTTACCTGTATCCCGCCGTTACCGGCGACTATATTGACCGTTACCGTCACGGGCGCGGGAAATTCGCCGAAAATCAAATCGTTATCTTTCTTTATTATCTTTTTAGCGTCTTCAGCAGACAGTTCGGTGCTTTTTCCCTCTCTGTCTGTCAGTCTCATTCTGAATACCGGCGAGGGTCCGCAAAGCGCTTCTTCGCCTTCGTATGACAAAGAGACCGTGTTTTTTTCGTTAATGATCAGATCAACGTCTCCGTATTTCATAAGCACCTCTTCATTTTTAATTTGATTTGCCGTAAAACCGTCTTCGTGAAAAATCAGCGTATGCCGTAAGCACGTTCAAGACGACGCTGACGAGCGGAACTCTTATACGTCAGACCGTAAGTCGATTACATACTTTTGCTCGATCTCACCGTCTTCGTTTATGAACTCCCCGGTCAAAACTCCGCCGTTCTTTATAATCGATTTTGCCGAGCCGATATTATTCTTGTCACAAGTCATAAGCACTTTTTCTATGCCGAGTTTCCTGCATTCGATCAGTGCGAGGCGTATCATTTCGGTTGCGTATCCCTTCCGTCTTTCGCTCGGCCTTATTCCGTCGCCTATATGTCCGCCCGATCTTTTCAGAGATTCGTTAAGATAATGGCGAATATTAACCGCGCCTATCAGTCTGTCTCTGTCGGTATCGAGCAGAAAGAATACCGAATCCGGCACTTTACCGTCGGTTTCGACCTTGGTTTCAAGATCTTCAAGATAACGGTCGAAATCGTGATAATCGTTTTTGAAGATCACGTAAGGCGAATGGTTGGTATGATTTCTTGCCTGATCTTCTTTCCACTCTTCGATCATTTCTCCGAGCTGTTTTTCGTATTTTTTCGTCAGTTTTATAAGTTTTACGTTCATGATCGTTACCGTTCTTTTAATTTCATTTTTATTGATCAACAAGATTTCCGTTCTCATATACTACTCTGCGGACAGTCCCGTTGCTGTAACAGACGGTTCCGCTGCCGTGACATTTTCCGTACGCAAACGATCCTTTGTAATACGATCCGTCAGCATATGTCAGCACTCCTTTTCCGTGGCATAAACCGTCAACGAACTCGCCTTCATATTTGGATCTGTCCGGGTATATGATATGTCCTTTTCCGCAGCACTTACCGTCAACGAATTCACCTATATAAATGGCTCCGTTCGGGTATATGAGACAACCAACCCCGCAGTATTTACCGTCGACGAATGCACCTCTGTAAACCGCTCCGTTTGAATATTGGAGACGGCCCTGCCCGTGATATTTGCCGTTCAGGATCTCTCCTTCGTAAACGCTTCCGGAATCAAACACGAATTTTCCGTATCCGTTTGCGATCCCGTTGAGCGTTTCGCCGTAATAAACGGAGCCATTATAATGTATCTCTTTATATCCCGACTTCCATTCCCTTTTCAAGGCTTCGCTGATCTCGGCTTCGGTAATGCCCGCCGTTGCGTCAAGTAAAGCCTGCGCTTCCGGTGAAGGCTTTGAATGCCAGCCTATCAGAAATTTAGTCAAATCGTCAATAACAAAGCTTCTGCCGGTCATCATCACACTGTCCGGGAAATAACGCAATGCAGCCGTTCCGACCTTTTCCGGATAATAGTAATCGGCGGCTCCGCCAACGTGACCAAGCTCGTGCATGAAAGGATCCTAAGCATCCACGAAACGCCTCAA
>JAEEGL015462438.1_pt1 | contig 13940 bp, 13 predicted proteins | sample 9134231 | NCBI WGS metagenome assembly JAEEGL01 (sample SAMN16246548, study PRJNA631951) | gut metagenome | biome: gut microbiome; feature: rumen; material: fiber-attached | host: Bos | place: Iran: Karaj | collected 2018-10
ATAAAGCAGGCTCTCGACTTTATCAGAACGTGGCCCTGCGGAAAAGCCGAGTATTGCTCCCTTTCTTATGAGCCGGAGAACGAGGCGGCAAGAGAACTTTACCGTTCTTTCGGCTTTGTGGAAAACGGCGAAATGGACGGCGACGAAATCGTCGCAGTATTGAAGCTGTAATACAGAGCGCGTTTGATTCCCGTTTGTCGATGCGTTTCGCCGACGGCTTTCAGGCTTCCGTTGATAAGAATCAACGATCAACCTCATTTTGTTGAAACAGCAGTCTTCAATCAAAAGGACGACCACCCCGACGGGGGTGGTCATTCTTTTGCTTGAAGAGGATCGAATCGGCATCGCACACGCCGGGGACGTGCGCATTCATCTGTCCGCAGACCGGTGAATGCCATGATCATCCTTCAAGTCCGTCAAAAGAGATGATCGAATAAAGATCGTACAGCCCGGCGCGGGACCGGGCGGGGATCAAAAGCGCGGCGGGCCTTTTCTCGGGCCGCTTTTTCCCTCTTGCCGTTGCCGCCTGCGTCGGGTATAATCGGTATATCAAAAGGCGGAACGGAAGTGATCCCCCATGAAACTCATCACCTTTATTCGCGGCGGCTGTACGCAGGAGGAGCTGGGCCTTCTGCGCGGCGAGCGCGTGCTGCCGCTGAGGGAGGCGGGCTTTGCCTTTGCCGACATGAACGAGCTGATCCGGCGCTCGACGCCCGGCGAGCGGGCGGCCATGGCCGCGGCGGAGGGAAAGACGCTCCCGCTTGCGGAGCTGACGCTGCTCTCTCCCATCCCGCGTCCGCTGCAGGACGTGCTGTGCCTGGGGCTCAATTACGCCGAACACGCGAAGGAGGCCTCCGGCTTTTCAAAGGACGCCTTCGGCGTCGGGCTTGCCGCGCCGATCTTTTTCTCCAAGCGTGTGAACTACTCGCAGGGCACGGGCGCGCCGATCCCCGCGCACCGCGACCTTACGGCCCAGCTGGACTTTGAAAACGAGCTGGCCGTCATCATCGGCCGCGACGCCGACCACGTCTCCGAGGAAGAGGTCCGGGAGTACGTCTTCGGCTACACGATCCTCAACGACGTATCCGCCCGCGAGGTGCAGACGCGGCACAAGCAATGGCACTTCGGCAAGAGCCTGGAGGGCTTCTGTCCGATGGGACCGTGCATCGTGACCGCCGACGAGCTGCCCTGGCCTCCGGCGCAGCGCATTTACACGACGCTCAACGGCAAGCTGATGCAGGACAGCTCGACCGACTGTCTGATCCATTCGATCGCGGAGATCGTCAGCGTGCTGTCGCAGGGCTTCGTGCTGCGCGCCGGCTCGATCATCGCTACCGGCACGCCCAAGGGCGTTCTTATGGGCACGGAGGGAGCGAAATTCCTGCAGCCGGGGGACGAGGTCGTCTGTGCGATCGAGGGTATCGGCGAGCTGCGCAGCACCGTGGAGTGACGCGCGAGCGCATAAACGGCCCGAGCCGGTCCGCTGCGGGCCGCCAGCTGCGAAAAACGGGGGATTTTGACAGATCGCCCCGTTTTAACGATTGCTTTTGCAAAAAAAGCTGCTATAGTATTGCCTTGCGTGAAGCCGGCCCGATTTCCCGGGACATCGGCTCGCGCGGACAGCGAAAGGGTTTTCGTCCCCGCTCTTCCGGACGGCGAAGGGCTTTGCGCTTTGACTGAATCGATCCCAAAAGGAGTACAGAGAAAATGAAAGCAAACGAATTCACGCTGCTCGCACAGCAGCTCGGGCTGACCCCCTTCGGGCAGGTGTTCTGCGGCGAGGTCGGCCGCTGGCCGATCACGCTGAACAACAACAAGCTCGCGTATATCCGCGTCTTCACGGAACAGCCGCGCTCGCGCGAGGCGATGCAGAAGATCAGCGCCGGGCTGAAGACCTGGGGCGGAAGGATCTATTCCTGGTCCGGAAACGACCTGTGGCTCAGCGCCGCAAAAAAGAACCGGATGCAGGGCAGCGAGGCGGAGTATGTCGAATACTGCGCGCAGATCCTCAGCGACGCGGGGCTTCTGCCGCGCGACCGCTGCCCCTACTGCAGGCAAAGCGGCTGCGACGCGCTGAGCTTTGCCAAGGGCGGCTACGGCGCCGTACATTACCGCTGTCTGCAGGATGCGGCCGCGCGCGAGCGCGACAAGGCGGACAGCAATCTGCAGAACGGGAGTTATCTTCTCGGCGTCGTCGGCGCCTTTCTCGGCATGATCGTCGGCTCGATCCCCAGCTTTCTGACGATCGCGTTCATGCAGATGGAATACGCCGTGCTCTTCGCGCTGATCCCTCTGTGCGCCTATTTCGGATACAAGCTGTTCCGCGGCAAGATGAACAAGGCCGCGCTGGTCGTCTCGATCCTCATGGCCATCCTCGGCGTGTTCCTGCTGTACTTTGAGCTGATCATCTTCAGCGTGATGCACGAGTACGGCGCTTCCTTCTCGCAGGTCATGTCCGTCATGCCCTCGCTGCTCCGCGACGGCGAGGTCTGGGCCTCCATCCTTACCGGAGCGCTGCAGGAGTTCCTGTTCATGGGGCTCGGCATCTTCTTCGTGTGGCGTCTGATCTCGTCCACGGCCGCCGGGAACGCCGACAATGCCGCGGCCGCGCTGCAGCTTGCCCGTCCTTACGGGCAGCGCGCGCAGGCGGAAGCCGCCGCCTCCCGCAGCGAGGACTGAGCTGCGGAAGAAAACCTGATCAAAACGCGGCCCGGACGGCTCACGCCCGGGCCGCGTTTTTTTGCCGGGCCTCGCAGGTACGCCCCGGATTTGGACAGTTCGGCCCCTTTTATCGGTTGAATTTGCGGGAAAAGGTGTTATAGTATTACCTTGTCGGCAGACAAAATTATCCATCTTTGCGAGGCGCGGGTCATGCGGGAAAAGAAAAAAAGGAATATTCTGTTCCTGTTCGTCTGCGCGCTCATCCGCCTGTTTTACCGCAAGCCGGCCTTCGTTGGAGAAGAAAAGCTGCCCGACGAGCCCTGCGTGTTCGTGGGCAACCACACGCAGATGAACGGTCCGATCATCGGTGAGCTTTTTTTTCCGGGCAAGCCCTGGATCTGGTGCGCCGGAGAGATGATGCACCTCAGGGAGGTGCCCGGCTACGCCTATACCGATTTTTGGTCCTTCAAGCCGCGTTGGCAGCGTCCCTTTTTCAAGCTGCTCGCGTTTCTGATCACACCGCTCTCGCTGCTGCTGTTCAATAACGCGCGCACCATCGCCGTCTATCACGATACGCGGCTGATCACGACCTATCGCCATTCGATCGACAAGCTGCAGGAGGGCCGCAGCCTCCTGATCTTCCCCGAAAAGAACGAGCGCTGGAACAACGTCCTCTATGAATTTCAGGACAAGTTCATCGATCTGGCGCGCTTCTATTACAAAAAAACCGGCAAGGCGCTTTCCTTTGTTCCGGTCTACAACGCTCCCGCGCTGGGAAAAACGCTGATCGGCAAGCCGATCCCCTTCGATCCCTCCCGTCCGATCGACGAAGAGCGCGCAAGACTGTGCGCCGCACTCAAGGACGCGATCACCGCGCTGGCCGTCTCGCTGCCGGAGCATACCGTCATCCCCTATCGGAATATCCCGAAGCGCCTCTATCCGAAAAACATACCCGTCGAGGATCATCATGAAGAAGCCTGTTGTTGATTATCGCGAATTCCGCATTTCCAAACTGAATACGCCGCAGTTCTCACATATGAAGCTGGCGATTTTCGGCTGGCTTTTCTATTTCAGCTTCTATTTTCTGACCGAGAACCTGATCCCGGCGGAGATCTGCCACCCGATCCATTGCGCGCTCGACGATCTGATCCCCTTCTGCGAATATTTCGCCGTGTTTTACGTCTTCTGGTATCTGCTCGTATTCGGATCTCTGATCTATACGCTGCTCTACGATACCGAGAGCTTTACGCGCCTGTCGAAGTTCATCCTGATCACCCAGGTCATCGCGATGACCGTCTACATCCTCTACCCCTCGCGGCAGGATCTGCGCCCGGAGGTCTTCGTGCGGGATAACTTCCTCAGCCGTCTGATGGCCTTCATCTACTCCTTTGACACGCCCACGGGCGTTTTCCCCTCGCTGCACGTGGCCTATTCGATGGGCATCCTCTCAGTGGCGCTGAAAATGCCGGAGCTGAAGAAGGGCTGGAAATGGGCGCTCGGCGTCGTGGTCGTGCTGATCTGCTTGGCCACCGCTTTCGTCAAGCAGCATTCGATGCTCGACGTCTTCGCCGCTCTGCCCGTCAGTCTCGTGGCCGAGGCGCTGGTCTACTGGGGCGACTACTGGAAACCGCGTCTGCAGAAAAAGAAAGAATAAAAAAAGCCCGACGGCGTCGCCGTCGGGCTTTTTTCCTGTTACTTGATTTCAAGCTTGCGGCTGGCCGGGATCTCGGCCGCCTTCTTCGGCATGGTCAGCGTGAGGATGCCGTTTTCATACTTGGCTTCGATGCCGTCGACGTTGATGCCGGAGACGTCAAAGCTGCGGGTATAGGAGCCGTAGAAGCGCTCGCGCTTGACGAAGGTCTTCTTCTCGCTCTCCTCTTTCTTCTCGCTCTTGTGCTCGGCGCTGATGGTCAGGCAATCGTTCTCGACGTCGACCTGGATGTCCTCCTTGTCGAAGCCGGGAAGCTCCGCCTCCAGCTTGAAGGCGTCGCCGGTATCGACCACATCGGTACGGAAGGCCGAGACCATGCTTCTCTGATTGCCGAAGAAGCTGCGCTCCAGCTCATCGAACTCCCGGAAGGGGTCCATGGCGGCGAGATGACGAATATGACGATCAAACGGAACGATTTCAAACATGATGATTACCTCCTGATTCCTTACATTTGGTTTTTCTGCCGGGAGATTTATTTCTCTCGTCTGTTTCTGTATATAAAATATCAAACATTTTTGAACAAATATAGTTCTAAATGTGAATAAATTGTTAACGTTAGCACTTGTTCCATTTGAGTGCTAACGCGGAGCGAGAGAAAACGCAGGTCCGGCGGGCCTGCGTTTATTCTCTGCAGAGACGGCGCTTTTATTCAGCTTTGCGGGCAGCGCGCCTTTTTCACAGCGCGATCGGAACGGCGCCCTTTTCGATCGGGCAGACATAGCCGGAGGCGGAGCGTTCAAGGAATTCCTTCTTCGCGGCGGCGAGCAGGGCCTTATCCCCGATCAGGTCGATCGCGGCGCCGGCGAGCGATTTGGCCGCATAGCGCATCGCCTTGTACGCCATCGCGCTTTTGCCGCAGGCGACGATCTGCCAGGAATGGCCGGGGATGCCGGAGGGCCAGGCCGCCGTGTTGATCTGCGCGGTCGGCGTCAGCCAACTCACGTCGCCCACGTCCGTGCTGCCGGGGATAAAGAGCGTGCCGTGGAAGGGCGGCATCAGAAAGTCGTTGACCGGCTTTGCGCCGTCCTCCGACAGCAGACGCACCTGCGCCGCGATCCTCTCGTCGGCGCGCGCGGCCGTCCCCGGCAGGCCCCGCGCGGGCGGAAAGCTCTTTTTCAGCGCCGCGGCAAAGGCATCGTCCTCTTCCGTGCAGGCGGGCACGCCGATCTCCGCCATGTTGCGGTAGAGCAGCTCCTCAAGCGCAAAATTCGGCAGCAGCTCGGCCGTGCCGTCGATGAACACGCGCTCGAAGCCCGTGCCGGTCATCAGCGCGGCGCCCCGCGCGATGTCGTCAACGCGCTTCTGCAGCGCGACGGAATCCGCCACCTTGTTTGCGCGCACCATGTAGAGCACGGACGCCCGCGCCTGTACGACGTTGGGCGAGACGCCGCCCGCATCGGTGATCGCGTAATGGATGCGGCAGTCCTCGGTCATATGCTCGCGCAGGAACTGCACGCCGATGTTCATCAGCTCGACCGCGTCGAGCGCGCTGCGGCCGTCCCAGGGATCGCCCGCCGCGTGCGCGGCTCTGCCCGAGAACCTGTAGAGCACCTGGATGCAGGAGTTGTTCGTGCCCGTTTCGACCTGATTGACGTCGCCCGGATGCCAGCTCAGCGCGGCGTCAAGCTTGCTCCACAGGCCCTCGCGGGCCATGTAGGCCTTGCCGCTACCGCCCTCCTCGCCGGGGCAGCCGAAGAAGATCACCGTGCCGGGCGCGCCGCTCTTTTCCAGATAGGCCTTGACGGCCGCGGCCGCCGCGAGCGAGCCGGCGCCGAGCAGATTGTGCCCGCAGCCGTGCCCGGCCCCGCCGGGGACGAGCGGCTTTTCCTCCGTCTCGCCCGCCGCCTGGCTCAGAGAGGAGAGCGCGTCGAACTCGCCCAGGATGCCGATCACCGGCGCGCCGGAGCCGTAGGAGCCGCAGAAGGCCGTGTCGATCCCGCAGAGCTTTTCCGTCACCGTAAAGCCGAGGGCGCGCAGCGTCCGGCAGTAGAGCGCGGCGGCCTTGTATTCCTTTAAGGACAGCTCCGGGTTTTCCCAGATCTGCTCCGCGACGCCTTCAAACAGCGCCGCGTTCTCGTCGACGAAGGCGAGCGCAGCCTTTTTCAGCTCGTTCATCACAGCACCTCAAAAAACGGAATGTCCGGGCGGAGAGCGGCGAAGGACGCCGGCGCCCCGCCCCGATGAAGCGCAAACGGAAACTATCTCCCCGATAGTTTCCGTTTGCGCCGCGTGCGGATCAGTACAGCACCTTGCTGAGAAATTCCCTGCATCTCGGGTTTTTCGGATGGCCGAACACTTCCTCGGGCGTCCCCTCCTCGGCGATCACCCCGTCGTGCATGAAGATGACACGGTCGGCCACCTCCTTGGCGAAGCCCATCTCGTGCGTGACGATCACGGAGGTCATCCCGTCCTTGACCAGATCGCGGATCAGATCGAGCACCTCGCCGACCATTTCCGGGTCGAGGGCCGAGGTCGGCTCGTCAAAGAGCATGACGTCCGGCTCCATGGCCAGCGCGCGCACGATGGCCACGCGCTGCTTTTGTCCGCCCGAGAGCGTCGAGGGATACACGTCCGCCTTGTCCTGCAGCCCGATCCGCTCGAGCAGCTTCATGGCCTTCTCGTTTGCCTCCCGCACGACGTCCTCCGGCGTTTTGCCCGGGTCCTCGCCGCGGCGCTTCGCATCCTTCAGGCGCTTCTTCCCGATCTTGATCGGGGCGAGCGTGATGTTCTCCCGGACCGTCTTGTTGTTGAATAGATTGAAGGACTGGAAGACCATGCCCATCTTCTGGCGGCCGAGGTTGATGTCGATCCCGCTCTCGTCGGAGATCTTCTTCAGCAGCGCCGCGTATTCAGGCCCCTCAACCTTCGGATGCTTTTCCTTGAGCAGATCCTCGTCCTTGATCTTCCTGATCGCGTCCTCGTCGCCGAGGCCCCCGGCCGTCAGCCGCTTATAGGTGTTGGAGGCGCGGATCACGTCCCGGTGCAGATAAGGGTCCGGCGGCGTCATCAGTCTGCCCTCCATCCAGACCTCTCCGAAGGTGGGCTCCTCGAGCAGGTTCATGCAGCGAAGCAGCGTGGATTTGCCGGAGCCCGACACGCCTATGATCACGACGACCTCGCCCTTCTCGACATGGGTGGAGACGCCCTTGAGGACCTGAAGCCCGCCGAAATCCTTGTAGATGTTCTTGATGTCAAGCACGGGCCTTCATCCTCCTTTCCATGGATTTGAGCAGCTTCGAGAGGATAAAGGTCAGCGCGAAGTACAGCACGCCGACGATCGCCAGACACTCCATCGTCAGATAGGTGTTCCCCTTTACCTTGAGATAGGCCGTCATCAGCTCGCCCACAAAGAAGGTCGAGGCAAGCGAGGTCTCCTTGACGACGGTGATGAATTCGTTGCCCAGGGCCGGGAGGATGTTCTTGACCGCCTGCGGCAGGATGATCGAGAGCATCGCGGTATGCTGGGTGAGGCCCAGCGAGCGCGCGGCCTCCATCTGGCCGGGGTCCACCGCCTCGATCCCCGAGCGGATGATCTCGGAGACGTAGGCGCTGGAGTTGATGATCAGCACGATCGACACGGAATAGATGTACGGCAGCGAAGAGAGCTTCGGAATGAGCATCGGGAATACGAACACGCCGATATACAGCTGCAGCAGGACGGGCGTTCCTCTGACGACCTCGACGATCACGCCGACGAGACCCTTAAGGAGCTTGAGCCCGGAGCGCTTCGCCAGGGCCATCAGCGAGCCGAAGAAGGCGCCGCCGGCGACGGCTATTACGGACAGGAGCAGCGTATAGCCGATGCCCTGCAGCAGGAATACTCTCCAGTATTTCGCCATGATATTGGCGACGTTCGTGATAAATGTCATGGAAGAAAACTCTCCTGTTTGATCTGGCCGGGGGACTTACTCCTTGATCTTGTTGCCCTCGTCGTCGAAGCCGAGCTCGTCGAGCGTGGAAATTCCCGCATAGACCTTGCAGGCGTCATACCAGCCGGAGTAATAGTCGTTCTCCAGCGCCTTGGCCAGCGCGGCGTTGACCTTTTCGAGCAGCGCGGTGTTGTCCTTGTTGATCAGGCAGACGTTGTTCTTGTACATGTCGTCCACCTCGAAATCAAAGCCGGTGAAGGCGATCGTGCCGTTCGCGTTGGCGATGATGGAATCGCCGTTGCCGTGCGCGACGGCCAGGAAGTCGACCTGCTTGGCCTTGAGCGCCTCGACCGCCGTGCCGAGATCCACGTACACCAGACTGGTGTCGACGTCCATGCCGCCGAAGGTCTCCTCGACCAGGACCTGCTGGAGAGAGGCGCCCTGATAGCCGACCTTGTATCCGATGAAGTCCTCCGCCTTGGTGAACTTGCCCTCGTTCTCCTTCAGGCAGATGATGGACTGCTCGGTCTCGTTCTCGCCCGCGATGTAGAAATCGGAGATGGCGTAGTTCTGCGCGCGTTCATAGGTCCAGGAGAAGCCCGAGATGCCGATGTCGGCGTTCCCGGTCTGGACGGCGGCCTGGCAGGCGTCGAAGGACATGGGCTTGATCACCAGCTTCATGTCAAGCTCCTGGGCCAGATAGTGGGCCAGCAGCACGTCGAAGCCGACGATCGCGGCGTCGCCGCTCTTTGCCACGTCATAAAACTCCATCGGCGCGAAGTCCGGGGACATGGCGACGGTCAGCGTGCCGTTCGCGCCGCCCTGCTTGAACTTGGACAGATACTTGTCGTAGGCCTTGGAGAGCTTGGCCTCCGAGCCGGCGCCGCAGGCGCAGAGCGCGAAGAGCATCGCCAGGCACAGCAGCATGCACAAATATTTCGAGATCTTTTTCATCCTTTTTACCCTCACTTTCGTCAGATGCGATAAGATTTGTACTTGACGTTTGTGAGAATAGCACAAGCGCGACGGGATGTCAAGCGTTTTGTGAAATTTTATTCTGTATTTTTTATAATATTCTTGTTTTTATTCATTATTATTCCGTATATTCGGTCGTTATTGAATAAAAACATAAAAACCGGGCCGGAGTCAGACGCTCCGGCCCGGCGCAGGGCTGGCCTGTTCAGCTCTTCCGTTCGAAGAGAGAGCAAAAGGCGAAGGCGATGAGATCCGCCGCCACGACGCTGGCGCCGCTGGGCGTTTCGAAAACATAGGAGGCGATCATCCCGAAGAGGAAGCAGACGACCGAGATCACCGCCGCGCAGAGGATCACGCTGCGGAAGCTCCGGCAGAGCTTCATCGCGCCGAGCGCGGGAAAGATGATCAGGCTGGAGATCAGCAGCGCGCCCATCATGCGCATGCCGAGCACGACCGTGACCGCCGTGAGCACCGCGAGCAGGGTGTTGTACAGATCCGCACGCGTGCCCGTGGCGCGGGCGAAGGTCTCGTCGAAGGTCACGGCGAAGAGCCGCGGATACAGCAGGACGAACAGCGCGATCACCGCGAGCGAGAGGATCACGCTCAGCACCGCATCGCCGCGGCTGAGCGAGAGGATGCTGCCGAAGAGGTAGCTGGACACCTCGGTGTTCATCCCGCTCGTGACCGAGACGACGATGACGCCGATCGCAAGGGCGCTCGACGAGATGATCGCGATGGCCGCGTCGCCCTTGACGCGGCCGCTGCCGCGCAGGCGCAGCAGCAGCACGGCCGAGAGCACTACCACCGGCACCGCCACGGCCAGCGGCGCAAGATGGAAGGCCGAGGCGACGGCGAGCGCGCCGAAGCCCACGTGCGAGAGCCCGTCGCCGATCATCGAGTAGCGCTTGAGGACCAGCGACACGCCCAGCAGCGCCGCGCAGAGGCTGACCAGCACGCCCACGATCAGCGCGCGCTGGATGAAATGATAAGAGAACATGCCCAGCAAGCTCATATCCCGCTCCCTCCCAGAAAGCGCCGCCCGATCGCGCTGCGCCGATATTCCGCGGCCGTGCCGAAGAAGAGCTGGCGGCGGCCGAGATGGAGGATGTGCGTGGCATAGCGCACGGCCTCGTGGATGTCGTGCGTGACCATGATCACGGAGGTGTTGTCGCAGAGGTTGACGAGCTTGATGAGGTTATACATCTCCCCCGCCGCGACCGGGTCGAGCCCGGTCACCGGCTCGTCGAGCAGGAGCAGCTTCTTCGTCGCGCACAGGGCGCGGGCCAGGAGCACGCGCTGCTGCTGGCCGCCGGAAAGCTCCTGGTAGCCGGCGTTTTTAATATCCTCGATGCCCATGCGTTCGATATTTTCCTCCGCGCGGCGTCTGTCCTCCGCGCTGTAGAAAAGCCGTCCGCCGAGCGAGTTGAGGCAGCCGGAGAGCACCACCTCCCACACGCTGGCGGGAAAATCGCGCTGGATCTCGGTCTGCTGCGGCAGATAGCCGATCTCGCTGCGCTTGAGCCCGTCGCCGAGCGTGATCCGTCCGGAGGCGGGCGCCTTGAGCGAGAGCAGGCCGCGGATCAGCGTGGACTTGCCGGAGCCGTTTTCGCCCACGACGCAGAGATAGTCTCCTGCGTTCAGCGAAAAGTCGACGCCCTCGAGCACCGTTCTGCCGTTGTAGGAGAAAGAGGCGTTTTCACATGTCAGGATCGCCATCAGCCCAGCGCCTCCCTTACGCTTTCGGTGTTGGCCCACATCAGGCCGAGATAGCTCGCGCCGTTTTTCAGATCCCCGGCGCTCACGGTGTGGCAGCTGTGAAAGAGCAGCTTTTTGCAGCCCGTGTCCTCGCACACCACGTCCGCCATCTTCTGGTCGGAATACTCGATATACAGCACGGCCGGCGTCTTCTCGGCGCGGACGCGGTCGATCAGAAAGGCGACCGTGCGGGCGGAGGGCTCGGCGTCGTCGGCGCAGCCGGGAAAGGCCGCGTAATACGCAAGGCCGTATTCTTCGACGAAATAGCGCGCGGGAAAACGGTCGGCGAAGATCAGACAGTCCCCCCGCGCCTCGGCGACGATGCCGCGGAAGGCCGCGTCGAGCGCGTCGAGCTTTTCACAGTATTCCTCGCAGCTGCGGCGGTAATCCTCCGCGCCGGCCGCGTCGAGCGCGCAGAGCCTGTCGCAGATCGCGCGGCAGATGAGCGCGGCGTTGCGCGGCGAGGTCCAGACGTGCTCGTCGTATTCGAGCTCGTCCCCTTCCTCGCCGGGGAGGCGCTGCATGCCCTCCCTGTGCTCTTCCTCCAGCGCGTCCACGCAGTCGAGCATCCTCAGTACGGCGCAGCCGCCCGAGGCGCCGTCCAGTAGCGTGTCGAGCCAGGCCTCGGACTCGCCGCCGTTGCAGATCAGCAGGTCGCAGCTCTCGATGCGCACGAGGTCCTGCGGCGTGGGCTCATAGCTGTGCGTCTCCGCGCCCGGCGGGACGAGCAGCACGATCTCGCAGCGTCCGGCGCAGAGCTCCCGCGCAAAGTCGAAGGCGGGAAAGAGCGTCGTGACGACCGTAAGGCTCATATTCGATTGTCCTTCCGCGTCCGCCGCGCCGTCCGCCGCGCCGCAGGCGGACAGGCTCAGCAGCAGGCAAAGCGCCAGCACCGCAGCAAAAAGCTTTCTTTTCATTTCATTCACCAAAATATCAGTTTACAGCATTTGCGGAAGCTTTGCAAGAAAAACCCTTCCGTTGACAAGAACGGCGGAGCGTTTTACAATATGATAAAAGAAAAACGGGGTGGACTGTCATGAGGATCTGCGTTTTCGGCGCGTCGAGCGACACGCTGGCAAGGGAATACTACGAAGCGGCCTTCCGTCTGGGCGAACTGATGGCGCGCCGCGGTCACACGCTCGTATACGGCGGCGGGAACGACGGGCTGATGCGCGCCTGCGCCGACGGCGTGAAAAGCGGCGGCGGGACGGCGATCGGCGTCGCGCCGCGCATGTTCGACGAGGGCAATTTCCTGCGCCGTGACTTCGGAGAGCTCGTCTTCACCGACACGATGGCCGAGCGCAAGACGCTGATGCGCTCGCTTGCGGAGGCCTTCATCGTCCTGCCCGGCGGCACGGGCACAATGGACGAGTTTTTTGAGACGCTGACGCTCAAGCAGCTCGGAGAGCAGTCCAAGCCGATCGTGCTGCTGAACACGCTGGGATATTACGACGCTCTGCTGTCCCTGCTGCGCGATATGATCGCGCGGGGCTTCGTCGGACCGAGCGCGGAAGACATGATCGCGCTGTGCGCGGCTCCCGAGGATGCGCTCGAGCACGCGCTGACGCCCGACCGCACCGGCGCGCGCAGCCGCGCGGACTACAATAAATAGGCTCGAAAAAACGGGGACCTCCGGAAAGGTCCCCGTTTTGCGCTCTTTTTCCCGTCGTTTTACCCGGGCCTCCCGTATCCTCCCGGAGTTCTGTAATCTTTTCCCACCCGCTATTGAAAAAAGCCGATAGTTTTGATATGATTAGTTATTAATAAAAATAAAGAAAAACGGGAATATGACTATGACACGAAAGGAATGGAAGATCCCCTTCGAGCGGCCGGATCCTCCGAAGGAGCTTCTCGAGGGCGGCTGTACGCCGCTGCTCGCCTCGGTGCTCGTCCTGCGCGGCATAAAAACGCGCGCCGAGATGGACAGGCTGCTCCACGGCGGAGAAGAGCTTCTGGAAGATCCGATGCTCCTGCGGGACATGCCGCGCGCCGTCGAGCGCGTGCGCCGCGCCGTCGAGAAAAAGGAAAAAGTGGCGGTCTACGGCGACTACGACGTGGACGGCATCACCTCCACCTGTCTGCTGACGGATTACCTGCGCTTCAAGGGGCTTGACTGCATCCCCTACATCCCCGACCGCAGCGAGGAAGGCTACGGTCTCAACGACGGCGCCGTCGCCGCGCTGCATGAACAGGGCGTCGCGCTGATCATCACGGTGGACTGCGGCATCACCGCCCGCGAGGAGGCGATTTACGCCGCCTCGCTCGGTATGGACATGATCATCACCGACCACCACGAGTGCGGCGACGCTCCCCTGCCGGAGGCCGTCGCGGTCGTGGACTGCAAGCGCCCGGACGAGAGCTATCCCAACCGCGCACTCGCGGGCGTGGGCGTGGCGCTCAAGCTGGTCTGCGCATGCGAGGGCCGGGACGGCAGCATGGTCGAGCGCTACTGCGATCTCGCCGCGATCGGCACGATCGCCGACGTCATGCCTCTGGTGGGTGAAAACCGCTACCTGGTACGGCGGGGTCTGGAAAAGATCCGCCGCGATCCCCGCCCCGGCATCGCGGCCATGCTGCGCGAGTCCTCCGTCGACGGGAAGAAGCTGAGCGCCTCGGTCGTCGGCTTCACGCTCGCGCCGCGTCTGAACGCCGCCGGGCGGCTGGACTGTCCCTCCGTCGCGGCCAGGCTGCTGATGACCGACGACCCGGCGGAAGCGACGGCGCTCGCCGTGGAGCTTTGCGAGCTCAACCGGAAACGCCAGAGCATCGAGACCGAGATCTGGGACGAGGCCAACGCCATGCTCGCCTCCGCGGCGCCCGACGCGCCGATCGTGCTGGCCAGCGACAAATGGCACCAGGGCGTGATCGGCATCGCCGCCTCCCGTCTGGCCGAGCAGTATTCCCTGCCGGCGATCATGGTCTGTCTCAACGGCGAGGTCGGCAAGGGCTCCTGCCGCAGCTACGGCGGC
>JAEEGL015618921.1_pt1 | contig 13940 bp, 9 predicted proteins | sample 9134231 | NCBI WGS metagenome assembly JAEEGL01 (sample SAMN16246548, study PRJNA631951) | gut metagenome | biome: gut microbiome; feature: rumen; material: fiber-attached | host: Bos | place: Iran: Karaj | collected 2018-10
TAATAATAATTTAAATTTAAAAATTTTATGTAAAGGAAAAATAATATATGATCCTATTAATTTTCAACCTACAAAAAGTACTATTAGAATAGGAAGAAATTCAAATTGTGAAGTAGTTGTTGAAGATCATCTTTTAAGCAGAATTCATTGTACTATTGTTTATAGAAAAAATATAGGTTGGATAATTAGAGATGGAATTTATAATAAAAATAAAGATGGTTCTATTGAAATGAAACCTTCGACTAATGGTACTTGGTTATATGCTTTGGAAGATATGCCTATTTATGAAGGAATGATTATTAAATCTAATAATAATTTGTTTAAATTTTCTTTTCTCAAATAAATTTTATTGATATTTTATTTTTTGTGTTATTATATATGTTTTTAAATTTTGATTTATACTTTTTTATTTATTTATTATTATTTTTATTAATAATGGAAAAAAAAAATGAAAATGATAAAGAAAAAGATAAAGAAAAAGAAATAAAAGGACAAATTGAATATTATTTATCTGATAAAAATTTAGAAACAGATGACTTTTTTCATAAAAAAATAACAGAAAATCCGGATGGTTATATTGATTTAGATTTATTTTTAAAATGTAATAAAGTAAAAAATGCGGGATGGACAATTGATGAAATAAAAAAAGCTTTAAATGAAAGTACAAAATTAGAATTTAATGAAGATAAAAATAAAATAAGAAGAAAAAATAATAAACCATTACCAGAATTAAATTTATTAAATAAAAAATCAAAAAGACCAAAAGAAGAAAAAAATAAAGAGTTAATTATATTATCAATAAAATCAGAAAAAGAAAGTAATGAAGGTTGGAAACAAATTGAAGAAGAATATAAAAAATTAAATCCAAATTTAACAATAGTTTATTCAAGATTTAAAAATAATAATGGACATTTTGCAATTTATAATAATTTAAATGATGAAAATAAAAATATAGATTTTAAAAAAGAATTTGAATTAAATAATATAAAATATAATATTAATTTATGTGAAGGAGATGATTTAAAAAAATTCAATGATGAACATCGAAGTCATTTAGATAATTGTATCAATAAAGAAAAAAATAAAAAGAAAAATAAAAATAAGAATAATAATAAATTAAGATTTCCTATTACTTTAGGTAATGTTATTTATAATGATATTAATAATATTAAAGCCAGAACTAGAAATTTATTTTCTAATGTTAAAGATGATTTAATTGTTTTAAATAATGATGATTTTAATTTTGTTAAAGATATGATTAATTATCATCAAGATAAAAATGATATATTTGAAAAATTAAAAGATTGTGAATTTATTGGTGTTGGTAAAAAAGATCCTCATAATTATTCAAAAGTATTTTTTGGTTTAGATAAAGATAAAAATAAAAAATTTGATTTTGTTATTAATAAATGCATTGAAAGGATTCAAAATCTTGATAAAAAAAAAAAAAATAAAGAAGAAAATAATTAATTAAATATTTAAAATAATTTTTAATTTTTTTTAAATGTTTTTTTAATTGAATAATTAAATTAAATTATTCTTATTTTAAATAGGTATTATGTCATTAAATGATGAAATAAATTCTCAAAATAATTTACAGAAAAATATAATTAAAACAAAGAAAAATAATACAATAAAAGAATATAAATTTAAAAATGAATTTTATTTCTGCCCAAAATGTAAAATAAATATACCAATTATAATTCCAATATTATCAAATGATGAAAAAGGAAATATAGAATATATTATAAAATGTCCTTGTAATAATAATGAAATAATAAATTTAAAACAATTTTTAAATGTTCAAAAAAGAACATCGAATATTGATTATTGTGAAGAATGTTTTGACTATTGTAAAAATGAAAAATATTTATTTTGTTTAACATGTAATAAATGGTATTGTCAAAATTGTAGAGAAAAAAATTTTCCAGAAGAAAAAGAACACATATTTATTAATTCAAAAATATATTTTTTAACAACTTGTAATAATCATCCAAATATTCAAAGTAAAAATTTTTGTTTAACTTGTTTAGAACAATTTTGTTCTTCTTGTTTAAATTTTCATGAAAAAAGTCATAATATAATAAATATAAATGAATATTATTCTCAAATTAAAGAAAAAATAAGTAAAACAAATATATATGAATTTATTGATTCAGAGAATCAAAACAATAAAATTTTATTTAATAAATATTCTGAAATATGTATTAAAAATAACAAAATTGTTGATTTAAATATTTCTGAAGCTTTTTTAAAAAATAATGAAATAAATTTACAATTAGCTACTTTGATTAAATTAACCTATGAACAATTTATTCAATGTGAAAAATGTCCTAATCCAAATTTAATTTTCAATATGGACATTTTATCTAATTTTAATAAATCAAATTTAAATTTATCTTCATTAAATTTAAATAATATATCATTTTTTATTTTATTACATTTAAAAACAGACTTTTTAATTAATTTCGATTATTTATCATTATTTACAACAATTTTTACTTTTCCTAAAATTCAACAAGAAATCACTTCAATTATTGAATTAAATGTATATATTTATGTATTAACTACAAAAAATAATTTTATTATTTATGATATAAGTCAATCTAAAATTTTATATGATTTTTCACTTAACAATTTTTATCAAAGAAAAGATAAAATTGATTCAAATGAAAATTCAAATAATTCAAATGATATTAATTCAATTTCAACAATGGAAAATGATATATCAAAAGAAATGGATTTAATTTTTTATTCAAATTTTGATATATTTGATATTGTAAAATTAAATAATAATAAATTTGCATTAGGAATTAATAAATATATAATAATTTATTGTTTTGAAAATTTAAATCTTAAAATATTAGGGATTTGCCATAATAAAAAGTGTTTATTAAATAAATTATATTTATTGAATAATAATATATTATGTTCAATTATTCAGGAAAAAGAAATTATATTTTGGAATTTAGATAATTTTACTATAATTAAAGGAATTAAATTTAAAGAAAGAATATATTCTTTTGTACAAGATTTAGAAGATAAAATTTTTCTTGGCACAAATCAAAATTTATATACTTTAAACACAAATGATTATAAATTGTTAAAAAAAAAAATTCATAATAATATAATATCTGGATTAATAAATTTAGGAAATCATAAAATTATGTCAGGTTCAAATGATCAAGAAATTAAAATATTTAGTTATTTTCCAATAGAAATTATTTATTCGTTTAAAATGAAATTACCTATACAATCTATTATGAATATTAAAGAAAATTTAATTGGAATAATTTTAGAAAATCAATCATTACATATTTTTGATGTTGAAAAATTGAAAGAAATTAATTATTTTAAATTTAATAATGATAATTATATATTAATTAATAATATAAATAATTATTTAATTGCAAAAATTGATAATAAAGATTATAAATTGATTAAATTAAACAAAAATAAAAATAAAATTTTAGAAAGGGATGTTGAAATTATAATTTGGAAATAATTTATGTAAAATTTTTTGAATCATTTCTCATTTTTGTAATTTTTATTTTTAAAGTAAGAAAATATTAAATAAAAAATTAAATTTTTATTTTGAACAAATTATCTAAATTTTTAATTATATTAAACTAAAAATGAATATAATTAATTCTTCTAATATCTATCATATTTATAAAAAATCAAAAAATAGAAGTAAAAGTGCTAATGAAATAGATAAAATTAAATTAAAACCTCATAATAAAATAATAAAAAAAAATATTAGTAATTTTTCTTCACTATCAACAACTTTTACAAAGAAATCAAAAGAAGAAATAAATACAAAAATTATAAATTATTATAATGTTATATCAATAAAAGAAAGAAAAAAAATTCGTCTTATAAATAAACAATTTTTTAATTTAGAAAATTATTATAATCATAATAAAGTGTCTAACAATATTAAATTAAAACCAATTAATTTAAGTTATTGTCAAAATTTTAATGATTTAAAAATTGAAAATCAAAACAATGTAAAAACAAAAAATAAAAAAGTATTATCTTTAAAAAATAAAAATATTATAAAAATAAATCAATCAATGACATTAATGTTTAAAAAAAAAAAACCTAAAGAAAATTTATTTAAAAGGTTATTAAATAGTAATCAAAATCATTTTCCTTCATTAATAAAAGCTCAAAATATAAAATGGTTATGGATAAATAAATCATCAATAATTGAAACATTTATAATTTATTATCAGAAATATCAATGGTTTTTTGAAAAAAATAAACTACTATTACTAAAGATAGATTAATTGAATTTATGCATTTAATTAATAAAGAAGAAGATGAAATATTTTTAGATAATATTTTTTTATTATTTGATTTTGAAAATAATGGTACAATTGATTTTAGTAAAATGTTATTTAATTTTATAATAACTGCAAACTATTCATATGAAAAAAAAATTAAATTAATTTTAACTCTTGTGTTAAATAAAAATAAATTTATTAATTTAAAAAATTTGATTGAACTTTTTGTTTTTACTATTAATTTTAAAGAAAGAAAAATTATTTTAGAATGTATAAAAGAAGAATTGAAAATAAAAGAAAATAATATAATCATACAATTAAATAACATTTATGAAATTTTATTAACAAATAAAAAAATAAAAAAAATATTTAAAAAATATTTTATTAATTATAATGATATAAAAGAAGAGCTTGAAAAAGAAATTGAAAAAATATCATATAATTGTTCAAGAAATATATTAAAATCATCTCAAAATATTAGTAGTTTTTCAAATAGTCAAATATTAAAAATGAATTCAATTTTAAAAAATCTTCAAAAATATGATAATTTAAAAGAAAAAAACAATAAAGAAAATAATTTTAATAATGATTTTGAAGAATATAATTATTATTATTAATTAAACATTTAAATAAATTTTGACATTCTTAAATATATTAATTAAAATATCTATAATTTAAAACAATTTTTATAATTTTTAAATAAAAACTAGCCTAATTTTTTTAATTCTTTTTGAAAATTTTTTTTCTTGAAATTTCTAAAGCAAAATAATGAAGAGAATCTAATCTTGTTTTTCCTTGTCTAATTTCAGCAATAACTTCCATTATTCTACTTAATTTATTATCTTCATCTCCAAAAATATTTAAATATTCTTTAATAATTGAAATATAATCTTGTTTATTCCTTATAAACATTGAAAAAGTTGGTGAATTTAAAATTTCAACTAAATAATTCAAAAACTTTTCTTTATCAAATCCAATAGCATTTGAACAAAAAATAATAAAATTTTTTATTGTGAAACTATCATAATTTTCTAATCCTAAAAATACTCCTATCATTATTTCTTTATATTTATTAGATATTATATTTTTATTTAAAGTATCTGATGAAATAATGGAAGAAAGTGCATTTACTAGACTTCTTAATAATGTGTTTTCATTAATTCCTTTAATTCCTTCTTTAAATAAATTTATTATATCAAAAAGTAAATTTATATATTCATTTGATAAATTAGTTAAATTCATTTTGGGAAATATATAATAAAAAAATTCTGCAAAACTTTTTAACATTTCAATTTGATATTTTGTTTCGTTTATTATATATAAACACATTTGTTTTGAAATACTAAAAAAAAAATTAGTAATTATTTCATTATTATTAGGATTATTTTCAATATATGAAGGATAAAGATATTTAAATAGACTTATACAATTATAATTATTAGGAGATGATTGTAAAGCAAAAATCATCAGTTCATTTAATTCTTTAAAATATAATATTGAGTTTTGTTCTAATTTTTCAACATTAACTACATAAATATCAGTTAATAAAGTTATTAAATCAAAATCTTTTTGACTATATTGTAAAAAAATTTCTTTTGTGATTGAGAAAGTATCTAAAATATGAATTTTAAATAATTCATTGTATAAAATCTTGTTTATAGTTTCTGATTTTTGAAGGACATTTTGATGTACATTATAATTTTTTTTTATTTCTAATTTTATTTTTTTATCACCATTATCATTTATAATATAATGATATAATTTTTTAATTCTTTCAGTAGCAGGTAACATTAAATTAATAAAATACTGTTTTATTTCATCAATTTTTGAATCATCAATTTTATTATTTATTCCTAAACTACATAATAAAGAATTTGATAAATTTGAAACACAAATAATATCAGTATAATTATCATAATATTGAGAATACAAAATAAAAATAAGATTAAATACATCTGAATCAAAATTTTTTGCAAACATTGTTATATTATATATTATTGTTGTTGATATTGTTTCTAATAATTTATTCTTTGAAATTTCTAATAAAAATTTAATTGACAAATCATAAACATTTTTATCATGTGTAATATATGAACTTGCTTTTTCTAAATATAATAAAAATTTAATTATCATATTATCATTTTTTACTAATTCACTATTTAAAATAAATAAAGTAAAATCAGTCACATTTTTAGTAGAAATTTCTAAAGTTTCAAAACTTTCAATAATAGATGTCATAACATATAATGCAGTTTCAACTGCTAAAAGTCTATTTTTATCTTGTAAAATTGAGGGATCATTAACATTTGCAAATGATAATATATTTTTTATTTTTTCTAAATAAATACTTTCTCCATCTTTAAAATTACATACTATAATAATAAAAATATGATAAAAAACATCTTCTGCACTTTTTCTATATTCAGTCACATTAATTTCATATAAATCATTTTCAATATCATTTTCATTTTCATATGAAAAAGAATCAGAATTATCTTTATTTATTTGAATATATAACGTTTCTTTATTTAATAATAAATCATATCTTATATCTAAAGTTTTTAATTTACAATTTATCATCACATTTTCATTTATAACTAAAAGATATCCTATAAATTCTTTTTTTTCTTCTTTTGATAAATTATAAAAATGATATTTTCCATTTATAAATTCTCTCATTTCTGATAATGCTTCAAAAAATTTATAACTAATTTTTCTTTTTCTAAAAGATATAAAATTACTAAAATTTTGAAGTAAAATATGTGACAAATCATTTTTTAAAAAGAAAAGATAAATATAATTCTCACAAATACTACTAAAAATATTAGCAATACCTGTTAATAGTATATTATCAACATCATTATTTTGATTATAATTATTCATAAAAATATTAATCAAATTAATCATTTTATATAATGTCTCCATTTCATTCATATTACAACTTTTTTGAATAACATCAAATAATTTTTCATCTTCATCTAAATCCATTGAAGCATAAATTTTTGCTCCTCTACTATTATTTATAGCATCACTTATTAATTCTGAAATTTGATTAATATTTTTTTTATTAATCAAATTAAAAAATTTTTCACATAAAGATGAAATTTCCAATAAATTTAAGCCAAAATGAATCCAAGTTTTTGATAATTCAATTGTTTTTTCTATAATTTTGATTCCAATTTCTCCTTTATTTTCAAAGTCATTATTCATAATTTTGATAATGAAATTTTTAATAATTTCATTTTTACCAAATAAAGAATCTTTTATTTGATAAGAAATTTTTTGAGTAATATTTATTGTTGTAAATTCAGTAAATAAATTAGATAAAATTAATATTGCGATATAACATTCTTCAGTAGAAATTTCTGCATATTTTAACAAATCTTCAATACTATCCATCCAATTTTCTAATAAACCAATTAAACATAAAATTGATATACAAAAACACATTCTTTGAGATGCTAATCCAGGTATATTTTTATCCTTTATTTTTGGTAATACTTCCATAAATAATTTATTTTTTATTTTATTAAATAATAATTTTTGCTCTGAAATTTCACCATTTCTTTGCCTGAGTATTTGATATAAAATAAAAGAACCACAAATTTTTGAGTCATTCGTACCTGAAATAAATAAATCAAAGCATATTTCTATTGCACATTCAGATTTCTAATTATATATTAATTATCTTACTTGAAATTCTGATAAATATAAATTTGCTGTTTTTCTTTGTTCTGGTGTTCCTGTTGTATTTAATATAACCCATGATTCAAATACTTTTTCTTTTGTAAAGTCCATATTAATTTTTAAGTAAAAAATTAAATTTAATTTTTAAAAATATATATTTCTTTATACATTAAAAAAACATATTTAAAATTAAATATAAATAATGAATAGCAATGATAATATTTTTATTCAAAAAAGAATTGAACCTTCATCAATTAGAAATAAATATAAAATTGATTATGAAGATGAACTAAATAAACATTTATATACAGAAAATAATATTTTTCAAAAAAAAAAAAGTTTAATCAAATCAAAAACATCATCATCATATAAAACATTAATAAATACATATTCAAAAGATAAAAATAGATATAAAAATATATATGAAAATAAATCAAGAGCAATTCCTTCGTTATATTTACAAAGAGCATATTTAAAAAATCAAAAAGATTATAATGAATATTTAAATGATAAAAATAATAAAAGAGGATTAAAATTAGAAGGAAATAAAGATTATAATGACATACCCATTGAACAATATATGGATGAGATAGAAACATATAGAGAAAATATTAAAAAATTAATTATGCAAAATGATTGGTATTATATTACTTTTGATGAGTATAATGATAATAATAAAAAAATGAAATTAACTCCTCTTCCTAGTAAAAGTAGATTATTAATGAATACTAATAAAGAAAAAAAAGATTTTAATTTTGCTGAAAGAAATGCTGTTTTTATGAGAATGGTTGAATATACTCATTCTTTAATTACTCAAGAAAAACAAAAAGAAGATAAAAGTAAATTAGATAAAGAAAAAAAAAAAATTTATTTAATTATGAAATCAGCTATTTTAACTATTGAAAATTGGTGGGCTTCAATTTTAGAAAAAAGAAAAGAAAAAGAAGAAAAATTAAACCAGTTTATAGAAAAAAATTATATAAATTTAGAAAATTTAGTCAATAAATTAGAAATTATATTGAATAAAAAAAGAAAAGATGAGAATATAAAAATATCCATGATTGAATTTTTTAGAAAATTATATAAAAATAATCTAAAATATGAAAAAAAAAAGAAAAAAATAAATAATAATGTAAATGTAAAAAATGTTGTTCGAGATGATGAAATTCCAGAAATTTTAGGACCTGAATATATGGTTGAAATGTGGAAAAGAGATGAAGAAAATGTAAAAAAGAATAATAATAGTAATTATAAAATAATAAAACAAAATATAAAACAAAATTATGCTAAAAAAAAGACTTTGAGTTCAAATATACCAAAAAAATTATTTCATTATATTGAGAATAATGATGAAATGAAGATTTATAGAAATAATGATTCAAACTCTAAAGTTCAATATATTCTTTCTGAAGATAATAAATCTAGTAATAATAAAAAATCTAAAAAAATGGGAATTTTAAGAAATTCAAATAAAGATATTGTAAAAGCTATTAGAATAAATCATTTTAATAATTTTGATGAAAATCAATTAGAAGCATATTATAATACAAATAATAAAAATAAAAACCATATAAATAAAATTAGAAATAACAAAATTGGAATTAATAAAAATACTAAATCTACAAGTAGACTTGAAACAAATAATAATAAAAAAATTCAAAATATTGATGAAAAATTTAAGTATATATTAGAAAAAAGTAATAAAGGTATACAAAATACAAACATCAAAAAAAAATATTTTAATGATAATTATAATAATAATAACGTTAATGAAATGAACAAAATTCAAAATAGTAATACAAATCAAAATTATATACTAAATCATATTAATCCAGAATATATAAAAGATAATAATGAAAATAATATTGATAAAAAAGTAGAAAATAATCATATTAAACATAATAATAAATATGAAGGAAAAAAAAATAATAATAATATATCTGAAGATGAAGAAAATAGTAAAGTTAATAATATGATTGAAAATGATGATTTATATAGTTGTTTAAAGATAGATGAATTAAATAATTTAAATAATAAAAATGATAATAAGGAAAATAAAAATGAAAATAATAATTTATATAATAATAATGAAAAAATTAACCATTCCAATATTATTATTAATTCAAATAAAAATAAATCTAATTTAAAAAAAGATATAAATAATAATGGAATTCAAAAAGAAAATAAAACTGAAAAAAATAACAAATTAAGTTTAAATAATCTAACTAAAAATACGAAAAAGGAAATTAATAAAAAAATACAAAAATCACAAAATTTAAATGATGTAAATAATAATAAGAATAAAAATTTAAATAATAAAAATAAAATTTATGTTAATAATAAGCAATCTGAATTAAAAGATAATAACATTGAAATACAAAATACTAATATTGAAGATGAAAATAATTTAAATCCAAATCCACAAAATAAAAGACAAAATAATAATGATGTTAATAATAATTTTAATCAAAATAAAAAGATTAGTATAAATGATATACCTATTAAACAAATTAATGATAATAATAATAATTCTGAAAAATCAAATTTAATTGATGATGAAAATATTGAAGAAACAAATAATATTATTGTAAATAATAAAAATCAAAATTCAAATTTTAATGATTCAAATAATGAATTAAAAAATAATGAACAAATAAATAAAAATAAATTAGAAAATACATATAAAAAATTTCCTTCAAATCAAGATTACAAAAATGAATATTTAAAAAAAAATGTTAATTTTACTTCACCTATTGAACCACCAAAAAATAATATTGGTGTGAATGAAAAAAATAATGATGAAGAAATTAAACCAAAATATAGTTATAATTCTAATGATAAGAAATTAATGAGAATTGATTCAAAAGGAATAATTGAAAATATTGAAAATATTTTAGAAGAAGATTCTAAACAATTAACAATAAAATCAAAAAAAAAAAATATAAAAAATGATAAGAATGACAACAATAAAAATAATAACATTCAAAATAATAAAGATGAGAATATTCAAATTAATAAAAATCAAAATAATAAAATTAAAAATATTCAAAATAATGATAATAAAATTGAAAAAGGAAAAAATATTAATATTGATAGAAATAATAATAAATTTGATAATAAAAAACTTCAATTAATAAATACTGAAAATATATTAATTCCTCATGATAGAAAAGAAGATATTAGTAAAAGTTTAACATTAGAAGAAAGAATTGAAAAATTTGTTTTTTTAATTGGAGCATATGAAAAAGAGAAATTTTTTAATAGATTGGTTCTAAATTATTTATACAAACATAATGTTAATTTAAATGATGAAGAATTAATTGCATTATTAAAATTAGGACAAAATAATACTTATCAAAGAATTCTAAATAAAAGTTTAGGATTAAATTTAATAAAAGATGAATATCATGATAAAAATATATCATTTAAAGATTGGGTTAAAAAGTTTGTGGGAAATAAAAAAGATTTAGACAATAAAGAAGAACTTATTAATAAATACAATGAATATATTAAAAAGAATAGTAATCATATCATTAATAATAAATCAATAATAAAAAATAATGATATTAAAAGAGGAGACAAAAATCAATTATTTTCAAATGAAAAAGATTCAAATTTAAATGATTCAAATGATAAAAATAATGATAATAATTTAGATAATAGAAAGGTTTTTGATCTAGAAAAATATAAATCTAATTTTAAACTAAAAAATAATAGAATGCCCTTATTAAAAAATAAAAGAGATACTTCAAAAGATATTATTATTCCAGAAGATATAAATATTGCTTATAATTTGTTAAGACAAACAAAAGTTATAACAAAAGAATTACATAGAGAATTCAAAGATGAAGCAGAAAAATTTTAATTAAAAAAAATTTGATTACGATTATTAAAATAAATATATTATAATTTCAAATTATGATATGAGAATTTCAATATGAATTTAATAAGTAAGTAGTTTACTTATTAAAATATTTTTTAATTATTAAAATATATTTTTTTAAATATATTTAAAAATATATTGTTTATATATATTTATATTTTATTAAATTAACATCATTCTAACAAATTCTTCATAATTAATAAAACCATCTCCATCAATATCTGCTTGATTAATCATATCACTAATTTCATTTTCATCTAAATCTCCTCCTAAATTCACTATTATATTTTTTAAATTTTCTTTAGAAATTAATCCTCTACCATCAACATCAAAAATTCTAAAAGCATTAATTATTTCTTTTTCTTTAGTTTCATCATCATCATTTTCATTCATTATATTTATAAAATCATTAATTTCAAAATAATCTTCTTTTTTTTCCTTTGAAACTTTTTTAATAATATTCTCTAATTCTTCATCAGTAATTTGAGTTTTTAAATCTAATTTCTTTATTAACCCTTTTAAATTTTTTTTTCTAATTTTTCCATCTCCCCCACCACCACTAAAATTAAACATTTTAAAAGCATCTTCATAATATAAATTTTTTTCATTATCATTTAATTCCATTTTTTTAAATAATAATTTATAATTTTTTAACTTTATTTAAAAAAATAATATTAATATTATTACCATTTTAAAAATGGATCTTCATCTATATCTATTTCTTTTCCTTCAGTATCACTATCAATTATTTCTATTCCTTCAATATCTATTTTTTTATCTTTTTTTTTCCTTGGTTGTTTTTCTTTTTCTATTTCTCTTTCATTTTTTTCTTTTTCTAAAATTTCTTTTTTTTTTTTAAAAATTTCAAATATTTTTTTATTTGATTTATCTTCAATATAATAATCTAAATCATAAAAATCATTTAATTTTGGAATAAATGGTGCTTCTGTAATATATTCTTCAATATTTTTCCAATTAAAATCATTAAATAATCTATGTTATTTTATATCTCTAACTCCTCTTCTTAAACAACCTAATCTTTTATTTGGATTTGGATTTAATATTTTTTTAATTAAACTTTTAGCATCTTTATCAATTATTTTTGGAAATATTAATTTATTTGTAATAATATTTTGATATACTAACATAGGATCATGAGAATGAAAAGGATCAATTCCAACAATCATTTCATATAAAATTATACCCATTGCCCAAATATCTATACTTTTGTTATAACCTTGATTTAATATCATTTCAGGTGAAAGATAATTTGGTGTACCACATAAAGTATATGTTAAATCTTTATTATTTATATGCTTTATTAATGATATATCTAAAAGTGTAAGATAACCATTATTTTTTATTAAAATATTTTCTGGTTTTAAATCTCTATATATATAATTATTATTATGAAAATAATTTAATATATTTAACATTTGAGCAAAATAAAATTTTGATTCCTCTAAAGAAAATGATTTTTGTTTTATTAATAAATTTCTAAATGTGCCTCCTGGAATAAAATCAAATAAAAAACCTAAATATCTTGGATCATTTATTGTAATACCTATAATTGTAGGTAAAAAATCTGTTTCTTGGAATTTTTTATATAATTCAATTTCATGATACAATATATCTTTTTTATTACGTTCTAATACAATAGATTTTTTAAATATTTTTAAAAAATACACTCGAGGATTTTTTTTTTTATAAGCAAAATGATAATGGCCAAATCTACCTAAATTAATATATTTGTCAATTATAAAATCTCCAATATTAAATTTAATTTTTTCAAATGGTGAATGATGAAAATAAATATTATCAACCATATTTAATAAAAAAAAAATGAAATATAATAATTTGAAATAAAAAGAAAATAAATAAAGAATAATAAAATTTAAAATATAATAAAAAAGTTTAAAAGAAAATTTAAAAAAAAAAGTTAAAATTTTATAAATTATTAAAAGTTAAAAAATAATTAAGAAAAATAAAAGTATTAAAAAAATGAAACAAAATATTTTCAAAAAATAGTTTAAAAATATTTTTTAAAACAAAAAACAAAAAACAGTGTAAAAAATGGAAAA
>JAEEGL016383402.1_pt1 | contig 13940 bp, 13 predicted proteins | sample 9134231 | NCBI WGS metagenome assembly JAEEGL01 (sample SAMN16246548, study PRJNA631951) | gut metagenome | biome: gut microbiome; feature: rumen; material: fiber-attached | host: Bos | place: Iran: Karaj | collected 2018-10
TCGGCCGCCGAGGCGTTGTACATATTGCTCCGCATGGCCTTGGTCCCCAGCGACTTGGCCAACGATTTGGTCGTGGAGACGCCGTAGACGTCCCGCAGCTTGGCGAAGGCGACGTTGTCGCTATTCTTCAGCATCAGCCGGATCAATTCGAGATACGTATATTCGGTGCCGAATTCCGCGTCCTTGATGACGCCGGAGCCGGCCTTGTAGTCTTTTTCGGTATAGGTGAAGATCTGGTCGAAATCAAATTTCGGCGTATAGTCCGGCAGCGCCTCGACCGGCCCATTGACGGCTATGTACTCAGCCAGCTGGCGATCGTACTCGGCTCGCTCGGCCGAGGCCTCCTTCAGAATCGCCAACGCAAAGGGCGCCTTCTCGCAGCTGGCGGAATTGAAGGAGATATCGCCGTTCCATTCGTAGCGGTAACCCCGTCCGAGATCCTCGTAATAGACCGCAATCCGCGGGTATTCGTAATGAATCTCCGTCACCGGCTCTCCGTTCTCGCCGATCATCGGCACGCCCTCTTCGTCGAGCACCGGTGTTTCCACCGCGTTCATCGGTGCGCCGTCGGTCAGCAGGACCTCCAGTTCCTTGATTATCTCGATCTGTCGGTTGAGATTGACGCTGTAGATTTTCTCCAGTTCCCGGACGTCGGCCCGCAGGCCGTCGATCTCGGTCTGTTTCTCCAGCAGGGTGCCCTGCAGCTCCTCCAGCTGCTGCGTCAGCTGCCGGTAGAGCTGATCGGTATCGGAGAAAGAGGTGCGCAGCTTCTCCAGCTCCTCCTCGGTCTCCCGGATCCGGAATTCCAGCTCGCCCTTGGTCTTTTCGGCCAAAGCAAGCTGCGACTGCAGCTCGGTCAGCGAGACGCCGGCGGCGTTCTTCTTTTTTTCAAGGTCGGACAATTCGATCTCGGTACGGGAACGGTATTCCGAAAAATCCGATTCGGTACTCGCCAGTTCCCGGAACAACACCGCCGCCAGTACCGCCGCGCCGATGAACAGCACCAGCAGAACGGCGGAGACTGCGACCGCGACCTTTTCATTGCCCGTCATTTTTTTCAGCACGATCTTATACTCCTTTTGAGGGCCGGATAAAAAGAAATACTGCATACCGCAAAAAACGCCGTATACAGTATCATTATAAACGATTATTTCCGTAAAATCAAGAGAAAACCCGAAATTCCCGCCGGTTATCTGTCATTGTAGAATATGATTTCGTCCGGAAGATAATAATTGAGCTTCTCTCTCGCGATCCGCATGATGTAATCGTCGTCCATCTCGTGATCCAGTTCCTCCCGGATCCGTTCGATTTCTTCCTCATACGCCTCCCGCTCCTTCAGAAGCTCGGCTTCCCGGTCGCGAAGGCTGTTGTAATCGGAACGGAGACGGATGATGTTGACGACGCAGAAACAAATGACCACGATAATGGTCAGCTTGACAAAAAAATTCAGCCGCGCCGTCTTTTTCATCGTTCCGTTTCCTTTTTTTCATACATTCGGTCCCGTCAGGAGACCGATCCCCGTTTCGTTTCCTTCCCCGGCAGTGACAGACGGGCGATCCCTTCGAGCACGGCCCGCTCGCTCCTTCGCGTCAAGCGGAGCGCGCGCCGGCGCTTCTCTCTTCCGGCCGCCCGGCGTCCGAGGCGAAGCACCGCCCCGAGGACAGGGGAAACCACCCGTTTCCCGAGAAACCGCATCGCCGCCGCGATCCCTCTCAGCACGGCTTCCGCCGCACCGAGGATCAGCCGGCCCAGCGTAACGTGCCAGAAAGCAAATCCCGCCAGCGCCGAAGCCGGCGAATACCACCTGGGCACGCCGTAATACAACTTGAAATCCAGCAGAATGAGAACGACCGTCACGAGCAGGGCAAAGAGGACGTCTTCCGCGAAGCACCATACCGCGTCGACCATCCGGCTCGCCCGGGAAACGGAATCGCTCCGATCCCGCCGGCCGGTCGGCAGACGGAAGATCGCCCGCCGGATCCGGAACAGATCGTAAACGGCTCCCGACAGCCATCCCGCCAGAAACGACCATCCGATCAACGGCCAGAAGGCCGCGCGGGGGATCGGGATCAGCATCAGCGGAAAAAGCGCTTGGCGGTCTTTTTGGCGCCTCCCGCGTCGGAATAGAAGAGCCCGCCGATCTTGCCCTCAAGCTGCAGACAGCCGCCGGCCAGATCCAGCTTCACGACGCGAAGATCCTCCCCGTCGATCGCCAGCATCCCGAGCCCGGTGCGCAGCACGGCGCCGGCTTCGTCAAAGCTGACGACGTCCTCGACGCCGGACAGTTCCAGGACGGCCCGGTCAAGAAGCAGCAGCCGCTGTCCCTCCGCTCCCGTTTTCGCCGTTTCGTTTTTTTCCGTCATACGCCGCCTCCGCCTTTTTCCGTACTGTTACCAGTATATGAAGACGGGGGCGGCCGCATGACTGAACCGTAAAATCAACCGATGTCGGACAGCACCTCGTAGAGCGCGGCGGCGTCGGCCTTTTTTGTTGACGCCTTGACATCAAGCACCCTGACGCGAAGACGGCGTTCGCCGAACGCGATCTCGATGACGTCGTTCTCCCGGACCTCGTAAGACGCCTTGCCCGGCCGGCCGTTGACCGTGACGTGCTGGTTGTCACAGGCCTCGTTGGCCACGGTGCGGCGCTTGATGAGGCGGGAGACCTTCAGATACTTGTCAAGACGCATCGCTCACTTTACCTGCTCGCGAAGAGCGCTTCCGGCGGTAAAGACGGGACGCTTGGACGCTTTGATCTTGATCTTCTTGCCGGTGAAGGGATTTCTGCCCTCTCTGGCGGCGCGTTTTTTGACTTCGAAGGTACCGAATCCGATAAGCTGAACCTTGTTGCCGGCAGCCAGCGTCTCGGTCACGGTGGAAAGGACGGCGGCGACGGCCGCTTCGGCGTCTTTCTTCTTGAGTCCGGTTTTCTCGGAAACGGCAGCGATGAGTTCTTTCTTGGTCATGGAAATATACCTCTTTTTTCTCCGCCGGGTTTGATTTTGTAATGAACAGACGCCGTGGCCGGCGGTCGGACGGGTCTGCCGTGCGCACCGGTACCGGAAGCGGCGCCGGAACGCTCTTACTGTATGTATTGTATCACATTCACCCGTTTATATCAAGGGTTTTTTCCAATTTTCCCGCCGGATCCGGCGAAAAAAAGGCTTTTTTTCACGCCGAAGGGCCACCCGGCTCCGAAATCGGCCCTCTTTCCCGCATCGGCCGGTATTTCCGGCGGGGATGGACGGCCATATATGAGGGGCGAAGGATCTTTCCGCCGCCGACCAGCTCCTCCAGACGGTGGGCGCTCCAGCCCGCGATCCGCGCCACGGCGAAGATCGGCGTGAAGAGCTCCTCCGGCAGGCCAAGCATGGTATAAACGAACCCGCTGTAAAAATCCACGTTGGCACTGACGCCCTTGTATATCTTTCGTTCCGAGGCGATCACCTGCGGCGCCAGCCGGGCTACGGCGTCATAAAGGCCGAATTCGGCTTCCCGTTGCTTTTCGGCTGCCAGTTTGCCCACGAACCCGCGGAAGATCTCGGCCCGGGGATCCGAGACCGAATAGATCGCGTGGCCCATGCCGTAGATCAGTCCCGAGCGGTCGAACGCCTCGCGGTGCAGGATCCGGCGCAGATAGGCTGCAACCTCTTCCTCGTCCCGCCAGTCCCGGACCGTCGCCTTCAGTTCCCGCATCATGCCGCACACCTTGAGATTGGCGCCGCCGTGACGCGGCCCCTTCAGCGATCCGAGCGCCGCCGCGACCGCCGAATAGGTATCGGTCCCGGAGGAGGACACCACGTGAGTGGTGAAGGTCGAATTATTGCCGCCGCCGTGTTCGGCGTGAAGTACCAGAGCCAGATCCAGGACGCGGGCTTCGAGCGCCGAATACCGCCGGTCGATCCGGAGCAGCGAGAGCAGCGTCTCGGCTGTGGAAAGCCCCTGCTCCGGCTCGTGGATGAAGAGACTGTCGCCCCCCTGCCGGTAATATTCGAAGGCCCGGTAGCCGTAGACCGACAGAAGGGGGAACACGGCGATCAGCTGCAGACACTGCCGAAGGACGTTCGGGATCCCGATATCATCCGGATTGTTGTCGTAGGAATACATCGTCAGCACCGACCGGGCCAGCGAGTTCATCATATCGCTGCTCGGGGCCTTCATAATGAGGTCCCGGACGAAGGAGGTCGGCAGCGAGCGGTAGCTTTCGAGCAGCGCGGTGAATTCCGCCAGCTGCGCCCTGTCGGGCAGCTCGCCGAACAGCAGCAGATATACGGTCTCTTCAAAACCGAAGCGCTTTTCCGTCAGAAAGCCGTCAGTCAGCTCGTGGATCTCGTAGCCGCGGTAATACAGCTCGCCCCGGCAGGGGATCTCCCCGCCCTGTCCGTCGGGCTTCTTGGAGCAGATCTCAGAGATCTCGGTCAGCCCCGTCAGGATACCCTTCCCGTTCAGATCGCGCAGTCCGCGGTTGACCTGATAGCGGCTGTACATATCCGGTTCGATATAGTCGTTTTTCGCACACAACCCGGCCAGCCGTCGGATCGTTGGCGTGATCTCTGCGTAATTCCGTTTTTCCATCTCCTTTTCCTTTCTTCGGCAGTGCGCCGCACCGCATCTGTTAAATCATATAAATCTCTTTAGTATTATAAAGCAGAAATATTACCTGATGATGAATAACGGACCCGTTCACGAAGAATTTACAAGACGCGCCGCCGCGGTCTCTCGTCAAACGGTCAGGAGCGGAAGGCGGCCCTTCCGGAAACGGTTCCCTCAGGCAGCCTCGTCAGTCCTTCCAGAGCTTCAGCACCCCGATATCGTTCAGGTTTTTCAGCAGGATCACACCCAGCGGGAAGAAGAACAGCCCGCCGACGCCCATGAACAGATACCCCGCGTACATGGCGATCAGCGTCGCCAGCGGCGGCAGCCCGATGCTCTTCCCGACGATCTTCGGCTCCGCGACCTGTCTCACGACCGTAATAACGACAAACATGATGAGCAGTCCGACGCCGGTATAATAATCGCCCCGCAGAAACAGGAGCAGCGCCCACGGCAGCAGTACCGTTCCCACACCCAGCACCGGCAGGATATCGATCAGGGCGATCACGGCGGCCAGCGTCAGCGCGTAGGGGATCTTCAGACAGAGAAACCCGATCAGCAGCTGCCAGAACGTGATGAACAGAATCATCAGATACGCCTTGACGTACCGGATCCCCGCCGACGCGAGCTTGGCCTTTGCCTCGAAGAGATGGCGGCGGCGGTCGGCCGGAAGCTGCCGGGCGATAAAGCCGTTGATCCGGCTGATGTCGCCGCCCATATAGTAAGTCGCCGCGATCATCGCGACGGTAAAGAGCAGGACGCGCGGCAGCGACGCCACCGTTTCCATCAGGATCTCCGGCACCCGGGCGGACAGGCCCCCGACTGCGGTCTCGATCATCGTCAGCAGCGAGTGCCTCACCTGCTCGGCAGCCTCCGGATTCTCGATCCGTTCAAGAAACGGAAGCTTCTCGATCAGCTCCTGCAGCGAATCGAACAGTTCTCCGACCGCGTCGGCGGCGTCGGCCACCAGATCCTCCGACAGCCCCCGCATCTCGGCGATCATCCGCTCGCACAGAACAGCCAGAATGCCGAAAATCAAAACAAACACCAGCGTCACCGCGGCAACCGAGACCGCCTTTTCCGGGAGCTTCGTGCGGGCCGCGATCCGACGGACGGCGGGACGGAGCATCATCGCAATCCCCCATGCCGCAAAAAAAGGCAAAAACGGCCGCAGCAGATATCGCAGCGTCACATAGACCGCGCCGGCGCCGAGCAGGATATACGCCGCCAGCACCAGGACGCGCCGATAGCCCCGTTCCGGTAAATACTTCACGGCTTCCTCCGAAAATTCATATTTTCTCTATTATATACCCGATCCGCCCGACAAATTCACCGCCGCCGGTTGATTTTGCGCCGCCGTTATGGTATACTGTTATCTAATACTCCGTTTTTTGAGAAAGGACCACCCATGAAACGCCTGTTTGCCTGTTTTCTGTTTCTGTCCCTGCTGCTGACGTCCGCCTCCTGTTCGAGAGCCGGGACGCCGTTCGACGGCGTTTTCGAATCCTATACGATGACCGAGTCGGCCACGCCGACCGATTACGTACTGATCACGATGGAAAACGGCGACCGGATCCTGATCCAGCTCTATCCCGACGTCGCCCCCATCACGGTACAGAACTTCAAGGAACTCGTCGGCAGACGCTTCTACGACGGGATCCGGTTCCACCGCGTGATCAAAGGCTTCATGATCCAGGGCGGCGATCCGACCGGGACCGGCTACAACGGCTCCGGCAAGACCATCAAGGGCGAATTCGCCCTCAACGGCGTCAAAAACGATCTCTCTCACACCCGCGGCGTGATCTCGATGGCGCGCACGTCAAAGGATATGAACAGCGCCTCCTCGCAGTTCTTCATCGTCCAGAGCGACAACCACCGCGCCTCGCTTGACGGCTCCTACGCCGCCTTCGGCCGTGTGCTCGCCGGGATGGATACCGTCGATAAGATCGCCTCGGTCCCGACCAACAGCAAAGACCGCCCCCTGACCGATCAGGTCATGAAGACGGTCCGCTTCGTCAACGTCACGTTCTCCGAATGAGGCCCCCTGCAGAATAAAAAAGAGCGCCGATGCTTCGGCGCTCTTTTTTCCGGCTTCCGCCGTCTCAGTAATTCTCCTTGCGGACCTCGAAATAACTCTGCGGATGGGCGCAGACCGGGCAGACGTCGGGGGCCTTCTTCCCCATCACGAGATGCCCGCAGTTCCGGCATTCCCAAATCGTCTCGCCGCTCTTCTCAAAGACCTTCTGCAGCTCGATATTATTCAGCAGGGCGCGATAGCGCTCCTCGTGCGCCTTTTCGATCTGCCCGACGGCGCGGAATTTCGCCGCGAGGTCCTCAAAGCCCTCTTCCTCCGCCTCTTTGGCGAAACGCTCATACATATCGGTCCACTCGTAATTCTCGCCGGCCGCCGCGGCCGCCAGATTCTCGGCGGTGTTTCCCAGCTCGCCGAGCGCCTTGAACCACATCTTGGCGTGCTCTTTCTCGTTGTCCGCGGTCTTCAGGAAGATCTCGGCGATCTGCTCATAGCCCTCTTTTTTGGCCGTGCTGGCAAAGTACGTGTACTTGTTTCTCGCCTGGCTTTCGCCCGCGAAGGCCGCCATCAGGTTGGCCTGCGTTTTGGTTCCGTTCAGTTCTTTCATTTTGCAGATTCCTTTCTTTTTATGATTTCATTGATTTCATTCCGACCGCCGGATCCCGGGATCCGGCACCGCGCCCGACCGGCGCATCTTCGAGAAAAAGGAGTCGGGCGGATCGGCCCGACTCCCTTATTTCTGCGATCAGCTCAATTGCGGAGCGTTGGCCGCGTACCAGGTATTGTACTGGCTGAGCGGCGAATCGGGGTTCTCTTCGTCGATCAGCAACTGATAGTACTCGTCGCTCTCAAAATCCTTCCGAAGCTGCTTGATGTAGCTCTTCAGCGTCACGACCTCTCCGTCCTCGTCGGTATATTCCTCAAAGGCGTTGATCTTTTCCTCGTATTCGGCGCTGAGCGCGATCAGATGCGTCAGGATCGTATCGGTGAACTCGAAGGGATATTCCTCCTCGAAGACGAACGATTTTTCGTCAAAGGCCGTGCCGTTGGCCTTGGCTTCCTTCTTGGCGGCGTCCAGGGCCGCGTTGTAACGGCTCTGATAATAGGCGGAGGTCGTCTTGTAATTCTCGGCCGTCACGATCTGGAAGTTGAACATTGCGTAAGGGCTGGTGATGGTGTCGCGGTACTGCTGCTTGGCCAGCGCCCAGTTGTTTTCGGCCAGCGCGCGCATCTCCGGCGTCATGTCCTCGTTCACCCACAGCAGGAAGAGGTTGCCGGTATCGGCGGGGTTCATCGAATACGTGTCGTTCAGGATGCTGACGACGCCGGTATAATCGTCGACCTGGTAGTTGACGTTCTCGACACCGTACTGGAAGGTGTTGCGGAAGGAGGACACGGTTTCCAGCGCCGTGATGATCTCCATGCAGCGGTCCACGTTGGCGGCGAAGCTGCTGACGCAGAACATCGTGCCCGGACGGTCGGCGGCGTGAGCGACAGGCATTTCGTAGGTCACGACGTAGTATTCGTCCTTATACTGCTCGGGCAGCGCTGCGGAGCCCTTCAGGAAGGCGGCGGCCACCTTCTTGCCCTCCGGCAGACTGTGATAATCCCCTTCCGTGATGTAACCCGCCTTGCGGAAATCGTACATCGACTGGAGATAGTTGGAATACGTGCTCAGCCGGAGCATATCCATCGGCGTGACGCGGGAGAAGTTATTGGAGCTGTTGGTAAGGACGCCGCCGAGGAGCGACGGGACGTCGGTCAGATACTCCAGCATGATCGTCGGCTCGTTGTAGAGCGTGATATAGTCGCTGTGCTTGGCCGCGTCGTCCAGATAGTTGGCCAGCGTCGCCAGCGTCTTGACGTCGTCGGCGGAATAATAATACCGGTTTGCCAGCTCTTTGTTGATCAGGAGATACGTATACTCGCCGCACACGTTGTTGTTGGGAATACCGTAGACGGTGCCGCGATCGATCAGACCGGAGGGCAGACCCGTGCCTTCCATCGTGGCGGTCGTCAGCAGCTCGGCCGAGATATAGCGGTTGAGCAGCTTGGAGGAATTGGCCAGCGCATCGCTCAGCGAGGAAAGATATCCCGCCGAAGCGTATTTATTTAAGTTGGCCGCGCCGCGGACCATAAAGATATCGAGTTGGGTGTCCTTGACGGCCGGATAGACCGTCTTGACGGCGCCGTGCTCCACATAGGTCTCGGCGTCGGTCTCGGGTGCGGTGGTCTCGGCCTTTGTCTGGACGCCCGCCATCGCGAGCGCTTTGGCCTCGTCCTTCTTCCGCTTGGCCTCGGCTTCCTCTTCGGCCTTGATCCGCTCGATGTCGGCGAATTTCTCGTCGAGGATGCGGTAATATTCCGATTCGGGATAGAGCTTCAGTACGATATGCGTATTGAACTTGCCCTCCGTATAGAAGTTCAGCTCCTCCTGTACGGCCTCGATAGCTTCTTCCGTCGTCGTTTCGCCGGTGATCCCGTACAGCGTGATCGTCATCGGCTTGGTCCCGACGTCGGAAACGGTTCCCTCGCTGCGGCATCCGGTCAGGATCAGAGGCAGCACGCAGGCGACCGCAACAAGAAAGCACAACAGTTTCTTTTTCATGAGATTCCTCCTGAGAAAACGGGTATAATGCTCCATTTTGAATATCATAACGGTATTATTTTACACCCGCGGACCGTTTCTGTCAAGTTTGTTTTTATGAACGAAACCGGGCGGATGTTTTTCCGGTTTTTCCTCGATCGAAAAAACGGGGGCGTTTTTGAGCATATCAGCCAAACAAATTTGTCTGTGTTCGGTCAAATTGCCCTTTCTTTTGTCATAATAGATAAAACACGGCCTCAATTTTCGGCATTTCGAACAGGCGCTGTCAGTCCAAATAATCCTTCAGGCGCTTGGAGCGGCTCGGATGGCGGAGTTTCCGGAGCGCCTTGGCCTCGATCTGCCGGATCCTCTCCCTCGTGATGTGGAATTCCCTGCCGACCTCCTCCAGCGTCCGCGAGCGGCCGTCGGTCAGGCCGGACCGCAGGTTCAGGACCTGTTCTTCACGCGGGGTCAGGGTGTGGAGCACCTCGGCCAGATGCTCGCTCAGCAGCTGCTGTGCGGCGGCGTCGGACGGCGCAGGGTTGGAATCGTCCTCGATGAAGTCGCCGAGATGGCTGTCCTCTTCCTCTCCGATCGGCATCTCCAGCGAGACGGGATCCTGCGAGATCTTCATGATCTCCCGCACCTTCTCGACAGGCATCCCCATCTCGACCGCCAGTTCGTCGTCGGTCGGCTCGCGGCCGAAATCCTGCAGCATCTGGCGCTGGATGCGGCCGAGCTTATGGATCGTCTCGACCATATGTACCGGGATGCGGATCGTGCGCGCCTGATCGGCGATCGCGCGGGTAATGGCCTGCCGGATCCACCAGGTTGCGTAGGTGGAGAATTTATAACCCTTGTGGTAATCGAATTTCTCGACCGCCTTCATCAGGCCGAGGTTTCCCTCCTGAATGAGATCGAGGAAGAACATGCCCTTGCCCACGTAGCGTTTGGCGATGCTGACGACCAGACGGAGGTTGGCCTTCACCAGTTCGTCTTTGGCCTCCTGATCGCCCTTCGCCATCAGCTCCGCCAGCACCAGTTCCCGGTCGGAATCGAGCAGCGGGACGGTTCCGATCTCTTTCAGGTACATCCGCACCGGATCGTCGATCGCCAGGCCCTCCTGGGCCAGCATCTTCTCCATGTCCTCCGCGCTCTCGAAGCGTTCGACGTCGTTTTCGATCGCGTTGAACTCCGGCGTGTCCAGGTATCCGGTGATCTCGATACCCATGCTTTCCAGCATATCGTAGAGCTTCTCGACCTGTTCGATATCGTAATCGACGTCCTCGAGGGCCTCCATGATCTCGCTGTTCGACAGCGAACCCTTGGCCTTTCCTCTTTCGATCAGCTCGCGCACTTCAAATTTCTTTTCTCTGTTCATAATGGCTATCTCCCTTTGTATTCAACGGCCGTTTTCCTGATTTCGCGGCATTCGGTTTCGTTTCTGAGCGATCAGCTCCTCCAGCGAGAGCGCGTCTTTCTCCCGGAGCTGCCGGAGTCTTTCGACGCAGGAGGACACGACCGACAAATCGTTCTGCGTCAGCCCCTGCCGGGCGACGGCGTTCCGCATGATCCTGGAGACCTCGTCCTGCGTGAAATCGGCGCCGAGCAGCCCGATGTCGAAGCTTGCGCCGTATTCGAGCATTTTCTCGCACACCCGCCTGTTGAAGGCGGTGGCGAAATCCGACACCGTCAGCGCGATGTCTCCGCCGGCGGCCTGCGGGATCAGTTCGGGATACAGCGTCAGGATCCCGAGGATGACGTCCTCCGCGCCGGCGGCGCCGCGGTTTTTTATACGGTCGGGGTTGATCCGGTCCCCGTATCCCTCCGCCGTCCTGAGCACCTCCCGGTCCAGCTGCCTTTCGGCCGCCCGTTCCTTCCGGCCAAGCTTCCGTCGGACGTCATTTTTCAGGACGTCGACCGGGATGCCGAGCATTTCGGCCGCCTTTCTTCCGTAGACGTCGCGTTCGACCTCCGACCAAAGGGAGGTCAGCATATCCGTCACCTCATCGGCCGCCTTGACCTTGTCGTCCGGCTGACGGATATCATAGCGGGAGAGGATCCCGGCCATCCGGAACTCAAACCGGCTCTGGCTCCGGTTGAGCAGACGGGCGAAGGCCTCTTTCCCGTATTTTTTGATATATTCGTCGGGGTCCTTGGCACCCTCGACCTTCAGGAGCCGCGTCTCGAGACCGGCCTCGCCCAGCAGCGTGAAGGCCTTGTCGGCCGCGCGCTGACCGGCCTCGTCGGCGTCGTAGGAGATGACGACCGACTTGGTGTAACGCTTCATCAGCCGCGCCTGTTCCGGCGTCAGCGCCGTCCCGCAGGAGGCGACCGCCCCGGTAAAGCCGGCGCCGTGCAGCGAAACGACGTCCATATAGCCCTCGCAAAGGATCATTTGCTCGGCGCAGTCCGATTTGGCGAAATTCAGCGCGAACAGGTTCCGCCGCTTGATGAACGCCGGGGTATCGGAGGTGTTGATGTATTTCGCCTCGTTCGGATCGTTCCCGATCGTCCGGCCGCCGAAAGCCACGATGTCGCCCCGGACGTCAATGATGGGAAACATGAGACGGTTGCGGAAAATATCGTAGGAGCGGCCGTTTTTCCGGCTGATCGAACAGAGGAAGGCCGCCGCCATTTCTTCGCGCGAGTAGCCCTTCCCGGACAGGAAGGAGGCCAGCGCCCCGAAATCGTTCGGCGCGTAACCGATCCCGAAGTGTCTCACCAGCGCCGTCGAGAGCGCTCGCTTTTCGAGATAGGCCTGCGCCTCTTTGCTCTCCTTCAGCCGCTCGAAGAAGAACCGGGCGGCGTCGCGATTCATCTCGAGCACCCGGTCGCGTTTGACGCCGGTCTCGTAGACACCGGGGCGTTCCTCCTCCGGGATCGTGATCCCGACCCGATCGGCCAGCAGACGCAGTGCGTCGACGTATTCGAGATTCTCGGTCCGCATGACGAAGGAGATCACGTCGCCGCCCACCCCGCAGCCGAAGCAGTAGAAGGAGCGCGAACCGGTAAAAACGGTAAAGGAGGGCGTTTTCTCGCTGTGAAACGGACAAAGCCCGATCAGATTGGAGCCTGCACGCTTCAGTCTGACGTGAGCGCCGATGACTTCTTCAATATCGTTCCGGTATTTGATCTCTTCAATGATGTGGGACGGTATCAAGCCCATTCCTCCTTCCGTTTTTCTTTTTCCCGGCGTCCGGGGCCGCGATCAGCCCCGCCAAGGCGCGGGAATAAACAGCTGCTGATACAGATTGACCGCGTACCGGTCCGTCATACAGGCGATATAGTCGCAGGCCGCCCGGGCCGGCGATTCGGTCTCGGCCGTCAGCCTGAATTCGGCGGGAAGCCGCTCCGGATGGCCGGCGAAAAATGCGTACAGATGCGCCAGCATCTCCTCCGCCTTTCCCTCTTCTCCCTTGGCGATCGGGCTTCGGTAGACTGTTTCATAGAGAAAGGCATGCAGCCGGTCGGTCAGCTCCCGCACCGCCGGCTCCATCCGGATCTCCGGCTTTTCTTCGCTGGCGCGGATGATGCTCATGACCATCGTGTTGATCCGTTCGCCCGGCGTCTGTCCCAGGCCCTCCGACAACTCGGCCGGAATGTCGGCTGCGGTCAGGATCCCCGCACGGCAGGCGTCGTCGATATCGTGATTGATGTAAGCGATCCGGTCGGCCTCCAGAATGATCTGCCCCTCCAGCGTCGAGGCCCCGCCGGTGGTGTGGTGCAGGATGCCGTCCCGCACTTCCCAGGTCAGGTTGAGTTTTTCGAGTTTTTCAACGACGCGGATACTCTGCGCATAATGGGTAAAGGAGGGATCAAAGCAGCGCTGCAGCACCCGCTCTCCCGCGTGACCGAAGGGCGTGTGCCCGAGATCGTGCCCCAGCGCGATCGCTTCGCACAGATCCTCGTTCAGCCGGAGCGCCCGGGCGATCGATCTCGCCACCTGGCTGACCTCCAGCGTATGCGTCAAACGCGTCCGGTAGTGATCGGCCTCCGGAGAGAGAAAGACCTGCGTCTTATGCATCAGCCGCCGGAACGCTTTGGAGTGGATGATCCGGTCGCGGTCGCGCTGAAATTCGCCGCGCAGGCAGCACGACCGGATCGGCTCGTCCCGCCCCCGCGTGTTTTCGGTCAGAAAAGCGTAGGGCGAAAGCGTTCGCCGTTCGGTTTCATATATCATTTCGGTAACGGTCATGCTTTCCTCCGCCGGCACCAGGCCGGATCTGTTCCGCCGACGGCTTGTCCGGCACGGAACGGTCGGCGCGCCCTCGAATCTTTGGCATATTATAATATACGCAAAAAGCGAAAAAACTCCTCTTTTGCGGAAAGGGGGTGAAGAGGGGGGCTCGTCTTTATTTCTCTTTTTTCTCCTTTCCCGTCGCAGTAACCTGCGGTCCGTTTTCCGCTTCTCCGTCGGTGGGTTCGCCTTCTAACCCTGACTAAGGACATCCCCGGTTGCAGGAAGCGAACGCCCGCGTCCCCCAAGGGGTGGGGGATCCAAGGGGGAGGGGCATGGAGAAAGACCAAATTTCAGGGACGGTCGGTTTTTGGTTTCCTATGGGTTTTACCCCCGAAATTTTCTTTCTCCCGCCCTTTCCCCTGGCGCCTTCTTTGCTCAACTTTCTTTGCGGAAAGAAAGTTGAAAAAAATAAGTTGAGCAAGTTCTACTTTTTTCTAAACAGGTGTCGCAGGACGTACTAAGATTTTGCTTCTCTATATCCGAAGA
>JAEEGL012421151.1_pt1 | contig 13939 bp, 10 predicted proteins | sample 9134231 | NCBI WGS metagenome assembly JAEEGL01 (sample SAMN16246548, study PRJNA631951) | gut metagenome | biome: gut microbiome; feature: rumen; material: fiber-attached | host: Bos | place: Iran: Karaj | collected 2018-10
CACCAGTCTGGCTACCGTTGCCTGCCACGGGCGCCTTGCCTGCCATGGCGCCTTCGCAGCGAGGGCCATATGGACCCTCTGCCCGGGCGGGACCGCAGTCCCATGCCGCGCCCTGTGCGAATCTCTTCGCCACCAGGCTAGGCAGGTCCATCTTGTCCGCCTGGCCCGCCAGATCCAGCTGGCCAGTCTGGTCTGCCTGGTTCGTCTGGTCTGTCTGCACAGGCAGGCCCGTCTGGTTCGCCTGTTCCAATTGGCTAGACTGGCCCGTCTGGTCAGTCTGGCTTTCTGGGAGGCTGAGGGTGGCAAAGGGTGCCAGATCATTGCGGATCTTGGCAGCGACCTCGTCGCGGCCAGCCTTGCCCGGGCCTTGCATGAGGGCTTCAAGCAGGCTCACGCCGAGGCGCTCTGCGCGCGCCTTGTCAGAGCCCGATTTGCGCCCTTCTTTCAAGCCCTCTTTGAGGCCTTTGAGACGTCCCTCACTGAATCCCGACCTGCGTCCATCGGCCTTGCCCTTGCTGTAGGCTTCCTGCTGGGCTTCGTTGTGGCCTTCCTCGAGGCCGTAGCTGCGGCCTTTCTCGAAGTCCTCACTGTGGCCTTGTTTATAGCCTTCGTCCTGACCCGCTTTATGGCCTTCAGCGAAGCCGAGCTCATATTCCTCTACCATCGCCTGGCAGAAGCGCTCCTTCTGGTCTGCGGTGCAGACCGGGTATACGGCCAACAGGCCGTCAACGCGCTGCTTGGTTGTCTTCAGCTTTGTTTTCATCGCGTTCTCCGATCTCCGGCGAGATGTCGCTCGAGAGAGCTTGGGGGAGGGGGGGAGTCAAGGCCAGGAAAGCGGCGCGTTCCCTGGCGCTTCCCGGCAAGGGGGCCGCTGGCATCTGGGGCAGGCCTGTAGATGCCTCCAGTGCCCCCAGTCCCCATTGCCCGCAGGGCTCGCCAGTTTTCGCAGCTGCCCCAGATGCTGGCAGATGCCGGCAGGCAGGGGCAGAGAGAGTCCCCGCCAGCCGTCCGCATGGTGCCTGTTTCCGCAGCCAGCTTCGGTGCCAGCGGCTTGGGCGTTGGGACCTGTGGCAGGCCTGGCCATGACGCAGGTCCCGTGCTGGCTGGCCTGCTGCCGGGATGGGGCTGCGGAAAGCCTAGCCCTGAAGCATGCCGGCGCTGCCGTCCTGGCCAGCCGAAGCAGTCGCGAGAGCCTGCGTGAGTGCTTCAGCCAGTGCCTCGGCGCGACCGTTCTGGCCGTTCAAGCCAGCCTCCTCGCGGCGTACCCTGGCGTTGCCGGCGACATGCCCCTTGGCATAGCGCTCGGCCATGATCCAGCCTCTGGAGAGGACTTGACGGCGGCCTTCCTTGCGGCCTTGGGCGATGCCCATCTTGCTTCCTTCCTTCACGCCCTGCGCCAGACCTTCGGCAAGGCCCTGCGCGTAGCCGGCCTCGAGGCCCCTGGCGCGACCCTGGGCAAGACCCGTCTTGCGGCCTTCCTTGCGGCCCTTGGCACGGCCGACAGTACGGCCTTCGACAAAGCCCTCGGCGCGCCCCTTGTTGCGGCCCATCGCATAGCCTTCCTCATATTCCTTTTCCAGGGCCATGCAGAAATGGATCTGCTGTGCCAGGGTCAAGTGCGGGAAGCGATGCTGGGCTTTGGCAAGCTGCTGGGCGTACGGCAGCGGGAAGGGTGAGTTCAGGAGCTCCTCCAGCAGGCTGATGTCCTGCTGCAGCTGCTCCATCTGCTGGCCTTGGGGATTCGGCTGGTTCTGGCCTGTGCCGTTCGTTCCGTCCGTGCCAGTCGGACCGGCGGCGCGGCCCTCCGGGGCTTTAGCGGGCTGGTTGGCGTATTGCTGCTGGGTGGTTGTGGGCATGGGGTCCTCCTGCAGGCTGCGGTCCTGTGGAACTGCCTGCGCCTGCTGATCTTGCTGAGTAAGCTGGTTCTGCGTCCTGCCGGAGCCCTGCTCCTTCAGGGCTTGGGCGGTCTGGCTAGGGGCTGGCTTGCGCATGGCATGCGCCGGCGATGTCCCAGCTGCCCTGGGTCAGGGTGAGGGTGGTGATGCCAAGGCCAGGGATCTGGGCGAGTTCCCTGGCGATGTCGGGCAGGGCCTCGGCGGGCACGCCTGAGAGTTCAAAGCTGCCGGCCAGCCAGGGGCAGTCCAGAAAGCCCCCGCCGGCCTCGTCGCCAGGACGAGCGCTATCGCCCACCTTCCCCGGTGCCAGCGACTTGCGCTGGCGGGGCTTGAAGCTGGACTTGGCCTTGGCGCCGACGGCGCGACCAAGGCTCTGGATGCGGCGGGAGAGGGCGCCTGGCTCGGCAAAGCTCCTCCAGAGACCGAGCTCTCCCAGCAGGGGGATGCCGCCGGTCGCGGCCTCAAGCGTGAAGACATGGGCGCGCTTGGCGTCGAAGCGGGCGCCTGGGGGAAGGTCGTCGTCGCTCGCGTCCGGGGTCCTGGCGTAGCGGCTCTGGACAAGGACAGTGCAAGCCTGGCTGCCTTTCGAGTTGTCTGCCGAGCTGCCTGGCGAACTGCCAGCCGGGCTGCCAGCTTGGCAGAGGCTTGCCTCGTGTCGCCAGCCGCCAGGCTGGGACGGCATGGCATAGGCCAGCCGGCAGGCCTCCCGGACAAAGGGAAGGGGTGCCGGCAGACGAGTCCAGGGCGTTGCGAAGGCCCGTTCGGGATGGGCACGCCACTGGGCCAGGGCCTGCTCCCGGGATCGGTCAGCCTCTTCGTCGAAGACGCCAAGGCTCATGGCTGCCCCATAGCCGGTTCCGGCAAGAAGTCCTGCCAGCACGAACCCGGCAAGCAGGCGCCTGGCCAGGCGGGAGCCCTGGCTTGTCCAGCGGCTTGCCGGCACAAGCTCGCCTAGGCCGGCAAACATCCAGGCAAGGCGTTCAGCCGGGCGGACTGGGGCGAGGCAGGCTCCGAGCTGGCGGGCGCTTTTCTTGGCCTCTGCGAGCTCCAGGCGCAGCTCGCCGGCTTCCTCGCCGAGCAGCGCCCCGCAGACAACAAGGGCGCCCTTGGCCTCGTCCAGGCTGGCAAAGCAGCGGTCGCCGAGGCCTGCCAGCACGGCGCCATCCTGCAGCACGAGCTGCCAGACAAAGGGCCGGCCCTCCTCGTCCTCAAGCTGGGCCAGCAGACTGAGCCGCCTGGGTGGCGTGATCGGGCTTGGCTGCCTGTGCGGGCTATGCGGGCTGGACTGCTTGTTCTGGCTGGAGGGCTGGCTGGCCCTGAGGTCAGCACTGGCCAGCTGGTCTGCACTGGCAAGGTGCTCTGTGCTGGCAAGATGGTTTGCACTGGCCAGCCGGTCTGCGCTGGCCAAGCTGGCAAGCCTGGCCGGGTCCAGAGCGCAGGCCAGCGGGCGCAGGCCCCGCTCCTCCGTCTGGGGCGCAAGGCTGGCAAAGCCAGCCTGACGCTTCACCCGGACGCCCGCCTGGAGCCCAGGGCAAGCTGCCTGCACGCAGTGGCTTGCGCCATGCAGGGAAGCTTCGGCAAGGGCCTGGCGCCGGTCCAGCGGCTGCCTGCCCTGGGGACGCCAGGCCAGGCCGCAGGCAAAGCGGTTGCCCTTGAGGCGCACGATGCGCGTTTCCATCAGGCTGACCTCCTGGCAGGACCACTGCCCGCAGCGCCCTGCCCGGCACAGTTCCTTGCGGCATAGTCCTGGGCGGCATAGTCCGGCAGGCCGTCTGCCAGATCGTTTGGCAGGGACGCGATCGGCGCCGAGCCCCTGGGCATGTCCCTGCCCCTGTTCATATCCCTGTTCATGGCCAGGGCGCTGGCGCAGGCTTGCTCGAGAGCGGCGCTCAGGCCCGCCTCGCCGGGCGGGGCCATTTCGACTTCGATGGTGATGATGAGTATGCTCTTCGAGTACTTGGCGCCGCGGGAGACCGAGAGCAGGCCCGCCGAGACGTCCGTGTCCTGGCCCGCCTGCTGGAAGCCAGCCAGCACCAGGGTCTGGCCGGCCTGCAGGGTGGCGCTCTGCTGGAAGGCGCGGGAGCTCGTCTGGGGCAGCTGGACCACGGCCGAGCCGGAGCGGTACTCGCGCAGGGCCTCGAGGCTCGAGAGGTGCACGGTGCAGGCAAGGGCGATGCGGCGCCCCTCGAGGATGTGGGGCAGGATGGTCATGGCAAAGCCCGTGGAGACTTCTCCCGGCGTGACGCTCGTGGTCTGGCCGTACTGGGTGGTCTCCGAGGCCACGCCTGCCAGGTAGCCGGTCTTGCGTATGGCCTGGAGCGGAGCGGGACAGCCGCTGCGCACCACAAGGCCGCCCGAGGTCACCTGGGTGGCGGTGCCGTAGGCCTTGAGGGCCTGGAGCACGCCAGCCGAGCCCTTGAGGTCGCCCTTGACCACGGCCGCCTGGGTGGTGCCGGCAGCGCCTGCCAGGGCGAGGCTTCCCGCCTGCACGGCAAGGTCAGCGCCCGTCGCCTTCTGGAAGAGCAGCTTGAGGTCAAGGCCTGCGCTGGACTCGTCCTTGAGCTCCAGGGAGTAGACGTTGACGCGCAGGGCGCACTGGCGCTCGAAGCGGGCGTTGAACTCGGCAATGAGCCGGCCTGCCCGGCGCACGCTGTCGGGATGGTCGCAGATGGTGATGGTGCCTGCGGCCTGGCTGGCCGTGACCTTGCCCCGGGGAGAGAGCAGGGCCTTGACCGCGCCCAGAATCTCCTGCCAGGCGTCGAAGGCGAGCCTGGTCGAGGCCGTCTGGGCGGTCTGGGCGTCCGCCGTGGAGGTGCGGGCCGTCTGCTTGACCGTGGATCCGGCCGAGATGGAGGCCCCCTCCTGGTCGCGGGTGCGGTTGGTGATGCGCGACTCGCTGGCCACGTGTCCGGGCGTGGCGTTGATGGTGAAGGTGCGGACCAGGGTGTGCGCCAAGGTCACGGTCTGGCTTGCGCGGTCATAGTCCCAGCCAAGGCCGGCTTGGGCGCAGAGGCGGTCCAGCAGGCCCTTGAGCGGGCCCTGGTAGTCGATGGCAATCTCAGGAGCGCTGTCGAGCACCAGGGCCGGCAAATCGTAGGCCTTCCCGTCGCCGCCGTCGCCAGCCGGTCCTGCCAGGCCTGCCAGATCGGGGCCAAGCAGGGCCTCGAGGTCGGGCTGGGCCAGCTCGCCGGCGCCGAGCTTGGCGCCTCTGCCGCTGCCGTGGGCCACGCTTCGGCCAGCGTTGGGAGCCGCCGTCCCCCTGCCGGCATCGCCGGCCTGCAGGGCAATGGCCACGGGCGAGAGCTCCTGCAGGATGCGCACGGCCTCGGCAAGGCTGCCCCGGCACTTCATGCGCACCCGGCGCTGGAGCTCGGGCGCGGACTCGTCGGCCAGGGGGACGCTGGCGCAGCCAAGGTAGGCGCCGTCGGCCACCTCGAAGGCCCTGGACGAGGCCTGGCGCTCGAAGCGGGCTTCCTGAGCGCGGATGGAGGATTCGCTGGGTGCGTCCTTGTGGGCGCAGCCCCCGAGAGAGCCAAGGAGCATGCTGGCGCAGCAGGCCAGGGCAAGGGACGCGCGCAGGCGACCGGCAGGTTTGGCCGCAGGCCCCTCGGCAGCTGCGTCGCCTTGGCCGCCTGGGTGCACTTTCTTTTGGGTGGTCGTTTGGCCACCTTGGCAAAAGGGGGCGCCTTGATCCAACAGCCCGCCTTGTTCGTCTTGGCCACGCTGGTCACACGGCGTGCCCTGGCCGCCGTGGCCGCACTGGCAGGAACAGCCTTGGCCAGCCGCATGGGGGCAAAGCTGGGCAGGCTGAGGTGAGAGAAGGGATATCATATTGATCGTTTTTTGATTTTTGTCCTGCATAATGCAGAAAAGGCGGTCAAAACTGTTTTTTTCAAAGCCAAGGCCGCATGTCCCGCCACAGAAGACCTTGCCGCAGGGGGCTCTGTCGCAAGGAGCCTGGTTCTGCGCGTTGTTCCCAGGGCTGTCTTTGGGGCTGTCACCGCGCCTGGCTTGGGAACCTTCCCCGCGGCTTTCTCCGAGCAGGTAGCCCGGCGCGGTCTGGGGAAGATCGCCAAGGCCTGCGCCTAGGCCGGGTTCTGCGGCCTGGCAGGCGTCGCAGGCGTTCCCAGGCATTGTGGCGGCATCGGTGGCGGGCGACGCGGGATCATCGGGATAAGTGGGGATAGCGGGGGCAGTGGGGGCGGTGATGCTGTCGTGTACCTGTGCCATGGCTAGTCCTCACGCACTTCGATGACGTGGTTGGCGGTGTAGACGGTGACGCGGCAGGGCTGACCCGCGCGGGCGAGATCCTTGAAGAGGCGCTTCAGGGCATCGGCCGGAGCGCCGGGATAGGTCGCGTGCGCGGCTATCCAGATGTCCCTGGAAAGGCGCCAGGCCAGCTGCCAGCCAAGCTCGCCGAGATAGTGAGCCAGCTGGGCCGAGCAGGAGCCGGGCTTCAGTGCCAGCAGGACGCCTGAGGAGCCGTCCTTGAGACTGGCCGGGCATGGGCCTGGCGTCGCTGCCTTGCCGGCAGCCAGGGGCGTGCCGCTGGCTGCGGAGCCGTCAGCAGGGTGTACGGCAGCGTATCCGCCAAGGTCTCCGGCAGGCTGTCCGGCAACGGCAGGTGCAGACGAGGGTGCGGCCATTGCCAGACCGCTGCTTGCTGCGCCAGACCTGCCAGGGCTTGTGCCGGATCGTGTGGAGGGACGTGCGGAAGGCTTGGCCTGCCTGCCTGGCTTTTCCGACTTTTCCGGCCTTTCCAATCTGTCCGGCTTGGCCGGCGTGCGCCGGCTTTCCTGGCGCTTTTCAGGCCTGGCTCGGGCCTTGCCTGCCTGGCTGGCGGCGGTGCCAGTAGCGGTGCCAGCAGTGGTGGCAGGTGCTTCGTCCTGCCCAGCCCAGCGCGCAGTGGCCCTGCAGGCGGGAAGCGCTTCCTGTCCCTTGCCGGAGTCCGCAGCCAAGCCCGCAGCCAGGCCGGGCCGGAGGCTTGTACCCGGGCGTGGGGAAGCCTGCGCCAGCAGGCAGGGATCGTCCAGCCAGAGCTCGCAGCCAGGCAGCAGGCGCGCCGAGGGCTTGAGCTCGTTCCAGCGGTAGAAGTCCCGGGCAAGGCCGAGGCATCGGGCAGCTGCGCTGGCGTTCATGCGCCGGACCACGGCCACGCGCCCCGGCACGGAGCCCGGCAGAAAGGGGCTCTGGCCGAGCTCTGCGTCCCGTGCGCCCCGAGCACGCTGGATCTGCAGGTCATCGCTGGCAGGCAGGGGGATGGCAGGCGAGGCGCAGGGGCAGAGCAGAAGCAGGCCGGCCAGACCGGCAGCAGCCAGTCTGGCAGAAGCCAGATGGAGGGAAGCGGTGGCTGGCGCCTGGCTGGTCTTGGCGGTCCCAGTGCCAGGCTGGCCTTGAGCGGCCAGCGCCTGCTGGGGGCCTGGCAAGGCCTGTGTCAGAGAGCAGCCAGGCAGGGCCTGTGCCTGCGCAAGGCCTGGACAGGCAGGCGCCTGGGACAAGCCTTGGCAGGCAGATGCCTGGAGAAGGCGTAGGGTCATAGGGAGGTCCTCCTGACAAGATAGGGGGAGTAGTGGAGGCGCAGTGGCTTGACGCAGGCCTGCCTGCACCAGGCAAGGGCTGCCGGCGGCGTCACGCCGAAGCGGTCGATGAGGGCAAAGAGGGCGAGCACGGCAAGGGAGAGCCAGAAGGTCGGCCAGCTCATGTGGAGCAGGAAGACGCCAAAGCCGCTGGCAGCCCGGGCGTCGAGGAAGCCGATGCGCACGGGCCTCGCCGTGTCGCGCCAGAGCAGTCCGGTCTGGCGCATGGCTCAGCGCCCCCGCCGGGCGGGGTCCGGGGCCAGCTGCAGGGCCTGATCTGGGGCCTGGTCCGGAACCTGGCCTGGACCCTGCTTCTGTGCCTGAGGCGGACCGTACATGGCGCTGTGGATGCGGGCCCAGCCGGCTTCGTCCACCCAGGGGGCGACCGGCGCCTGAGGATCCGCGAGCCTGGCTGCCGGAGCTGAGGGCGCTGCCTGCACGATGCGCTGGGGCGCTTGTGCGTGGGGGCCTGCCACGGCGATGGGCGGCCTGGTGCCTGGCTCGCCCGGCATGACGGCGGGGCAGGGCGAAGGGGGATGTCCTTGCGTCCAGCGCAGGTCTTCGTCTGCGCCCGGGCCGCCCGGTCCGCCTGGCCCGGTGTCTGGACATGAACAGGGGAACGAGGTCGAATTCGACCTGCTTGCCGGCAGGCCAGCTTCTGCGCCCCTATCGCCCCTATCGTCCAGATCGCCCGCAGTGCCCGTCCCCTCCATGTTGCTCATGCCGCCCGTACCGCCGCCGCAGGCTGCCTGCCCGCGTTGCTCCGTCTGCCCGCTTTGCCTAGCCTGCCGGGCCTGGAATGTGCCGGCATCCCTGTCGGCAGCCTCCTGCTCGGCAGCCACCTCTTCGTAGGTTGCCTCGCTGATGCGCCCCTGGCGCAGCTTCTCGAGAGCATCGCTAGCCAGGGATCGGCCCTGGCTGGCCACAAGCCGGCGCAGCACCGGCACCATGCCGCTGGCCGGCGTGCGGTAGAGCAGGCGCCTGGCGCTTTCGTCCAGGGCAAGGTGCTCGCGCAGGGCCAGGCGCCGGGGCTTGCCGGCCCTGGCTTCCTCAGGCGTACGCAGGCAGGGAACAAGCCGCTGGTGGACAAGGAGGCGCAGGGAGGAGGCCAGCACGCAGGCTGTGGCGGCACGGCGCTCTTCGCGCACGGCGTTGACGAGCCGGGTCACGGTCTGGGGCACGTCGCGGGCGTGCACGGTGGTGTAGGCCGTGACGCCCTGTTCGACCACGGCCAGCATGGCCGAGACCGTGTCCTCGTCTCGGCACTCGCCCAGCATGACGATTTCGCCCTTGCGGCGGGTGAGGCTGCGCACCCCGGAGGCCCAGTCCTCGACGTCGACGCCCAGGGCCGACTGGGCCACGGGCGCCTGGCGCCGGGCGTGGCTCAGCTGCGCGAAGTCGAACTCCACGGGATCCTCCAGCGTCAGCACCTGGCGGCCAATGCCGCCGGTGAGCGCCTGGTGCATGACGGCAGCCAGCAGGGTCGACTTGCCGGAGCCCATGACGCCCGACACCGCCACAAGGCCGCTGGCGGGAAAGAGGTGGCGCGCCAGATCCCAGTCCAGCTCCATGTCCTTGAGCGCCGGGATGTCCGTGGGCAGGATGCGCGCGACGACGTAGACGCCCTTGGCGGTGTTGGTCGCGTTGATGCGCAGGCGCAGGCGCCTCACGAAGCCGGTGCCGGGAATGCGCAGGGAGTAGCCGTAGTCCATGGGCTTGCCCGTGAGCACGCGGCTGGCGCTGTTGGGCCGGCCTGAGGTGGCGTTCACCACCTGCCTGGTGTCGCTTGCCGAGAGCAGGGTCTCCGAGCAGGGGTGCCAGATGCCGTCGACCTGCATCCAGCAGGGGTCGTCGGGACAGAAGACCAGATCCGAGGCGCGCCTGGCGGCGCACCAGAGCAGGAGGCGGTCCAGCTGGCCGTAGGCAAGCTCGTGGGCGAGGGGCTCGGGGAAGAGCCCGCGCTCCCAGAGCCTGCGGTCGATCTGGCTCTTGGCAATGAAGGCCAGCGCCTTGTCCGAGGCCATGTCCTTGTCGGGCGGGAGGGGCTGGCCGTCGCGGGCGGCCGGAAGAAGGCTCGCCAGGCCCAGGGCGTCTGCGCTCTGGGGGGTGGAGAGAAACGCGTTCATGAGGGGCTCCTGCCGGCCGCTGGGGCCGGCGCAAGGCTTGGCTGTGCCAGCCAGCGTGCCTTTCTGCATGTCAGCCTGTCTGCTTGGCTGTCTCCTTTCGTGCTTGTCTGCAGTCTGGCTGCCTCCGTAAGAGATGCCATGGTGGTTGCCGGGTATGGTGCCACGGTGGCAGTCAGGGAAGCCTCAGCCGGCCAGGCCGCCTCGCCCTTGGCAGAGGGCGTGGCTTCCAGACAGACCTTGATCCATGTCGGCGTGGGCGGGCTGGCGTTCGGGCCAGCAAGGCTTGGGTCCAGAGAATGTAGGGTTCGTGCTGGGGGCGGGCTTCGGGCAGGCTGGGGAAAGAGGCCTGGGCGATGAGGGCGATATGGGCGTGACCTGCTTCCCTTGTCCCTGCTCTCCAGCCTCCTTGCTTCCTTGTCTGCCTGCAGCCGCAGGCCTGCTAGTCGGGCAGCAGGGCTGCGTGCCCTGGCCTGCCTGCCAGGGGCTGGCGTTCGGCCGCCGCGAAGCTGGCCGGCAGGGTGATGCGGAAGGTGGTCTCGTTGACGGAGAGGCGTTCGCCCATGACGCTGAGGGCCACCTGCCCCTCGGCCAGCACGGGCGCGCTCGCGAGCCTTGCGTCCACCAGCATGCGGAAGCGGAGCATGCCCCGGTAGTCGGCCTCAAGCCGGGCCATGGCCGTCTCGAAGATCTCGCCGGCGTGGACGCGGCCCGCTGTCCAGCCTTCCTTGACCGCCTCCTGCCACGCGCGGCGCTCCTCGCCGGTGCGGGGCAGCAACGCCTGGTCCGGCTCGAAGGGCGCGGCGTCCACCATGAGCCACTCCCGCCAGCCGGGTGCGCCCGCCACGATGCGGGCAGGGCGCTCGATGACGTAGGTGGCGTCGGCTGACGTGGCCGAGGTGGGACTGTCCACGACTACCGAGGGGCCGGTCCAGCGGATGACGGGCGGAAGCACCCGGCCGTCCAGAATGAGCTTCTGGAAGTCGAAGATGCGATCGAAGTCCCGGGCGCGGCGCTCGCAGGCAGCCATGAGCTCGCGGTAGCGGGACTGGAAGCCCTGCTGGAAGGCCAGGGTGGCGCCGGTGTCGGCCACTACCTTGAGGCGCAGGTTCTGGCTGGCGTTCTGGCGGCTCCGGGCATCGGGCGCGAGCCTGAGCAGGCGCTCGAGCGAAGCCTGGGAGGAGCGGGAAGCATGGGAGGCAGTCCTTTCCCTGCCAGGCGGACTTGCCGCAGCCTCCCCGGCGGCAGCAGAGGCCCCCTGCCCGAAGGGGGCATACGGCGCTCCGTCCTCTCCCTGCCGGTGGCTGCCTGCCTCCTGCGCCCGGGTGCCGTCCGCTCCAAAGCCTGTGGCGGAAGCGCTTGCCGGCTCTGCCTTGGCCTGAACGTCGGTCCTGCGGTCCTGGCTTTGCCTGGAGGCTTCCTGCAGGGCGTCCTGAATGGCTCTGTCGCTGGCCTTGCCCCGTGCCTGGCCCTGTGCCAGGCCTTGGGCCTTGCCTCTGGTCTGCGCCCTTTCGGCCATGGCCTGCGGCGCGGCCTCGATGCCAGCCCCGGGGCTGGCCAGAGCCGGGGCTGGAAAGCCTGCAGGAAGGCCGGCGAGGCCCAGGCCAAGCGCCAGCAGGGCCGTGCCTGCGGCATCCTTGAGAGCGTTGGCCTTTCCCGGACCGGCCTTTCCGGAACCAGTTTTCGCCAGACAGGCCTTGTCCAGACTGTCAGGGCCTAGAATTTCTGGGGAGACTGGTTTTTTCCCGCCGGTCATGCTCGGGCCAGGCTTGCGCAGATCGGCCCTGGCAAAGCTTGCCAGGCATGCTGCCTGGCATCTTGCCTGAGACGTTGCCTGATGCGCCGTCTGCGCCTGCGGACTGCGGCACTTTTGCGCGGAGAGGGTCTGCACGCAGAAGTCGGCGCTGGCGTCTGGGACGAAAATCTTCATGACTGCTCCTTGCCTCGGGGCGTGGTGAGCTTCTCAGGCATGCTTCCTGCCACGGCGCGCTGCCCTGGCGTGCTGTGAACGCTTCTGCTGCTGCCAGCAAAGGGCGGCATGCCTGGCCTGCGCTTTCTGGCTGGGCTGGCTAGGGGATCGCAGACTGGGGCCTGGCTCCCGAGGGGGCTGGCCTGCCTGGCTTGCTCTGCAGGACCGGCTTGGCCCTGGCCTGGCCCCGCAGCGTCTCCGGAGGCTCCAGATACCACAGCCGCACGAGCCTGGTCTGGGCGTCCACCGACAGTCTGGCGCAGGGACCAGCCTGCCTGCTGAGGTCTTCCAGGATGTCCCGGCAGGGACGCTGCGCTGTGCGCACGTGGACCTGGGGCGCCATGTCCGGGGGACGGCCGGCAATGGCCAGCTTAAGCCCTGCCAGCGCGCAGACCTGGGTCAGGGCACCTTCCAGGGGACCGTCCCAGTGCAGGGAGAGGGGCTCGGCCAGCGGGGAGCCCAGGGCTGGCGCCGCAGGGCTGCCGGCAAGAGATCGGGAACCGGCGAGCAGGGCAAGGTCGCGGGCTATGGCATCGCCCGCGTCCATGAGGCGCCTGTCCACGAAGGCTGCCGCTTCGTCGATGGCAGGCGCCTCCTGTCTGGCCGAGCAGCCGCCGGCGAAGGGCAGGGCCAGGAGCAGGGCCAGCCCTAGTCCCAGCGCCCCTGCGGCCCGCCGGGGCCTGCCCGCCAGTGCCGTGCCTGAGGGCAAGGCCTCTTGCGGTTGCGTGCAGGGCCGCGCTGTCATGGAAGCCTTCGGCGCCAGGATATTCTGTGCCAGGACATCCTGTGCCAGAACCTCCTGCACGGGGACCTCCGTGGCCTGCGCGAGACGGCTGGCTCCGAAGGGGCTGCGGGCTGCGTCAAGCAAAAGCGCACTTGCGGCGCCAGCCTGCCAGCAGAGCCGGAGACCGCGCGGCCAGGCTCCGTTCGTGGCCAGGAGAGGGATCTTGCCGGAGCAAGCCGCCCTGCGCTGAGGAGAGGAAAGCTGCGCAAGCGCGCAGAACAGGCTGTCCTGCCTCTCTTCTCTGTCCTGCCCGTCCTGTTTGTCCTGTCTGCCCTGTCTGGCCTGGCAGAGCGCATCGCCGCAATCCTTGATGGGGATGTGATCCGCGTTCTGGGGCATGCGGCCGTGCGCCAGCTGCCCTCTGCCTGCTGTCTGCTTCATGGTTTCTCCTCGACTGCAAGTCGACAGTTTTTTTTGCCGTGGGCCATATTTAGGGCTGAAGACGAACAATGTCAAGTATAAAAAACTATTATCCTGAATAAATTTTTAAATCTTGCGGGCTGGGCGGGCGAATCAGGGCAGACGGTAGACTTCCAAGGACTCAGGGGACGTCTGCCGGGGCTTGCCGGCGTCGCGAAAGCGAGCGTCGCCACGGGGGCGGGCGCTGGCAAGGAGGAGGAAGAAGGCGGGGAAACGGCAGAAAAAGCCTGTTCTATTCTGCTGTTTTTACACAAGAATTTTGTAGGAGGCATTCTAAGGCCCTTTTGGGGGCCGTCATGATGCATGAGTCGGAAAGAGGCCTTCGAGGCCATTGTAGGGCCTTACAGACGAAGAGAAAAGTGCAAATATTGTTTGAAAATTAACAAAAATATAAGTTTAACAATATACCAAAAATACTACACAAATAATAAGAGAGATTTTTAATGAAAATTATATGATTTTTTATTACTGCTAGATGATATGCAAAATTCTCATATAGAGTGCAAGAGATTCCTGTGCAAAATATGTAGCTAGAATTTTGAATTTTCAGAGCTAGAAAATGGCAAGAAGTTCATGGAAATATTATTTTTTTTTCTGGATATTTCTTTCGTTTCATCAGATATGAGTATGTTGCATGCTCCTTGAGGAGTGGTAGATATTCTTTTCGCAACGCGAGCCGAATGATCAATTGTCAGCATTTATGACATAATTTCAAGTTGATACGATATGCTCTGCGTGCTGATGCGATGGTGCGTCATGTTCAGCGCCGGTGCGTTGTCCTCCAGCCCGCCGTCGACCTCGGACATGAAGCAGAATGGCCGGTCGCAGACAGGATGCTGTCGAGGGCGTTTGGCACATGGCTGGACTGCTGCCGGCCGGCCTACCAGGATGGCGCTCCTGCGGAGGTAGCCCAGAGCGGGTGCATATATATAAGGTTGCAGGAGCAGGGGGCCTTCCTGAAGATTCCATGCTTCCCTCTTCTTCTGCCGCTGAGGCGGGAGCGTCTGCGGCGGCACTTTCTGTCGTTGCGCGCGTCGGGATAATACCTAGGAGCTGGCTTGGTTTTATGGAGAGAGGCTGGTGCAATGAATAATTGTTTTTTAAAAAATCGAAAAAGGCCTTGCCTTACCCGTCGAAAGATGGCATAACCCTCTTGCGCCTGAGGAAAGGCC
>JAEEGL013700336.1_pt1 | contig 13939 bp, 10 predicted proteins | sample 9134231 | NCBI WGS metagenome assembly JAEEGL01 (sample SAMN16246548, study PRJNA631951) | gut metagenome | biome: gut microbiome; feature: rumen; material: fiber-attached | host: Bos | place: Iran: Karaj | collected 2018-10
CCCTCCACCACGATGATCTCTCTCAGTTCCAGCATATCAGGCCCCCGCCGAGATCCGGATCAGCAGATCCTTGAGGATCTCTTCATTGTCCGCGAAGGAGGATTTCATCTTGTAGTCCGCGTCCGCGCACTGCACCAGGATATCCCCGATCCTCTCCGTGGAAAAACGGGAGGGCGTCTTATAGAGCCGGGAGGCCAGCCAGTCGTACTTCACCACGCCGGCATCCAGCAGGAACTTCGCCCCTTTTCCTTCCTCCCTGGCCACGGCGGCCGCATAGATCCTCCGGAACTGGGAGCCGATCAGCGAGAGCAGGAAGATGGGGTCGTTCTCGCGGGAATAGAGCAGCTCCGAGAGCAGCGCGAAGGCTTTTTTGTAGTATCCCCCCGCGATGCACTCCACCATTTCGTACACATCCGCCTCCGGCAGATGATGCGCCATGCGGTCCACATCCTCCGTTCCGACGGTCTCTCCCTCCACCGAGGAAGCGATCTTGCGGATCTCGGGGATCAGCCCGTTCATGGAAACGCCCGAAAGAAAGAGCAGCCGTTCGATCGCCGGATCACCGATCTCTTTTCCCTCCGCGCGGAACCGTTTGCGAATCCAGGCGTTCAGCACGTTCTGCGGCTGGATGGCAAACTGGAAGACCGTATAGGCATCGCGCAGGTACTTGTTGAATTTCAGGCGGAAATCCGGTACATATTCGCTGTTCTGCCGGAACACGACCGTGCAGTAGTCCGGCAGGTCCTTCACCACGGGCAACAGGTCCTCTCCCAGCTTGTTGATATCGCAGTTGTTCACTTCCACGAGGATCCGCTCGGCGAGGAACGGCAGGGCGTTCACCGCTTCGTCGAAGGCATCCCGGTCGAAGTCCGTATCCGAGAACTTCCGGTAGCAGAAGTCGTTCACGGCCCCGTCGGGGAACACCGCGTCCCGGATCTCTTTCTGGAACACCTCTTTCAGGTATTCCTCTTCGCCGTACAGCAGGTAGAGCCGGGCCGGGCCGTCCTTTTTCAGGCGGCCGGATTCCGTTCGGTAATTGAATTGGTCTTTTGCTTCAGCCATGGTCGACTCCGTTAATGAAGGATGAACGAGACCGTCCCGTTGAGGTCCGTGCGGCAGATGCTGCAGCCTTCCGCCTGCAGGCGGCGGAGCGTGTACAGCGAGGGATGCCCGTAGGAATTCTCCCGCCCCACGCTGATCACGGCAAACTCCGGACGGATGCCCCGGAGGAAGAGCGTGCAGGAGGCGTTGTTCGCCCCGTGGTGTCCCGCCACCAGGACATCCACGTCTCCGAGCGCCGGATTCTGGAGAAGGAGCATCTCATTGGTATAGGGGCTGTCCCCGGTGATGAGGAACGACTTCCCGCAGGTCTCCAGAAGCACACTCATGCAGGACTCGTTCTCTTCCGTATAAATGAGGGACGGGAGCAGCGTATAGCTCAGATCCCCTGATGTGATCTGTGCATCCGTATCCACCAGATAAACCTGTGTGGAATTTCGCTGCGCGGTCTGTCGCAGGAGGAGGAACTCCTCGCTCTCCGTGTCGATATTCACCGGGAGAAACAGGTTCTTCACCGGCAGGGTCTGCATCAGGGCACAGGCCCCGTTGATATGGTCCTCGTGCAGATGCGTGAGGACAAGGCTGTCCAGGTCGCGGTGTCCGTTCAGAAACAGCGTCTCCGCACAGGTCTCGCCCGCATGGACCATATAGTCCGAGGAGCCGCAGTCCACTACAAGCGAGCGGTTCCCCGCCAGCGCCACCACGCACTCCCCCTGCCCGACATCCAGCACGCGGACAGATGCGTGGACGGAACCGGAGGAAAGCGCGGTATAGGTGAAATACAGCGCGATCAATACTGCGGAGAAACCCAGAGGGATCAGCACCCTGCGGCTGCCCCTGAACGCTGAGAACGCAAACAGCACGAACAGTGCATAGCACAGGAGGAACAATATCAGGATGAACGGCCCTTCGAACGGCACGACCGCAAACGGGATCTTTGCCACTGTTGTGCACACAAAAAGCACGAAGCGGCACAGAAGGCTGACCGCCTTCCCGAGAAGCACAGCCAGTGCCGGGGAAAGGAGCCGCAGGAACACACAGAAAAAAGCGCCGCAGAAACACAGCGGTATGGCCCAGAGCGCCGCGAGGTTGGTGAGCACGGAAAGGATACACACATAGCCGAACCGCAGTCCGCACAGCGGTATCGTGAGCGCCGAGACTCCCAGCGAGGAAGCCAGGATCGCCGCGGGATACCGGAGCAGTCTCTTCAACTTCTCCGAGGACACCCCGGCCAGCAGATCCTGCTGGATGCGCGGGGCAAACAGGAGGATGCCCAGCGTGGACGTAAAGGAGAGCTGCAGGCTGATGCTCCCGGCCGAATACGGATCGAACAGGAGGATCAGCGCCAGGGCAAAGGAAAGCGCCGTGAGCGGGTCGTTCTCCCGCCGGAAGACCGGCGCCATCAGAAACACCGTCTGCATGATCCCTGCGCGGACGGCAGAAGGGGTGCTCCCCGCCATCAGTACGAACAGCCAGATGATGCCGATGCTGAGAAAGGCCCCTCTCCGGCGGCTGCCGAACAGCAGCAGGCACAGACCCGCCACATAGGACACATGCATCCCCGAAACGGCCACCGTATGCAGGAAGCCGGAGCGGAGAAGCGTCGAATAGATGCCCGCGTCCTTATAGAGTTCCGTCTTCTCTCCGAGGAGCAGCGCCCGCAGGAACACCGCCGCGCGCTGTTCAAAGATCTGCGGGACGGAGTCGCGGACGAAGCGGCTGAGGACCCTGGACGGGAACAGAAAACTGCGCCCGCTGCGGAGCACCGTGACCGGCGAGCGGAGGTTCCCGGTGGCAAGGATGCCTTTGGAGAGATTGGAATCGGTCGCCGCCGCGCTTTCGCTCTCGCGGTGTGCGAAGGCGGCCTCCAGGCTTATCCGGTCGCCCGGTTTCAATGCAGAGATATTGCCATAGCGGTCATAGAGCCAGGCAAGGTAGCGCAGCTCCTTATCGAGCACGAGCAGGCGCACGCGATCCGTGTTTTCCAGCGGTTCCGCATAGTCCAGAACGATGGCCTCATGCGCGGTGACTGCAGTAGGAATACGCGCGATCCTGTGCTCCGTGACGGCCCGAGTGACCGTGAAAAAAGACAGTCCGAGGGCAGCGGCGATGAGAAGGATCCGGGCGGCCCGCACCGGCTTTCCCGCGGGAAGGCACAGCAGGACCAGAAATCCCAGGACACAGGCCCCGGCCGGGATCAGGGCAGTCCACCGTCCCGGCAGGGTATTTGCAAGAAAGACGCCGGCCGAAAAGGCAAGACATCCCGCCGCAAGTTTTCTCATAACGTCCCCCGAACTGTTATTCCGGCCGGAAGCGGCGTGAAGGACTCAGACGATGGTCTCGCCGAGCTTTCTGCCGCCGACCAGATGGAAATGCAGGTGCATCACCGACTGGCCTCCGTCGGCCCCGCAGTTGTTGATCACGCGGTAGCCGGAGGAAAGGCCCTCCTGCTTCGCGATCGCGGCGATCGCTTCGAAGCATTTGGCCACCAGGGCGGAATTCGATGCGTCGATCTCATCCGCGCAGGCCACGTGCTCCTTCGGCACCACCACGATGTGGACAGGCGCCTGCGGGTTGATATCCCGGAACGCGAGCACGTCTTCGTTCTCGAATACCTTGGTGCTGGGGATCTCCCCGGCGATGATCTTGCAGAACAGGCAGTTTTCGTCTCTCATAGTCAACCTCTTTCGATCAGTTCTTTCAGTGCGGTGAAGACTTCTTTGTTCTTTCCGGTGAGCGGTCCGCCGCCCATGGCCGAGTCGGGCTTTCCGCCGCCCTTCCCGCCTACGACGGGCGAGAGCTCACGGATGATCTGCCCCGCCGCGAAGCCGGCCGCGACCGCTTCCTTACCGCAGACGCAGAGCAGGACCGTTTTTCCTTCGTTCTGAATGGCCAGCAGGGCGATCACGGCGCTCTCCTTATCGCGGAGCATATCGCCGAGCTTGCGGGCCTGGTCGATCGACAGGCCGCTGAACTCCGCCGTAACGACCTTCATCCCCTTCAGGGTCTCGGCCTTTTCCAGCAGGCCGGCCGCGTCGCTTCCGGATTCCTTGTCCTTGTATTTCTCGATGACGCGTTTTGCTTCGCGGAGCTCCGCCTGCAGCTGGCCGAAGCGGGCTTCGAGCCCTTCCGGCGCGACCTTGGCCGCCTCGGAGAGCTTCCGGAGCAGCGCGGTGTTCTCATCCAGCAGTTCCAGCACTTTCCGACCGGTGCAGGCTTCGATCCTGCGCACGCCGGAGGCCACGGAGCCCTCCGAGAGGATGCGAAACGAGCCGATCTTCGCGGAATTGGCCACATGCGTGCCGCCGCAGAGCTCCGAGCTGTAATCCCCTACGCGGACCACGCGGACCACGGAGCCGTATTTCTCGCCGAACAGCGCCGTAGCGCCGGTCTTTCTCGCCTCATCCAGCGACATCTCCTCAGTGATCACCGGGTAGTCCCGCAGCACCGCGCGGTTCACGCGGTCTTCCACGGCGCGGATCTCCTCCTGCGTGAGCGGGGAGAAATGCGCGAAGTCGAAGCGCAGGAAGTCCGGTTCCACCAGGGAGCCGGCCTGATGGATATGTGTGCCGAGTTCTTCGATCAATGCTTTCTGCAGAAGATGTGTAGCAGTATGAGCACGGCGGATTGCGTCTCTTCTTTCGTTGTCATAGGCCGCGGTCACATTGTCCCCTACCCGGAAGCTTCCGGTAAGCACGGAACCCGAATGCATGTATTTTCCGCCGTTGTTCCTGCGTACATCCTCGACCCTGAAGCATGCGTCTCCACAGCGGATGATGCCCGTATCGCCTACCTGACCGCCCATCTCCGCATAAAACACGGTAGAATCCAGCACCATGATGGCAGACTGTCCCTCGCAGACTTCTCCGACCATCTCGTTATCTGCAACGATTGCCAGGATCTGTGCCTGATTCTCAGCTCTCTCATAGCCGCAGAATACCGTATCCGGGACCTGCTTGCCGAATTCTATACCGGCCCATCCGAGATCGCCCAGCTTTTTGCGTGCTTCCCTGGCTCTCTCCTTCTGTTCGTTCATGAGGGTGTTGAAGGCATTCAGATCCACGATCATTCCGTTATCGGCGCACATCTCTGCGGTCATATCCACGGGAAAACCATAGGTGTCGTAAAGGCGGAAAGCATCGCTGCCCGAGAAGGTATTTTCGTTCTTTTTCTTATGCTCTTCCAGAAGCTCTTCAAAGATCTTCAGTCCGGAATCGATCGTTGCACCAAAGCTCTTTTCTTCGGCCTCCACAACGTTTTCGATATAGGTCTGCTTACTGCGAAGCTCCGGATACTGGCATTCGTTCTCATGTACGACCGTGTCGATAATCCGGTAGAGGAAGGGTTCATCGATTCCAAGCAGCTTTCCGTGACGGGCAGCACGGCGCAGCAGACGGCGCAGTACATATCCGCGGCCTTCATTGGAGGGCAGAATCCCGTCGCATATCATGAACGTAGCACTGCGGATATGGTCCGTGATCACACGGAGCGAAACGTCCGCTTTCTCATTTGTGCCATAGAATGCACCGGTGAGTTCGCTGACCTTATGCGTGATGTTCATCACCGTGTCGACATCGAAAAGAGAATTAACCTCCTGGCAGACGACCGCCAGGCGCTCAAGCCCCATACCTGTATCGATGTTTTTCTGTTTAAGTTCGGTATAGTTTCCTTTCCCGTCGTTATCAAACTGAGAGAAAACATTGTTCCACACTTCTATATACCGGTCACAGTCGCAGCCGACCGTGCAGTCCGGCTTACCGCATCCGTATTCAGGACCCCGGTCAAAATAGATCTCGGAGCAGGGGCCGCAGGGTCCGGAGCCATGCTCCCAGAAATTGTCTTCCTTGCCAAAACGGAAGATCTTTTCCGCAGGGATGCCGATATCATCATGCCAGAGATTCCAGGCCTCGTCATCGTCCATATATACAGAGGGATACAGCCGGTCTGCCGGGAGGCCTACCCATTCTGGAGACGTGAGGAACTCCCAGCTCCATTCAATGGCCTCTTTTTTGAAGTAATCCCCGAAGGAGAAGTTTCCGAGCATCTCAAAATAGGTTCCGTGCCGTGCTGTATGACCAACGTTCTCAATATCTCCGGTGCGGATGCATTTCTGGCAGGTACACACGCGGCGGCGGGGAGGCTCTTCCTCCCCCTTGAACCATGGCTTCATTGGCGTCATCCCGGCGTTAATCAGAAGAACAGACTTGTCATTCTGCGGAACGAGGGAAAAACTGGGCAGACGCAGATGATCCTTTGTCTCAAAGAACCGGAGAAACATCTCTCTCAATTCATTCAATCCATACTTTTTCATATTTGTCTTCACCTTTCAGGTTTTTATTCTTATGATTGAAAGAGGCGGAGCATAACATGGCAGCTTCATGCGGAAAGGCATCATAGCCTGCGCAGTGTTTTCAATCTGCTCTCCCTCGGCGGAAAGGAGCGAATCAGCTGTAAACCGAAGCGGCAGTTCCCCGGGAAGCAGCAGTTCGAGTTCATCACCGACATGGAATTTGTTTCGCTGGGTCAGACACGCAGAGCCATCTGAATCGCAGGACTCCACAACCGCAACCACGTTTGCGCTGCTGGTATAAGACGAATCGGAATACTCCTGCCCTGGTTCGCCGAAATAAAAACCGGTAGTATAAGGCCGGTGGCTCACCATTTCCACTTCCATGCTCCACTGTGGATCCAAGGGCTCTCCCACAAGCGCTGCATCAACAGCATGCCGGTATGCAGCAGTTATGACAGCCGTGTAATAGAAGGACTTCATCCTGCCCTCGATCTTTAGGCTATCCACTCCACATTCAAGCAGTTCAGGAACATGATCGATCATGCACAGATCCCGCGAGTTCAGAATATGTGTCCCGTTGTCTTCCAGAATAGGGTAATATTCCCCGGGACGTGTTTCTTCAACCAGATAATAACTCCAGCGGCATGGCTGGGCACACCGGCCCCGATTGGAATCCCGCCCGGTCAGGTAATTAGAAAGCAGACAGCGTCCGGAAAAAGCCACGCACATCGCTCCGTGCACAAAGCATTCGATTCGAAGGTCCTCCGGTGTATTCTCACGGATTGCGCGAATTTCCGGAAGACTGAGTTCCCGGGCGAGAACAACGGTATCTGCCCCGTATTCATAAAGAGCCCGCGCTGTCTCGCTGTTCACCACACCAAGCTGCGTGCTGATATGGATCTTCATCCCCGGTGTTTCTCTCCGGATGACGGAAAGGGCCCCCAGATCAGCCACGATCAGTGCGTCCGTGCCGATCTCCTGCAGAAAATGCAGGTATTCCGGCAGAAACCCCAGCTCATCTTCCCTCGGAAGTGTGTTACAGGTCACGTAGACTTTTCTGTTCTTTTCATGGCAATAGCGGATGGCATCCGCCATAGCATCCTTCTGAAAGTTCCCAGCAGCCGCGCGCATCCCGAAGCGGGTCCCGGCCAGGTATACGGCATCCGCCCCGTAGGCGACAGCCATCCGCATCCGTTCCTCATCTCCAGCCGGGGAAAGGACCTCAACCGTTCTGTTCTTCTTCACGCTGTGTCTCCACAAAAATCAGGAAGTCATTATAGTTGGTAAAGAAGCGGCTGTAGCCGTTCTCTTTGTCATAATAGAAGAAAAGGTCATTCGTCTCATCGGGCTCCAGAGCCGCCTGGATCGCTGCAAGGCTTGGATTGCAGATCGGTGTAGGCGGGAGACCTCGGTTGATGTTCGTATTGTAGGGACTGTCTTCTGTAAGCATTTCCGCTGTGGGCGATCCCTCGTAATCCTGATGGATATATAGGATCGAGGATTCGAGTCCCAGCGTCATATCCTGGCGCAGACGGTTATAGATGACCGATGCGATATGGGCGCGCTCATCGACACCGAGGGCGGGATCCACTGCAGCTTCCTTTTCGATAAGGGATGCGATGACCAAGATATCATGGAAGGTATAGCCGAGATTACTGGACTGCTTGAGCATATCCGCTGTAATCTTGACATAGAAATTCGCGAGGAGCTTATTGATAGCGCTCGAAGCCTGCATGCCTACATAAAACTGATAGGTATCCGGGAAAAGATATCCCTCAAGCCGCGAAGCATCTCCAAGCTTGTTTTCGTCAAGAAAACTGTAATTGAAAGAGGCATTTGCTGCAGCATACATCAATTCTTCATATGTACAGACGCCCTTTTCCTCCAGAAGCAGGAAAATCTGGTGCATGGTATACCCTTCGGGAATCATAACATCCACCGTGACTGCTACACCCGAACCGGCCTGCATTTTTTTGACGATAGCGCGATAGTCCAGGTTCGAATGAAGTTCATAGGTCCCAGGGTCCATTTTCTTTTCTGCATGGGAAAAACGGCAGAAAAGCTTGAACAGCCACTGATATTCGATGATCCCGGACTCTTTGAGCGCAGAGGACACAAAGTCGATATCCGCCTGAGACACATCTCTGACGCCGACTATGTTCCCCTCATCATCCGTTACATCTTCGGATACAGTCTCAAAAATTTCCGCAGGAAGCGTGATCGTTGCGGAAACGTTCTCCTTGTTGAGAGCGAGCGCATCGGATGCAGCCATCCATGCAAGGCTTGCAAGCACGATCGCCGCACATAGAATGAACACCAGATACATCATTCCTCCGAGACAGCCGCTCTTGTATTCCTGACTCGTACGCACCGGCTGATAATCACGCTCGGATTCCGCGTCCCCTGTATAATTCTTCAGAAGGCGTTTTTCTTTCTCCTGAAGCGTTTTATCCGTGCCGGCTGAGCTCTTTGCGGCCGGTGCGGTTTTTTTCTTCTTTTCTGTTTTCGGCATGTCCGTTACTCCGTATCGCGGAGATAGGAAAGGAGCTGACGATAGATATCCTCATTCTTTTCCTGCAGTTCTCTCTCCGCTCCGTCCCGGTCAAACGGGATGACATTCCACCCGAAATAGTCACAGGCTTTCCGTGCTGTGCGAAGGCATCGCTCCAGATAGCCCACATCTGTCTCGTGTATATCTGCTACCGTGTGGTGCTTCTCCGCCCTGCTCCGGATACGGCGAAGTGAGGTAGGCAGATCGACATCCAGATAAAACACACAGTCCGGTTCCGGGATACCCATTTTTTTGTATTCAATATCAGCGACCCACGCGAAAAAGTCCTGCAGTTCGTTCTCCGGGAGTTTTGCACCCTGATGAACGATATTGGAAGTTGTATAACGATCGGCAAGGATCAGTTCCCCGTTCGCATAATCACGGCCCCAGTCATCACGGAAAGCTGCAAAACGGTCCACCGCATAGAAGAGAGACGCGGCATATGCGTTCACATCGTCCGGGTGCGAACCGAACGCACCGTTCAGATACAGGCGGATCAGTGCGCTGCTTTCCTTGTCGTAACGTGGAAAAACGATCTTTTTAAAATCGATCCCTTCTCTGACGAGACGTTCCGCGATGCGACGATACTGTGAGGATTTTCCGCTTCCGTCAATCCCCTCGAAAATAATGAGTTTTCCTTTATTCATGTGCTCTCCTGCTCAAACCATGGAGAATACCTGACCGATCTTTTCGTGAATGACCAAATCGGCATAGCTGTCGTATGGGGTGGCGCTCAGGTTGATCAGCACCAGCTTGTCCCCGTTGTAGTAATTGATCAGTCCCGCAGCTGGATATACGTTCAGGGATGTTCCTCCCACGATCAGCACATCCGCATTGCGGATATAGCGAATCGAGTCGCTGAGGACCTTTTCGTTCAGGGACTCTTCATAGAGTACGATATCCGGACGAATGACACCTCCGCAGGTGCAATGCGGTACGCCGGGCTCTTCAAGCACCGCCGCATCATACGGCCTGCGGCAGCGGGAGCAGTAGGCGCGATGCAACGTCCCGTGCAGTTCCAGTACATTCCTGCTGCCTGCCGCCTGATGGAGCCCGTCGATATTCTGAGTAATGACGGCCTTCAGTTTCCCCTGCTTTTCCAGTTCGGCAAGGCGCAGATGTGCCTGATTCGGTCTGAATCCACGGACAGACAGTTTTTCATGATGAAAACGATAGTATTCCTCCGGATCGCGCGTAAAAAAGGTATGGCTGAGGATCGTCTCGGGAGGATACTTCCACTTCTGATTGTACAGGCCGTCCACGCTCCGAAAATCCGGGATTCCACTCTCCGTGCTCACGCCGGCGCCTCCGAAGAAAACAATATTAGTGCTTTCTTCAATGATTATTCTGAGTTTTTCAACATTCGGATCCATTCCATTAACCCTCATAACGGTCCAGATCATCCATCCGGCTGAAGATTTTCTCCTTCATCGAACGGCAGAAATCCAGGTAAACATAATTTTCTCTCTCTGTAATATATTTGTATGTATCATCATCATTGAGCTTTGCAAGTGAAAAAATATACGGAACTGCTGCCTCCGCAGCAGATAATGCAAGAGAAGCCGCTTCAAAAACAAAGTGAGGAATTTTCTCCGGAAACAGTCCGGCCAGTTCTTCATCCAGTTCTAAAAGCTTCTGCATCATATTGACGGTCTCTGCCGCAATAGCAGCTGCCGGCTGACAGCAGGCAGCTATCTCATCCTTGCCCCCCTCTTTCTCTGCCCGGCGAAGCGGTCCCCGGCATTTGACATCTTCATCGATAAGAAAGGCCAGATAGCTGTGTAATGCGGCGGAATTCCGAATTATATATTCTACCCGCTCGTTTTCTCCCTCCAAGCATGATCTGCACAGAAGCGCAGCCCTATTCAGCAATGAAAAAGCGATCGACCCGACGGCACTTGCCGCACTTCCCGTATTCAGGCGGCTGGATGGATCTGCAAATTCTTCCGAAAGTTTTTCAAAGGGATGTTTCCGATATATTTCAATTACCAGTTTGTTTTCCATAGCCTGCCTTTCACTCGTTATTGAATTCCCTCAGCTTCAGCCCTTCATTCTTCTGTAGTGCCCAGTTTACACACCAGCCAGAAGTAAATAGGAGAAGATCATTTCCTTTATAATCCTGCACCCATTTTGTATCGCTGGTCAGATTCAGTCTGTCAGGTTTTACCGGTGATTCGTCAATCCATCGGATGCTCTCATACGGAAGATCGCGGCGCCGGATTTCCACCCCGTATTCCGTTTTCAGGCGGTATTCCAGTACTTCAAACTGAAGCACTCCTACTACTCCGACTATTACTTCTTCGATACCGGAATAGGGTTCATGAAAGATCTGGATTGCACCTTCCTGCGCGATCTGCATGATCCCCTTTTCGAACTGTTTTCGCTTCATTGTATCTGTCCGTTCAATGGAGGCAAAGTGCTCCGGCGCGAATGTTGGGATTCCTGCATACTGTACATTGAACCCTTTTTCACACACCGTGTCGCCGATCGAGAAGATACCGGGGTCGAAAACACCTATGATATCTCCTGCAAAAGCAACATCGATCACGGCTCGATCCTGCGCCATCAGCTGCTGCGGCTGCGCCAGCTTGATCGCTTTTTTCTGCTGAACGTGGTAATATTCCTTTTCCCGGTCGAACCGGCCGGAGCAAATCCGGAAAAAAGCAATGCGGTCACGGTGGGCTTTATTCATGTTCGCTTGAATCTTGAAAACAAACGCGGAGAAGTTTTCATTGCAGGGATCCACGTCTTCTCCGCCGGAAACACGCGGCAGCGGCGGGACTGTGAGTTCAATGAACTTTTTCAGAAACTCCTCCACACCGAAGTTGTTCAGCGCCGATCCAAAGAATACCGGACTGAGCTGACCGGTCCGTACTTTTTCCAGATCAAAGTCATATCCCGCTCCTTCGATGAGTTCGATCTCGTCTTTGAGTTGATCAAACTGGCCATAAGCAAGGACTCCTTCCAGGGCATCTCTTTCGTCCATATGATACTCTGTGGCATAGATCCTGCTCTGCCCTCTGTGGAAATCCTGAAAGATGAGGAGCGAAGCGGTATCGCGTGCATATACTCCCTTGAAACTCTGCCCGCTTCCGATGGGCCAGTTGAACGGATAGGTCCCGATCCCGAACTCGTTTTCCAGCTGTTCGAGCAGTTCAAATGGATCCCGTGCATCACGGTCGAGTTTGTTGATAAAGGTGAAGATAGGGATATGCCGCATAGCGCAGATTTTAAACAGCTTGCGCGTCTGCGGCTCAATGCCTTTTGCTGCATCGATCACCATTACGGCAGAATCTGCCGCCATGAGTGTACGGTATGTATCTTCAGAAAAATCCTGGTGTCCCGGTGTATCCAGAATGTTGATGCAAAACCCGTTGTATTCAAACTGCATGACCGAAGAAGTAATGGAGATCCCACGCTGCTTTTCCAGTTCCATCCAGTCCGAAACGGCATGACGGGCAGCGGCCTTCCCTTTTACGGCGCCTGCCTGCTGGATCGCGCCGCCGTAAAGGAGCAGCTTTTCCGTCAGAGTGGTCTTTCCGGCATCCGGATGTGAGATGATGGCAAATGTTCTTCTTCGGTTAATCTCTTTCAAAGTTTCCATGGTTCAGTCCTTTAGCTTTATAACTGAGTTATGATATCATAACAGCCCGTATTAATCAATGAAAAAACCGTGTACAGTACCCCAGGATCATATGTTTATACTTACGCGAAGCGGGTGTGCGGCGCGACGCATGCCGGCGCGCAGAAAGGCTCCCGGCGTAGGGAGCCTTTCACTTCCTGTTTTTGTTTATGTTTTTCTTGGCAGCCATCGCTTGCGCCTTTGCAAACGATGGCTGCCTTCTTCTTTTTCTTTGGTACTTTCTTTTTCTTCTTACGGTCAGACAGTACGGACAGACATATCTATATATTAGCCTATGTCCGCCGGGCAGACAAAGGGCATTTCCCTGTGTCTGTCCACGCCTCCCCGTTATCGAACAAATGATAATGAAAGTGTTTCATATATGAAAGCGAATCACTTTCATTAATGAAAATGAAAGTATGCCCCTATAGAAAGTAACTTTCATTTTCATTTGCATGCTCATCCTTTTGAAAGTGAAAGGAATAGTATAAAACTATTCCTTTCACTTTCAAAAAACAGGATTGAGCTGTCCCCCGCTCCGGTATGACTCGGACAGGTTTTTTTAAATTTGTCCAAATCCAGACAAATTCCGGGAAAAGTTGTCCAAGTCTGGACAAAATAATTTTGTCCTATAGGAAAGAATAAAAGTTGTCTTTTTGTCCATGCTCATCCTATAACAGGAAAAGAATATAAGACAATATTCTTTTCCTGTTATAGGATGAGCTGCCCTAGAAGACTGAATATGTTTTCGAGAAGGGTAAAAACAGAAACAGCAGGGTTTATTCCCTGCTGTTTCTGTTTATAATAGTTCTATTTTCCTCTTTATCTCTTTGTTATATTTGTTTGCTTCTGTTTCTCACCCGTAGGTCTCGCAGATGCCCTTCAGCAGGATGCCCAGGATGTTGAGGTTGGCCGTGATGGTGGCCTGGTCGGGCATCGGGTCCACCTTCTGGGAGGCCTTGATGTAATCGTCGCTGAAGGTCAGACTCTTCAGGCAGCGGATCAGGTCCTCGTACACGGCCTCGTAGCGGCCCTCCGGCGCGAGCACGCCGCAGAGGTCGCGGCAGACATAGAAGAAGTTGCCGCTGTATTTGGCCTGGGTGTCGTAGTCGATGAGGGCGGAGACCACCGTGAGGAGGCAGTCGTCGTCCCAGTTCGTGGAGCAGTAGGTGAAGCAGCCGGATTCGATGGCGCCGTCGTCCGCATACGGCCCATTGTAGTAGCAGCCGCCGATGAGGTCGAAGTCATAGAGGTCCGTAAAGATCTGCTTGTCATAGTACTGCTGGTAATCGATGCAGTAGGACCAGCTGTCCAGGATGCCGAGGATGTCAGCCTGGCGGAGCACCGGGCCGTCCACGATGGAGCCGTCCTTATCGTAGCGCGACCACCATTTGCGGGCCGCCGCGGACTTGTGGAA
>JAEEGL010362619.1_pt1 | contig 13938 bp, 9 predicted proteins | sample 9134231 | NCBI WGS metagenome assembly JAEEGL01 (sample SAMN16246548, study PRJNA631951) | gut metagenome | biome: gut microbiome; feature: rumen; material: fiber-attached | host: Bos | place: Iran: Karaj | collected 2018-10
GCGTAAAAGCTGCTGCTCCTGCTGTGGCTGTTGCTGCTGCCCCCGCTGCCGGTGGTGCCGCTGCCGCTGAAGAAAAAGATGAATTCAACGTCGTACTCACTGGTTTTGATGCTGCCAAAAAAATTGGCGTAATCAAAGCTGTACGTGAAGCAACCGGTTTGGGCCTCAAAGAAGCCAAAGATTTGGTAGAAGGTGCCCCGAAAGCCGTGAAAGAAAACGTTGCCAAAGCCGAAGCTGAAGAACTCAAAAAGAAAATTACCGAAGCCGGCGGTACCGTAGAACTCAAATAAGTTTGTACGACAAACTATTAATCCCATCCCCTTTATGGGGGTGGGATTACGTACCCGATAGGGTGCCTGACGGAGAATTAGCTGTGCGTTGCTAAAACCTCGTCCTAACCGTAGGAAGAAAAAGAAATGATTGAAAAACAAACAAATTTCGGCAAGATTTCCACTAAACTTCCGTTACCCGATTTGCTGGACATGCAAAAACAATCCTTCGTGGATTTTTTGCAATTAAATGTAGCCCCGTCTAAACGGGAACTCAAAGGATTGCAAGCTGCGTTTGAAGATGTGTTTCCCATAGAAGCACCGGATGGCAGCATGCGTTTGGAATTTATTAAATATGATTTAGGTACTCCCCGTTATGCTACCCCGGCCGAAGCTGCCGTGCGCGATAGCACTTATGACGCTCCTTTGAAAGCCACTTTACTTTTATATGTAAAACAAAAAAACGGAAATATGAAAAACGCTTCCGAGCAGGAAGTTACTCTTTGTAATTTACCTTTGATGACGGATGCCGGTTGTTTTGTATTTAACGGCGCAGAACGTGTAGTAGTCAGCCAGATGCACCGTTCTCCGGGTATCATTTTTGAAGAAGACGAAGAAAAGAAACAGTCTACTTTTGGTAAACGCTTATATGTAGCACGCATCATTCCTTACCGCGGTGCTTGGGTAGAATTTTCTTTTGATGTAAACAACGTTCTTTGGGTACGTATTGACCGCAAGAAAAAAGTACCTGCCTCTACATTCCTTCGCGCTTGTGGTTTGGAAACCAACGCACAAATCATCCAAACTTTTTATAAATGTGAAGATATTGATGTTAAACCTACCAATGTAGATAGTGTGGTAGGCCGTTATGCAGCAGACGATATTTATGATCCGGTTACCGGTGAAGTGTTATGGAACTTGGATGAAAAAGCTGCCTTGCCGATTGACGATAAACTTTGCAAAACATTGATTGAAAAGAAAGTAAAAACCATCAAAGTTATCTCCGGTAAGCCGCGTCAGGAAGATCCGGGTATTTTAGCTACACTGGAACACCGCAAAGATTCTATCCGCACCGCAAAAGAAGCACAAGCGGATATTTATAAGAAAATGCGCGGACAAGATTTTATCGTTCAAGCACAAGCCGAATCTTTCTTGGATAATTTGATTTTCAATAACATCCGCCGCTATGATTTAAGTTTCGTAGGACGTTATAAAATCAACAAAAAATTTGCCAAGATGTTTGATTTAATCAGCAAATATAAATTCAAAAAATTCGCCATGCCCAAAGACAACCGCCGCACATTGACTGCGGAAGATGTGATTGTAACAGTGAAGTATCTGTTGGCTTTGAACGCAGGCGAAGACGCTGAAAAAATGTACGGCAAAGATTTTTCTTTCAAAGTGGACGATATTGACCACTTGGGCAACCGCCGTGTACGCGGAATTGGCGAATTGTTGGAAAACCAAATTCGTGTAGGGTTGAGCCAAATGGCTAAAACCGCCCGCGACCGTATGAATCGCGATTTGACGACTCCCACCCCGCGTGCTTTAGTCAATGCACAACCGGTGCAAGCCATCATCCGCAAATTCTTCGGGACTTCGCAATTGTCCCAGTTTATGGACCAGATTAACCCCTTGGGCGAACTTACACACAAACGTCGTCTTTCTGCCTTAGGGCCCGGTGGTTTAAACCGCAAACGTGCCGGCTTCGAAGTGCGCGACGTACACTATACCCACTACGGTCGTGTTTGTCCGATTGAAACGCCGGAAGGTCCGAACATTGGTTTGATTACCTCTTTGGCTTGTTATTCCAAAGTAAATAAGTATGGACTTATTGAAACTCCTTACCGCAAGGTAGAAAACGGAAAGGTGACCGACAAGGTGGAAGCTTTAACTGCAGATGCCGAAGATGATAAATTTGTAGCCCAGGCCAACACACCTACCGATAAAAACGGTAAAATCGATACCGATTTGGTAGCTTGCCGTGTACGTGCCGATTATCCGTTGGTTTCTCCGAAAAATGTAGATTATATGGATGTGTCCCCGTTGCAAGTTATCAGTGTTTCCGCGGCTTTGATTCCGTTCTTGGAACATGATGATGCCAACCGTGCTTTGATGGGTTGTAACATGCAACGTCAGGGTGTGCCGTTGTTGATGCCGGAAGCTCCTTATGTGGGAACCGGTATCGAACACGAAGTTGCCCGTGACTCCGGTACTTCTGTAGTTGCTAAACGTGCCGGCCGCGTACAATTTGCAGATGCTTCCAAAATTGTAGTGGAAACCAAAGACGGTTCTTGCGACGTGTATGAATTGTTAAAATACAAACGTTCCAACGCCGATACATGTATCAACCAACACCCGGTAGTAAAGGCGGGAGATGACGTAAAAGCTCGCCAAGTGATTGCTGACGGCCCTGCTATGGACAATGGTTATTTAGCTTTGGGTCGCAACATGTTGGTAGGCTTTATGTGTTGGGAAGGATATAACTACGAAGACGCTATTTTAGTATCCAGCCGTTTGGTAAAAGATGATGTCTTCACATCCATCCACTTGCATGAATTTACGGTAGATGCCCGCAACACTAAATTGGGTGCGGAAGAAATTACCCGCGATATTCCCAACATTGGTGCGGAAGCTCTTTCTCACTTGGATAATGATGGTATTATTTTCCCCGCTACCGTGGTAGAACCCGGTGATATTTTGGTAGGGAAAGTAACCCCCAAAGGGGAACAGCAATTAACGCCGGAAGAACGCTTGTTAAAAGTTATCTTCGGTAAAAAAGCAGATGACGTAGTAGATGCTTCCTTGCGTGTTCCTCCCGGAACCAGCGGTAAAATTTTAGGAACGCGCGTTTTCGTTCGCAAAGAAAAATTGACGAAAGACGAAGAACGCAAACGTGCCGCCGCTTTGGTAGAAGAGCGCGACAGCACCATGGCACTTTTAAAAGAACAAAAGAAACGTGCTATTGCCAACGCTCGTGCAACCATTAAAAATGCTTCTTCCTTGAAAAAAGAAGAAGATCGGTTAAATTCCCTCTATAAATTATTAGAGAAAAAAGCCCAAGAACATTATGACCGGGAAAGCGAATTCTCCAAACAAGGAGATGAACTCGCTGTAACGGTCAACAAATCTGTTAAAGTGTATATCGCTTCCAAACGCAAATTGCACGTAGGTGACAAGATGTCCGGTCGCCACGGAAACAAAGGGGTCGTAGCCCGCATTTTGCCGGAAGAAGATATGCCGTTCTTGCCCGACGGAACACCGTTAGATATTGTACTTTCTCCGTTGGGTATTCCTTCCCGTATGAACGTGGGCCAGTTATTGGAAACCATGTTGGGTTGGGCGGCGCACTACCTGCACTACAATGCCGCTACCCCCGTATTTGACGGGCCGAGCGAGGCAGAAGTAGTGGCGCAAGTACGCAAAGCAAAAGAAAAGATATTAGATGACAAAGGTTTAAAAGGAAAAGCGCGTGAAGAATATGCCGCTAAGTACTTGCCGGACGATTATTGTCGTATTACGCTCTATGATGGACGTACCGGTGAACCTTTTGAAGAAAAAGTAACGGTGGGTTATATGTACATGATGAAATTAATCCACTTGGTAGAAGACAAGGTACACTCTCGTTCCACGGGGCCTTACAGCTTAATTACGCGCCAACCGTTGGGTGGTAAAGCGCAATTTGGTGGTCAGCGTTTCGGGGAAATGGAAGTGTGGGCCATGGAAGGTTATGGCGCAACTTATACCTTGCAAGAATTCTTGACGGTTAAATCCGACGACTTTGACGGCCGTACAAAAATGTATGAATCTATCGTCAAAGGCAAAGCACCTACGTCTCCCGGAGTGCCGGAATCATTTAAGGTACTCATTAAAGAATTACAGGCGTTGGGGCTTAGCGTAGATTTACTGCAGAAACGTGATAACGGTGAATCCGTTGTAGTTTCTGCTGACGAAAAGAAAGAAGAGGCTACTAAAGAGGCCGCTAAATAGTCGGGGACGATAACATGCAAACGAAAAAAGTGAAAAAAACAAACGAACTTAACTTTTTTGACTTTGATGCCATCCGTTTAGGCATTGCCAGCCCGGAACAAATCATGGCTTGGTCTTTCGGGGAAGTAAAAAAACCGGAAACTATTAACTATCGCACGTTGAAACCGGAACGAGACGGTTTATTCTGCGAACGCATCTTTGGGCCGACCAAAGACTATGAATGCGCTTGCGGAAAATACCGTTGGCCCAAATATAAAGGCATTAAATGCGATCGCTGCGGTGTGGAAGTTACCGAAGCAAAAGTGCGTCGTGAACGCATGGGGCACATTGAATTGGCTGTGCCGGTTGCCCACGTATGGTTCTTGCGCAAAAATCCGTCCCGCATTGGTATTTTATTAGACAAACGTACCAGCGATTTGGAACGCATTGTTTACTATGCCGCTTATGTGGTGTTGGAAGATTGTGTAGATAGTGTTACCGGCCGTGTGGACTTCAAAAAAGGTACTTTGTTGACAGATGCCCAAGTGCGTGAAGCCCGCAAGAAACACGGAGCTCGTCTTAAAGTAGATATCGGTGCTCCGGCTATCAAAACGTTGCTGGAAGGAATTGATTTTGATAAAGAAATTCCTGCTTTACACAAACAATTAAAAGAAACGCAAAGCGAAGTGGAACGTACCAAACTCGTTCGTCGTATTAAGACGATGGAAGAGTTTAAGGAAAGTGGAAATCGTCCTGAATGGATGGTGTTAAGCGTATTACCGGTTATTCCGCCGGATTTGCGCCCCTTAGTACCCCTCGATGGTGGCCGTTTCGCAGCGTCTGACTTAAACGATTTATATCGTCGTATCATTAACCGCAACAACCGCTTGAAACATATTGAATCTCTCCGCGCTCCGGAAGTGATGATTTATAACGAAAAGCGTTTGTTGCAAGAAGCCGTGGATGCTTTGATCGAAAACGGAGCCCGCGGTAAAGTATTTATCGGCCCCGGTGGAAGACCTTTGAAATCTTTGTCCGATAGCATTAAAGGTAAACATGGTCGTTTCCGCCAAAACTTGCTCGGTAAACGTGTGGACTATTCCGGCCGTTCCGTAATTGTAGTAGGGCCGAACTTGAAAATCCACCAATGCGGACTTCCCAAATTGATGGCTTTGGAATTGTTCAAACCTTTTATCATCGGCGAACTGATGAAAAAAGAAGGAACAACGTTAAAATCAGCCAAGAAAATGTTAGAAAAAGTCCGCCCGGAAATTTGGGATATTTTAGAAAAAGTAACCCAAGCTCACCCGGTCATGCTCAACCGTGCTCCAACTTTGCACCGCTTGGGTATTCAGGCTTTTGAACCTGTTTTGATTGAAGGAAAAGCCATTCAGCTTCACCCGTTAACTTGTGCAGCGTTTAACGCTGACTTCGACGGTGACCAGATGGCCGTACACGTACCGCTTTCTTTGGAATCTCAAATGGAAGCGCGCACCCTGATGTTAGCCTCTAACAACATTTTATCTCCTGCCTCTGGTAAACCGATTGCCGCCCCGTCTCATGATATGGTATTGGGTGTCAACTGGATTACCACTATTAAAGATGGTGATATTGGCGAAGGGTCTATCTTTGGTAGCAAGGAAGAAGCCTTGGTAGCCTTAGAGTACGGTAAGCTTTCCTATCACGCTAAAATCAAAGTGCGTGGTTTGAATGCTATTCCTGAAGCCGGTTTAAGCAGCAAGGAAGAAAAAGATGCTTCCAAATGGAAAGATTATACTTCCGTAGGACGCATTATTTTCAACCAAGCTTTGCCCAAAGGATGGGAATATATTAATAAAACCGTCGGTAAGAAAGAACTGGGCGCGTTGGTGGATGAATGTTACAAGAGCAAAAAATACGGTCGTTACGAAGCCGTACAGCTCTTGGATAAGATCATGAAGATGGGATACCACTACGCTACTTTGTCCGGTTTGTCTATTTCTATTGCAGACATGACCATCCCTTCCAAAAAACAAACAATGATTGATAAGGCCAAAGCGGAAGTAAAGAAAATTCAAGCCCAAGCTGAAGCCGGTATCATTACCGAAGGGGAACGTTATAACAAAGTAATCGATATTTGGACACGTGTTACAGATGATGTAGCCAACGAACTTTTCAGCGAAATGAAAAAGTTTGCCCAATCCAAATATGATCCCTCTAACAAAGAACACAGCGGTCAACGCTTTAACTCCGTTTACTTGATGGCAGATTCCGGTGCTCGCGGTTCTCGCCAACAGGTACGGCAGTTAGCCGGTATGCGCGGACTTATGGCTAAACCGCAGAAAAAATTGACAGGTGGTCAAGGTGAAATTATCGAATCTCCAATTACAGCTAACTTCCGTGAAGGATTGTCTGTGTTGGAATACTTCATTTCTACACACGGGGGACGTAAAGGTTTGTCAGATACCGCTTTGAAAACGGCCGACGCCGGTTACTTAACCCGCCGTTTGGTAGATGTGGCTCACAACGTGGTAATCACAGAAGAAGACTGCGGTACTCATAACGGTATTGTAGTTAAATCTTTGATGAGCGGAGAAGAATTGGTAGAGTCTATTGATGAACGTATTTTAGGCCGTACCAGTTTGGAAAATATCGTTGTGAAAGTACAAAAAGCCAACGGAAAAGAAGAAGAAAAGACCATCATTAAAGAAGGCGATTTAATTACCTTAGAACAAGCCAAAGAAGTAAAGAAATATGGTGTGGAATCTGTCCGCATTCGCTCCGTACTTACGTGCGAAGCTCCTTATGGGGTTTGTTCTAAATGTTACGGCTTGTCCTTGGCAACAGCTTCCAAGAGCAATCCGGGAGACTCGGTGGGTATTATTGCAGCCCAATCCATTGGGGAACCGGGTACGCAGTTAACCTTGCGTACGTTCCATATCGGTGGTACGGCCAGCCGTGTTCTTTCCCGCAGCCAAGCAGTAGCCGATATTGACGGTAAAGTAACGTTTAAAGACATTAAACTGATTACCAACCGTTATGATAATAAAATTTGTATTTCCAGAAACGGCTCTATCTTTGTAACAGCCGGAAATGGTACAATTAAAGAATACAAAGTCCAATACGGGGCCTCTGTTTATGTAGCAGATAAAGACTCCGTAAAGAAAGGTTCCCTCCTTGCAGAGTGGGACCCGCACTCTATTCCTGTTTTGGCCGAAACGACCGGAACGGTAAAACTGACGGATGTTATCGAAGGTATTACCTTACAGGAAGAGCGCAACAAGGTGACAGGCGTTATTGAACGCAAAATTACCGCAAGCCGCGGCGGGAAAAACAACCCGCGTATCAGCATTAGCGGTAAAGGAAAGGGCATCAACCTACCCTTGCCTATTGACACCATTTTGATGGTAGAAGATGGCGAGGATGTAGAACCCGGAGATGTCTTGGCTAAAATCGGCCGTGAAGCCGGTGGTACCAAAGATATTACCGGTGGTTTGCCTCGTATTGCGGAATTATTTGAAGCCAGACGTCCGCATAACCCGGCGATTATTTCCGAGTTTGAAGGAATTGTCAGCCTGGAAACGTCACCCAGAGGTTTGATTGAGGTGGTTGTACGTAATGAAGAAACCAATCAGGTAAAACAGTACAGCATCCCGCAAGGGAAACACCTCGTAGTATACGAAGGCGATCATGTCGGTGTAGGGGAAGCTTTAACCGACGGCGCCATTGACCCGCACGACGTGCTGCGCGTGAAGGGTGAAAAAGAAGCACAAGAGTTCCTGTTAAACGCTATTCAAGAAGTGTACCGCTTGCAGGGCGTTACCATTAATGACAGACATATCGAGGTTATTGTCCGTCAAATGTTAGGGAACGTAAAAATTCTGGATGCGGGAGATACCGTGTTCTTGAAAGGTGAAACAGTCAGCCGTTCACGCTGGCTGCGTGAAAACGCAAAGATGAAAGCCGCCGGCAAACGTTTGGCGGATGCGGAAACGATCCTTTTAGGTATCAGCAAGGCCTCTTTAGCATCTGAATCGTTTATTTCCGCGGCTTCGTTCCAAGAAACCACAAAGGTTCTAACGGATGCCGCTATTATGGGCCAGAAGGACGAATTGCAAGGCCTGAAAGAAAATGTAATCGTAGGCCATTTGATACCGGCGGGAACAGGTATTTCTGCTCGTCAAATTGCCAAAGACTTTGAACAAAAACGCAAAGAAAAATAAATAGGAGAGAAGTAATGCCAACAGTAAACCAATTAGTAAAATACGGTCGGGCGAAAGAACAAAATCGTACCAAATCGCCTGCGTTGCAAGCTTGTCCGCAAAGACGTGGCGTTTGCACCCGTGTTTACACCACAACCCCTAAAAAACCGAACTCTGCTTTACGCAAAGTAGCCCGTGTAAAACTCACTTCCAAAATGGAAGTTACCGCTTATATTCCGGGCGTGGGACACAACTTGCAAGAACACTCTATCGTGCTTGTGCGCGGTGGTCGTGTGAAAGACTTGCCAGGTGTGCGTTATCACATCATCCGTGGCGCGTTAGATGCCTCGGGCGTAGAAAACAGAAAACAAGGCCGTTCTCTTTACGGTGTAAAGAGACCGAAAGCCGGTAAATAATTTATTAGGAGTTGACTATATATGCCAAGAAAAGGTTTAAGACCCAGAGATAGAAGACCGCTCCCTTCACCGGATTATAAATATAATTCCGTGTTAGTGGCCCGGTTCATTAACAAATTAAATTTCCAAGGGAAAACATCTACCGCTGAACGTATTTTAGATGATGCGTTAGATATTATTGCCCAAAAAACAAAAGAGAACGCAATGGATGTTTTCAATAAATGTATTGAAAACGTACGTCCGTTGGTGGAAGTAAAAGCCCGCCGTGTAGGTGGAGCTAACTATCAAGTTCCTACAGAAGTAAAACCCCTTCGCAGCACTTCGTTGGCTATGCGCTGGCTGATTGATGCCGCACAAAGCCGCAAAGGTCGCCCGATGGCTGAAAAATTGGCCGAAGAAATTATCTTAGGATCCAAGAAAGAAGGCACCGCCTTCAAAAAACGTGAAGACGTACACCGTATGGCTGAAGCCAACCGTGCGTTTGCTCACTTTAAATGGTAATTAGGAACTGAGATATGGCTGAATTTAAAACCTATCCATTAGAGAAAATCCGTAACATTGGTATTATCGCGCACATTGATGCCGGTAAGACTACCACGTCCGAACGTATTTTGTATTACACCGGAAAGGTGCACAAAATCGGGGAAACGCATGATGGCGCTTCCGTAACTGACTGGATGGAACAGGAACGTGAAAGAGGTATTACGATTACCTCCGCCGCTATTTACTGTGTGTGGAAAGACTGTCAATTAAACATTATTGACACTCCCGGCCACGTGGACTTTACCGCCGAAGTAGAACGTTCTTTGCGCGTTCTGGACGGCGCAGTCTGCTGCTTTGACGGTGTGCAGGGGGTAGAACCTCAATCTGAAACCGTATGGCGTCAAGCTGATAAATACCACGTTCCGCGCATTGCCTACATTAACAAAATGGACCGTATCGGTGCCGATTTTATTCGCTCCGCTAATTCCATTAAAGAAAAATTAGGAGGCAACGCCTGCCCAATTCAATTGCCTATCGGCGCTGAAGATAAATTCGTCGGTGTCATTGACCTCGTAAAAATGAAAGGCATTATCTGGGATGGCGATCATAACGGAGCTACTTTTAATGAAGTAGATATTCCGGCGGATCAAGTAGAATTGGCAAACAAATACCGCGGCGAAATGTTGGAAAAATTAGCTGATTTCGACGAAGGAATTATGGAACGCTACTTAAATGGCGAAACCAACTTCTCCGTTGAAGAAATCAAGAAAGCCATTCGCCGTGGAACCTTAACAGGTAAATTCTTCCCGGTAATTTGTGGTTCTTCTTACAAAAACAAAGGTGTTCAACCTTTGCTCGACTGCGTAAACGACTATCTACCCTCTCCTGTAGATGTCCCCGCCGTCAAAGGAACCAACCCCAACACGGGTGAAGAAACTTTCCGCAAACCTTCTAATAGCGAACCGTTCTGCGGCCTTATCTTTAAAGTACAAACCGATCCTTTCGTCGGTAAATTAAGCTTCTTCCGTATTTATTCCGGTACGATTAAAGCCGGGGACGCGGTTTACTTCCCAGGCAAAAACGCCACCGAACGCTTTGGTCGTATGATGCGTATGATGGCTGATAAACGTGAAGAAGTAAAAGAACTTTCTGCCGGTGAGATTGCCGCCACGGTAGCTATTAAAAACTCTCGCGTCGGTCAAACCATCTGCTCGCCCGAACATCCGATTGTGTTGGAAAGCATCACCTTCCCGGAACCGGTAATTTCTATTGCCGTAGAGCCGAAGTCTAAAGCGGACGAAGAAAAAATGTCCAACGCTTTAGCGCGCTTAGCCGAAGAAGACCAAACTTTCCGCGTTCGCACAGATGAAGAAACCGGCCAAACCGTCATCAGCGGTATGGGTGAACTTCACTTGGATATTATCGTTGACCGTATGAAACGTGAATTCAACGTGCAAGCCAACGTAGGTGCTCCGCAAGTTGCTTATCGCGAAACCATTACCAAAACGGTGGAACAAGAAACCAAGTTTGTCCGCCAGTCTGGTGGTCGCGGTCAATACGGGCACGTGTTCCTTCGCTTGGAACCGCAAGAGAAAGGAAAAGGTTTCGAATTTGTTAACGAAATTACGCAGGGTCGTATTCCGAAAGAATATATCCCTGCCATTGAAAAAGGCTGCCGTGAGGCGCTTGATTCCGGTGCTTTAGCCGGATATCCTTTGGTGGATTTAAAAGTAGCCGTGTTTGACGGTTCTTTCCACGAAGTTGACTCCTCCGAAATGGCCTTTAAAATTGCCGCCTCTATGGCACTCAAAGATGGGGCCAAAAAAGCCAACCCGGTTATCTTGGAGCCGATTATGAAAGTAGAAGTAGTTGCTCCGGAAGCCAACTTGGGTGACATTATTGGCGATTTGAGCTCCCGTCGCGGTCAAATCGGTGAAATGGGTGTACGCGGTAACGTCCGCTACGTTCGTGCCGAAGTACCGCTGGCCGAAATGTTCGGTTATGCCACTAACGTGCGTTCGCTCTCTCAAGGGCGTGCCTCGTTCACAATGGAACCGAGCCACTATGCAGAAGTACCTTCCAACGTTGCGAAAGCAATTGTTGAAAAGCGTACCGCTGCAAAGACAGCTGCTTAAAAAAATATTTACTACGCCTCCGCTTAAAACGGAGGCGTAGTTTTAAGAAAACATTCAGGAAGAAATTCTTTAGTTTGGTAGCCACCCTATTATTTGTTATACCTGCACAAGCTTTCTTGACGGAGTTCGTCTGTTTAACGTTGGACTGGATTTCCGCCCCACCGATAAATGGGAAGTTTCTTTAGATGGGTTTTCTATGCAGGCCCGATTGGACCGCCATTCCTCTTCATTAGAGGCAGATTTAACTGCAAAATATTACAACAATAATGTGCAATTGTTTGCAGGAGTAGGGTATGTACAATACGGTTGGTCTTGGAACAGAAATTTGTATGCTGATTCTGCCAAAATACAAGGTGACACAGTTGTTCGTTTCTAATTTGATTTAAAAATGTAGAACCCCCGCTATCGAGCGGGGGTTTTTAATGCAAAATACTTATTGTTTCGCAGGCTTGCTTGGGTCAAAGTTGGCACGTTGTGCCTGCACTTTTTCAAGCTGCTGGACTGCATTGCGGGCATTTTGTATTGCATTTTGGGACTGGGTTTGGCTCTGTTTGGCACTTTGGGTGTACTTAGGTAGCATAATAGTTAACAGGATACCAATAATCAACAAGCCTAAAAGCATACCAATGAGAGAAATACCTTTTGTTTTATGTAGCATATCCTTGCTCCTTATAATGAATTTACAGAATTACTTCCATTTTCAAATCTTTTAAAAGAGACTGGGTAGCGCGTACGTTTTTTAAGGTTGCTACCTCTGTTAAATGTAAAGAAAGAACAATGTCTTTTCCTTTTGCTTGTAATGCTTTGCGTACGGAAGAGGTTGTTTGACCAGTAGCCAAGATATCATCTATATAAATGAAATGTTGGTAGCGGGAGAGCAAATCGCTATCTATTTCCATATCATAGCTGTCATATTCGTTTGTAATGCGAAATGAATATGGATTGTTGGGAATTTTTCCTTTTTTTCGGATTAAAAGCAATGGCAATCCTAGTTTATAGGCTACCGGTGCTGCAAAAATAAAACCGCGTGCTTCCGGGGTAATTACTGCCACTTGAGTACAGACGATTTCGTTTAAAGTAGCTGAGATTTGTTCAATAAACAGGGTAATTACCTTTTGGAAAACAACAGGATCTGATAGCAGCGGGTTAATATCGATAAAATTAATCCCAGGTTTGGGATAATCTTTGATGATTTTAAGAATGGAGTGGTCAATAGTGGACATAATGACTTTTAAAATGGTTGTTTAAATTAACTCCTATTTACAAAAATACTTTTTTATTATATAATATTTTTAAGAGAATTTAGGTGCGTTTTATTTTAATGCGCAAGGGTGAAAATCGCTAAAAAATAATTCGCACAAATGCTTAGCAATTTGGTACAATATAAGAGTATTAAATTGCAGTGACGGCAGAAATTCCAACTGGTTCCGACGGAGAAGGAACTAGCGTGGGGTTTTGTGCCGATAATTCTTTTTTCAAAACAAAGTAAGGAAAAATTAAAAATGGCAGAAAAAACAGCAAAAAAAGCCAATGTAATTGGCCAAGAAAGAATCCGCATTAAATTGCGTTCTTATGACCATCGCATGTTAGATGCCTCCGTTACGCGCATTGTAGAAACCGCGCAAAAAACGGGTGCAATCGTGGCTGGCCCTGTTTTGCTTCCGGTTCGGATTAAAAAGTATACGTTACTTCGCTCTCCCCATACGGATAAGAAAAGCAGAGAACAGTTCGAAATGCGTATTCATAAAAGACTTATAGACTTAAAAAGCCCCACCTCTAAAACTGTGGACGAACTCATGAAATTGGATTTGCCCGCCGGTGTAGATGTGGCCATTAAAAGCAACTAATAAGGAAACTGACATAGTATGACAGAAGAAATGAAAAATGCTGCTGGTGCGCAAGAGGCAACGCCTGTTGCTGAAGCTGCCAAAGCAGAAACTGTCAAAGAGGCTCCGGCTACGTTCCGTTTTGTAATCGGGGAAAAAGTAGGGATGACCCAACTCTTTGATGAAAAAGGCAACTTGCATGGTGTATCCGTTGTAAAAGCGGGCGATTGCAAAGTTGTGCGTGTCAGAACCCAAGAAAAAGACGGCTACAACGCCGTTTGTGTGGGTTTTGGCGAAGTGAAAGAAAGCAAACTCAATAAACCCGAAATGGGCTACTTCAAAAAAGCCAATGTTGCTCCGGTCAAACACATGAAGGAATGCCGTGTTGCCGATGTAACTGGTTTTGAAATTGGCCAAGTCATTTCACTTGAAAAAATCTTTAAACCCGGCGACTATGTAGACGTGCAGGGCAAAATTAAAGGCCACGGCTTTGCCGGCGGTATGAAACGCCATGGCTTTGCCGGCCAACCGGATTCGCACGGTCAATCCGACCGCAGCCGCGCTCCGGGGTCTTTAGGTTCCCGCCGCTCTTTGGGTAAGGTAATTTCCGGTCAACGCATGGCCGGCCACTATGGTACCACCACCCATACAGTAGCCAA
>JAEEGL012170316.1_pt1 | contig 13938 bp, 14 predicted proteins | sample 9134231 | NCBI WGS metagenome assembly JAEEGL01 (sample SAMN16246548, study PRJNA631951) | gut metagenome | biome: gut microbiome; feature: rumen; material: fiber-attached | host: Bos | place: Iran: Karaj | collected 2018-10
TAAAATTATACGATAAAAGGGGAGGCGTGCTTCGAGCCCCCGTGCGCGTACCAATAAAAAAGCCGCCTTAGAAGGCGGTTTTTGTCGTTTATATTAACGAAATTCTAAACTTTTTTGTTTATAAATAATGCATTCTTTAAAAATTTAGAGACATTTATGATTCTTTTTATTGCATTTTTATCACCGATGTTTTATGCCACGGCGGTTTTGATTGAAAGTTTGTTGTCGAACTATACTTTCAAACATCAGACAACGATGATTTTTTATATTTCGATGATGAATTGTGTGTTTTTGCCTCTTGTATTATTTTTCGGGCATCCGACTTTGCCGCAAGGAAATATGCTTCGGTTTTATTTGCTTTTGGCGGTGATTGATGTGGGGTATCTTTATCCTTATTATTCCGCGATGAAAGTTATTGATACGTCAATCGTTTCGGCGTTGTTTGCGTTGGGTCAGGTCATTGTGCCGATTTTGTCTTTCTTGATTTTGAGAGAAGTTTTGAATTTACATCAATACATCGGTTTTATGATTATCATTTTAGCCTCAATCGCGCTCAGTATTAAGGGAGATAAAGTTCCGAAACTTAACCGTGCGTTTTATTATATGATGCTTTCTTCTTTTATGCTTTCTTCAAGAATTATTTTTGTAAAGCTTGTGATCAAAGAAGAAGGAAACTGGGTTAATTTGGTTTTTTGGCCGAATCTGATTTCTGGTATTATACCGCTGGGGCTTCTTTTTATTAAGAAATACAGAAAAGATATTGTGAAACATTTTCCGCCTTATTTGCATAAATGCCCGTTATTCGCATTAAACGAGTTTGTTTATTTTTGGGCTGTAACGACTGAAACTTATGGTGTTTCGAAGCTTTCGCCTGTCGTCAGTGCGTCAATTGATCGCATGGAGCCGATTTTTTTGCTTGCCATAAGCGGTTTTTTGCTTTACGTATTTAATATTAAATTAAAAGAAAAAATAACAATGAGAATTTTGTTGAAAAAATTATTCTGTTTTGTTTTAATGATTTTAGGTGTTATCTTGGTTGTTTAAGAAAGGAAAAATAATGACCGAATTTTATTATGATCAAAAAAAATTGAGAAACTGGGCTATTATCAGCATTATTTTGTTGCTGATTGCGCTTTGGTTTCCGGCAGTTAAACTTTATGAGTTGATTTGGGTAACTGTCGTTAAAATTGTTGTTTTGATTTCTGCATTGGCAGCTTTTTATGTTTTCATGAATCCGCAGAAATTGGCCCAAATTGATAGTGAAGGTATTGTGATTGATCACAACGCAAAGCTTAAATGGGTAGATGTTGAAAAGGTTGAGAGGGTTAAATCAAGATGTTGTTGCGGTAGTGATTTCTTGCGTTTTAAGCTCAAAAAGGGCGTAAAATATCCGCTCACATTGATGCAGAAAATGTCTGAAGGATATAAGTTCGGTGCTTTTTCAATTCCGCTTTATGCAATGACCAAAGAAGACGGTTTAAGAATTGAAGAAGAAATCAATAAATACATTAAAGCAAAACCTGTCGCTCAAAAGGCAGAGGCTAAAAAGGCAGAAGTTAAAAAGCCTGCAGTTAAGAAAACAGCTAAGCCGGCAGATAAAAAAACAACGGCTAAAAAGCCGGCCGCCAAGAAAAAGCCGGCGGCTAAAAAGAAATCGGCTCCTGCTAAAACGGAAGCTAAGAAATAAATAAAAAAACCTCCTGCAAAGGAGGTTTTTTTATTGAGTCAAATCATTAAATTATTTCCATTCAATCCAAAAATTATAGGCCTTTTCTTCACGTATTTTTTCTTAGATGTTTAAATATAAAAAAAACACCGCTTGGAGCGGTGTTTTTTAATAAATATTTTTTCTTATTTTCTTCTCAAGAAAGAAGGAATATCTAAGTTTTCGGTTGTTTCCGTCGAGTAATCAAATGCTTCGGAAGTGTTTGAAAAACTCGGAGCAACGGGTTCGGCAAAACGATCATCAATGACAGGCGGTGTGTCTTTGCGATTTTTCCGCGCTCTTGAAATGCCTAAAATTTTATCAATAAATTTTGTTCTGGATGGTGTATCGACAACCGGTTCCTCTTCTTTAGGTTCATCCATGTGAGGAGCAAAATCTGTTTCACTCGGCTCAGGGAAAAGAACAGGCTCATTTTCAAAATCATTGATTTGTGTCTTTGATGAGAAAACATCTTTTTCCTCAGGCATAAAATCTGTCAGAGAACTAAACGATTGAGGTTCGTCGTTCGGCTGGTTTTTGTTGATGATGGCGCTGAACAAAGCAGAAGCTTTGGGAGCTTCATTTATTGCTTGTGAATGTTCCAGATTTTCAAAATCTTCAAATTTAGAGAAATCGGGTTCAACAGAGAGGTTTTCTTTTTCTTCCGATGTTTCTTCATTTGTGTCTTTCTCGACGTTTTGTTCGGATTGAGGAGCTTCTTGCGCCTGTTTCTCTTCTTTTTCTTCGGCTGTTTTGACTGCCGAGAAACGCTCTAAATTGTCGTCAATATCTTGGCTGTCTATTGCAAAGTTATTTTCGGCTTTGGTAGAGGGAGAAAAGCTTTCATCAATATAAGCCGTTGTGTCAAGAGCTTTTTCTTTGAAACGAGAACTCGGTTTGTTTTCGATGCCCGTAACAACGATTGAAACGCGAATTTTTCCGTCTAATGCGCTGTCAAAGCTGGAGCCGAAGATGATGTTAGCATCTTCATCAACTTGTTCTTTAATGATGTGTGCGGCTTCATCTACTTCCAATAAGGTCATATCATCACTGCCGGTGATGTTGATTAAAACGCCTTTTGCACCTTTCATTGAGCAATCGTCTAAAAGCGGATTCGCTAATGCTTGCTCGGCAGCAACGCGAGCGCGATTTTCACCGTCTGCTTCACCCGTGCCCATAATGGCTTTGCCTTTGTCTTCCATAATGCTTTTAATGTCGGCAAAATCAAGGTTAATAAGGCCAGGCATCATCATCAGGTCGGTGATGGAACGAACGCCGGAATATAAAACGTTGTCCACCATAATGAAGGCATCTGCAAAAGTTGTGTTTTTATCGGCAACACGGAATAAATTTTGATTCGGAATAATGATTAAACTGTCAACTTCTTCGGTGAATTTCGCAAGCGCATCTTCGGCGATTCCCATACGCTTTTTACCTTCAAAATCAAAAGGTTTTGTAACCACGCCGACCGTTAAAATGCCTTTTTCTTTTGCTATTTTGGCCACAACGGGTGCAGCACCGGAACCTGTTCCGCCGCCCATGCCGGCTGTGATAAATACCATATTGGAACCTTCAAGTTCTTTTTCTATTTGTTCCCTGGCTTCTTCGGCTGCGAGTTTTCCGATTTCAGGACGCGCACCGGCACCTAAGCCTTGCGTAATTTGCAGACCGAGTTGAATTTTGCGGCTGGCAGTCGAATGTGCAAGAGCTTGCGAATCGGTATTGGCGACAATAAAATCGACTCCTTCCAAATTTTTTGCAATCATATTATTAACGGCATTACCGCCGCCACCGCCGACACCAATAACCGAAATGCGTGGTTTTAAGTGTGTAATCGGGGTTTCAGGAACAGCTAAGTTAATTGACATTGTTTTTAAGACTCCTAAAAAATTCGCATATATGCCAATGTTACCTTAAATAAATTAAGGTTTAGTTACCAACAAACATTATTATTTCAGAAATTTTCTTTCAGCCAGGTGAAAATTTTACCGATCGCACTTAAGTTTGTGAGATTGATGGTATTTTGACCGATCGGGGCAGGGTGTCTTTCTTTGCAGTTGATGGCAAACAAAAGCATGCCGAGTGCGGTCGAATATTTAGGGTCATATAAATAGGTCGGAATGTTTGGAATGTTGCGCGGAACGCCTAAACGAACCTGCTTGTTTAATATGAGGGATGCAACTTCACGGATTCCCGATAAAGAACTGCAACCGCCGGTCAGGACAACGCGATGATTTGATATGTCCTTTAGGCCTTGCTCATCAAGTTTTTTTGCGACCATTTCGAATATTTCTTCGACACGAGGTGCAATGATATTAATTAAATCAGATTTCGGAATGGATCTGATAGAATTATCGTCTTCTTCTCCGACCGGGTAAACGTCTATTGTTTGAAGTTCATCCTGACTGATTAAGAAAGCACAACCATGCCTGATTTTTAAGTCTTCCGCATGTGCAAATGAGGTCGTTAAGCCCCATGCAATATCGTTTGTAATATTGTTTCCGCCGACGGGAAGAGTCGAAAAATAGATCGGAAAGCCGTTTTTGAATGTTGTAATACTTGTTGTTCCACCGCCGATATCAACCACCGTGGCACCAAGCTCTTTTTCGTCTTCAACCAAGCAAGCAAGGGCAGAAGCGTAACCCGAAAAAGTTTTTAATGCAATGTCAAGATGGGCATTCTCAATAATATTGGATAAGTTTTTGTATAATATCGAAGGATAAACACCGAAGAGCATATCAAGCCCTAAAGTTTCACCGTAAAAATTACGCGGATCTTTGACAACTTCGCGTTTATCAATCGTGTAATTCATCGGTACGCAGTGAATAAGTTCGCTGTCAGGAAGCTTTAGCTTTGAGGGGCTTTGTGTAATCAGTTTTTCAATATCGATTTCCGTTACGGGTTTGTTTTTGTGGAGCTGAACGGAGCTGTGTTTGATAAAGCTCTGCGTTTTATCGCCGGAAATGTTCACAATCAAGCTGCTGATTCGCTCTTTGGCTTTTTGTTCGGCATCTTCCACGGCATTGCATACGGATAAAGTAGCTTGATTGATATCTGTGATGACGCCGTTTTTAATTCCCTTTGAAGCGTTGTAGCCATAGCCGACAATTTCGATTTTTTTATCGCGCGGGGTGACATGTGCAATCAAACAACAAACTTTAGATGATCCGATATCTAAAGTTGCTAAAGTGGATTGTCTTGAAAAAGAGTGGTTCACTTTAAGATTCCTACATCAGTCAGCAATGTTAACAATAACTTTATCCTGATATCTTAAATCAATGAAAGTTAATTTACGCTTAAAAATACCATATTTGTTATTAATTTTTATTAATTTTTTCCAAGCCTTATCCAAATCGGTTTCCGGCATTTTAACTGTTGTGCCTTTATCAATGTCGTCAAAAATCAGGTCCCATCTGCGTGAGGAGTGTAAAACGGCCGCCTTAATGCGCGAAAAAAGTGTCGGATCCGTTTGCAGAATATTGAGGAGGTCAAAAAGTTTTTGGGGAGCGCCTTCGCCGACAATGATTAAAAATTGTGTGTTCGGAATGTAGTCTGTTTCGATGATGTTTCCATACTTGTCGACGGGATAAAATTTTCCGTTTATTTGATAAAGGGCAATAATTTCTTTTTCTTTAAGAGATATTTGCAAAATGTTCGGAAAATATGAGCGCTTTAAATTGGCCTGTTCAATCCAGGGGAGATCTTCTATTTTTGTTTTTAAGTCTTTTAAATCGATTTTAAGGATACTGTCATTTCGGTTTAGGTTAATTTGTTTGTTTAAAGCCGATAATGTTGTTTTTTTGCGCCCTTCAACAACAATGTCGTTGATACCGAAACCGTGTTTGGTCGAATATTGGAAAATTTGTTGCTTAAAGTCTTGTATTTGGCGATCAATAAGGCTGTCTCTCAAAGTGATTGTGAGGGCGATGATACAAGCAATGATGAGTAAAATAAGCAAATTTCCGATAAATCTGTTCGGAGTTTGATTTCTAAGAGCGAATCGGTTTTGCGTTTGGAGAGGCTCTTGATGTTTCAGTGTTGTTTTTTTGTTAATCAGAAACTTCATCTTTTTGCCCCAATCGTTGAATTTCCCACTCTAACGTGATGCCTGTTTTTTGTTTAACCCGCTCAATAATCATATTTCCGAGAGTCTCTAAATCATTGGCCGTGGCATTTCCGGTATTGATCATAAAATTGCAGTGCTTTTCGGAGAGTTTAGCCCCGCCGATGGTCAGGTTTTCGCATCCGGAAAGTTTAATCAGTTGCCATGCTTTTTGTCCTTGCGGATTTTTAAATGTTGAGCCTGCCGTTTTGGCATTATACGGTTGATTTGACTTTCGATAAAGCATCTGTTCTTTTAATTTTTGTTCAATTTGATTCGGATCGCCGTGATCAGCTTTCAATGTGAGAGATATAATGATCCAATCAGGCGGAAAGTTTGAGGATCGATAAGAAAAATTAAACTGTTTATTCGACACGGTTTTTATTTGACCCTCAGCATTAATAACCGTTGCAGATTCTAAAACATCGCTGATCGATTGTCCGAAACATCCGGCATTTGTTTTAATCGAACCGCCTAATGTGCCCGGAATGGAACATAAAAATTCCAATCCGCCGATTTGATTTTGAATTAAAAATTTTTTTAGGGATGTGTTTTTCACACCGGCGGAACAAATCAGTGTTTGTTTCGATAATGAAATTTGCCTAAAATAAGGTGAATCAAGTTTGATGACAATGCCTTTGATGCCGCCATCGCGCACCAAAAGATTTGAGCCGCCGCCAATGATGTAAAAAGGAACATTATCCGGTTTATGATTCAGAAAATTTTTCAAATCATCTAAATCTTTCGGGATAAATAAAATTTCGGCAGGTCCTCCGACATTAAGCCATGTGTGTTTGCTTAAAGGTTCGTTTAATAAAATTTTTCCTTTGAGCTGTCGGGTTAATGTGTTCAGAAGAAATTCCATTTAAATATCCTTATCTTCTGCGGTTGAGTTGCGTCTTGTCAGAGCCAAAAGCATGCCCATGCCGAGCGCCGAAGCAAAGAGTGATGAGCCACCGTAAGATATAAAGGGCAAAGCCATACCTTTGGTGGGGATAAGGTGTAATGTCGAGGCCATATTGATGATGCCCTGCAGACCGAAAGATGTGGCAAGTCCGGCGGTGGCGTAGATGACAAAGAGGTTGTTTTCCTTTAGGGATAATTTTAAAGAGCGTATGACGATGATGGCAAAAAGAATGACCAGAAAGATGCAGAGCCAAACACCGAATTCTTCACCGGCGACCGCAAAAATAAAGTCTGTATGAGCATCAGGCAAATGAATTTTCGCAATTCCTTCACCGGGACCTCGTCCCAAAAGGTTTCCGTTTTCAAAAGCCTCCATAGACCTTTGAACTTGATAACTTAATTCTCCGAAGAAAAATGATTGAATGCGTTCATGAACGTGAGAAACGGTAAAATAGGCAATGACTCCGCCGACACATCCCAAAATGCCCAAAGCGACAATAAGAATCATCGGAAGACCAAACAGAAAAATTTGAAGAAACCAAGTTACGCTGACAACAATGGACATTCCGATGTCAGGTTGTTTAACAAGAAGACCGACCGTTAATCCGAGCAAACAAATTGATAAAAGCAGCAATCCAATATATTTTTTTCCTCCTTCCAAGAGCCATGCTGAAAGGACGACGAAGGTCGGTTTGAGAAATTCGGAGGGTTGCAATGTAAAACCAAAAATTCGAATCCATCGTGATGCACCTTTTGTCGAATATCCGGCGAACAAAGTTACAATTGTCAGCGCAAAAAAGATAATATAGGCAATAATGGCCAGACGTCGAATATTTTTTAGATGCATCATTGACGTTGATAGCAAAATTACGAGAGCACCGGCGATGAAAACAATTTGTTTTTTGATAAAATGATAATCGTTGAAGTTGTCCGTTCTGGCAACGGAAGGACTGGCCGAGAAAACCAGGAAAGCACCGATAAAGATAATGAGCAAAAGCAAACTTAGGGTGATTTTATCAACAGTCCACCACCAGTTTGCCAATCTTGATCTGCTTAATCTTGAAATAACGGCCATCAAAGATTCTCCTTAAAATTTAATCAATGAAAGAAAACCGATGAAAGCCATGACAAAACCTGTGATCCAAAAAGTTAGAACAACTTTTCGTTCTGACCAACCGCATTGTTCAAAGTGGTGGTGAATAGGGGCCATTTTGAAAAATCTTTTGCCTGTTTTTTTGAAGTAAAATACCTGAATCATCACAGAAAGTGTTTCAGATACAAAGACTAATCCGACAATGGCGAGCAAAATTTCTTGTTTTAAAATAACGGCCGTTGTTCCGAGCAAAGCACCTAAGGCAAGCGAGCCCGTATCTCCCATAAAAACTTTTGCTTTCGGCGCGTTAAAGTGCAAAAATCCGAGGCATGAACCGACGATCGCGGCGCAAACGACGCTCATTTCGGCGCTTCTCGGAATGTAGGGAAAGATAAAGTTTGTGGCAATCGGGGTGCCGATGATATAAGCCATAACGGCAAAAAAAGTAAAGCTTAAAACAAGTAAGCCGGAAGCAAGTCCGTCAAGACCATCCGTTAAATTGACAGCATTAGAAGTGCCGGAAATAACGATGACGGCAAACGGAATGTAAAGCCAAGACAGATTTAAGAAAAATCTGAAATAAGGGATATATAAAATATTGCTTGAAGCATTGGGCGTTGCAGCCGTAATGATTGTTGCGACCATGACGGCGGTCATAAATTGAATAAAGAGTTTTGCTTTTGCGGTAAGGGCATTCGGAGTTTCTTTCGTAACTTTAATATAATCATCGATAAATCCCGTTATACCGTAAATTAAAAGCACGACTAAGCTTACCCAAACGAAATGGTACGAAGTGTTAGCGTAACATAGAACAGAGATAATGGCTGTGCTCAAGATAAGGATTCCACCCATGGTCGGGGTTCCTTGCTTTGTTTGAAGGTGTGATTGAGGACCGTCAGATCGAATGGGCTGACCGTGATGTTGGTGTTTTCTTAAAAGAGAAATGACACCGTTGCCGAATATCAGAGAAAGAATTAAAGAAGTTAAAAAAGCAAATAATGCTCTGATAATGACATTTGTTTCGAAACCAAAGCAAGATAGTAACATTTCTGTTTTCCTTATTTTTTAGATAAAATTGTTAATGATACAACAGAATAGAGGAAAATATTAAAATAAATCTTAAAATCAGGGCTTATTTTACACTTTTTCTTAAAAATTTTTTGATGATAAAAAAATAAAAGCCCGAGATTAACTCAGGCTTTGATTTTTTTTGAAAAAAATTTGTTTAAAGCGCCGTAATGCCTTTGCGGCAAAGGTCTGCAAAAACGGGTTTGTCGAGGCCTAAAGATTTAATGACCGTTTTGGGTGAAAAATCACCGGATAAAGCTTGCTGTTTAACAAAGCCGTTTTTGATTGTTTTTAAGGTTGCGCTCGGGAGGGTGGAACGGCCGATGCAAGATGAAAGATAAACAAAAGCTTCGTCATTGTCTTTAAGGTTTTCAACGGCCAATTTGCGCGCTAAAATGTTTAAAGACACATCGGCTTTTGAAGCATCTTTTGCCCATGGCGATCCGCCGCCTATCGGGCATGTTGTTGAATAAAAATCACAAGCAAGTTTTCGCCCCGTGATGCCGCAATCTGCAACGGCACTGTGACATGTGTAATTGCCGGTTCCGTTGATGATGAGTTCTTCGGGGGTTGAGCCTAAAGTTTTGGTAACAAAAGCTGTTAAATCTTCGTTTTTGAGCATCGGAACAGCAACAATTGCCGTTTTGATTTTGTCTTTCTCATCTAAGGTGATTTGCGTTTTGATATCAAGCCCGAGATTATCTGATTTTAAGGCTTTTTGATAAAGCGCATTATTTAATTTTTTTGCAAGAAACAGTTCTCTTGGAAGAAGGCCTTCGCCTTGGCAAGCGTAGCCTGCAAAAACGCCTTGGTCACCCCAACCGCCGTCTTGAACGCCTTGCAGGATTTCACAAGATTGAGAACCGATAAGGTTGATGATTTTTAGGTTTGTGATGTCAATGGCGTTGTCGCTCCAAATTTGATGATAACGTTCATCATAACCGATCTCTTGAAGCGCTTCTTTGACGTATGAGTCAATGTTTTTTAAGTTAATGTTGCCGCAAATTTCACCGCCTAAGACGACCGTGTTTGCCTTGACCATAACCTCGACGGCATATTTGACATTTTGGTCTTGTTCAATGGCGCGATCTAAAATGTATTCTGAAATGAAATCTGCTGTTTTATCGGGGTGTCCTAAAGACACAAATTCTGCTGTTTTAAGCATTTTAGTTCTCCTTATTTAGTCCGTTTAAGTGCCGGACAAGTTAGGTTAAATCCACACGTTAGAACTGCAACCTATCACAAAAAAAGTTATTGTCAAGAAAGAAAATTGAAAAAGAGTTTTTAAAGGTTTTTATAGTAAAGTACGTTATACGAGCTTTATATGAATCAATATTTGATGATCTTTATATTTTATGTATAATCTACAGATTTGTATTGATTTAGTGTAGAGGTACTCTTATAATCTCACTATGATTCATTTCTTATGAGAGTTGATTTAAAATGAAAGATTTATTTGGCGCTATTACATTGGCTTTATTGGCTTTATTTATAGGTTTTAATTTTGGTAAAAATTTTACCCGAAACACTGAAAATGAAATTATTGATGGTTGCGGATATGATAAGGATATGATTATTGAGACTTATAATGATTGGGTTAACGAATCTTTGAAAGAAGCGGATAAAATAGCAGAAAAACATCCAGTAAAAGCAGTTGATGTTATTGGCATTATGGAATATAACACAACACCTAAAATCATGAAACAACCATTATATGATGATTTCAAAAATAGTAGAGTTTGTAAAGCAACTCTTCTTGTAAATTATACACCAAATGAAGAAAAAGAAACCATTGAAGAAATAGATATCAGATTTCAAAAGACGGATACAGCTGTGAATGAACAAGGAGAGTATAGAAAAAATATTTTTTCATCAGGATATGATGTAGAAACCATGAGAGAACAGGCTTTGGAATTCTTTAAAAAACATAACAAAGATAAAAAGTAGTGGTAATATTAATGTGAGCTTTCTTTTGCCTTACAGTTTATATTTGTTTTTGGTCGTTGCGATTTCATCCATTATATTTATTATGCTTTAGATTTTTTGGAAAACTTAAAGTAAAAAAACACCTCTTGTTTTAGCAAGAGGTGTTTTTTGTTTTGGGGTTACTAAAGATTTTTGATGATTTCAACAAAAACGCACTGGAAATCTTTGAAATCATTTAATTTAAGGGATTTTGCTAACTCTTTGAGAGATGCGGGAAAAGACAGCTATAAAGATATGGAAAATAACTTTGAGGGTTTGCATTATGGATTGACAAACTCTGAAGAAGACTGTAAAACTTGGCTTAGAGATTTAGATATGGAGAAAAATATATGGAAAAAATAAAAAACTTTGTGTTTGTAGAACTGCTCGGAGTTGTCGCTTTTGCTATTATTGGATTTTGCATCATCTGTGCTTTGTTTTAGTTCAAAGAAAGGAATATGAAAAATGAGAACATTTATTAATGCTTGGAGTTTTGGCGCAGTTTTATTGCTTATTTTTGTTTTTTCTATCTTTTTACTCGCTAAAATATGATTTTGGGCAAAAAATAAGTTTTAATTAAAATCAAAAAGTTAGTTTCAATGAAATGGTCCAAAGATACATCAAAAAAACATATTGATATGAGCTTTATTTTACCTTATAGCTTGTATTTGTTATCTATAACCATAATTTCATCTATTATCTTCGTAATATTTTAAATTTTTGGCAAAAAGTAAAGTAAAAAAAGCACCTCTTGTTTTAGCAAGAGGTGTTTTTGTTTTTAAGTTACAGATTTTTGATTGGTGGTGATAAAAACTGTAAAATGGGGACTTGACAATTAGTAAACTTTTGGTGTATGATTTTGTTAGTATGGAAGAATAGGCTTTAGAGCTTAGGCTTCCGTCCTCCAAAGTGGAGCGTTCGAAAGGGCGCTCTTTTTTTTATATAACAATTTTTAAAGGATTAGAAAAATGGATGATTATGAAAAAGATTTAAGAAAAGCTTATATTAATATTTTAGAAAGTGCTGTAAAAGTGCCTTATGAAGCCGCTTCAAATTTTGGGGAATTTATTGCCGATACACAAATTGCCTATGATTATTATAATCAGATGAAAAATGCGGGGAATAAACTTGTTGCGACACTTGGGGCGGGAGCGGGAAAAGACATAGATAATTATTATCACCCTTTATTACAGTGCCAACTTGCTAAAATTAGTGATAAAAGTAAACAGAATGGATTAATACTTGGCGAATGGAAAGAGGTTGCAGATTTTTATAAAAAGAAATATTTACAAGGAAAAAGTGAAGAAGAAATTAATAAAGATAGTATAAAAGATTTGCAAAACAATATTTATGGTAGTATACTCGGGGATAGAAACAAGTTGAAATCTTGTCTGGAGTTGCTAGATGATAAAAGAACGGAAAACATGCGTAAAATGGGTATACGATAAGGTTAAATATTTAGCATTATTTGTGGTTGTAGTGTTGATTTTATGTGGTGCTTTTATTGTAAAAGAGAAATATAGTTATGACCAATGTATAAAGTCAGGACTACAAAGTTACGATTGTGATTTTGATTAAAAAGTTTGTCTCGAGATCCTTTATTTCTGAGCAAAGTGAAAGCAAAAACACCTCTCGGCAATCAGCCGGAGGTGTTTTTGTTTTTAGGTTAATTACAGATTTTTGATGATTTCAACAAAAAGGCTGACGCCAAAACCTGATGCACCTTTCGGCGTGAGCGGTTTGCCTTTTGTTTCTTTATCCATGCCGGCGATGTCAAGGTGCGCCCATTTAACGCCTTTTTGGATAAATCTTTGTAAGAAACAAGCTGCTGTGATTGAGCCTGCGTTTCTTGATTCGCTGATGTTTTTCATATCGGCAATATCAGAATCCATCATTTTGTTGTAGGCGGCATTTAACGGAAGCTGCCATACTTCTTCCGAACAAGCTGTGCCGGCTTTTTTGATTTTTTCGATAAAAGATTGGTCGTTGCCCATAACACCTGCCATTTCCGTGCCGAGGGCAACCAAAATAGCGCCGGTGAGGGTTGCAATATCAATCACTTTTTTGACACCGTATTCGGATTGGATATACCACAAGCAATCGGCTAAGACCAATCTGCCTTCAGCATCGGTGTCTAAAATTTCAACGGTTTGACCTGACATTGATGTGACAATATCTCCGGGGCGCGTTGCTGTGCCTGAGGGCATATTTTCAACAAGACCGACGACACCGACGACATTGACGGGTAATTTTTGCAATGCAATTACCTTTAAGGCGCCGACAACGGCAGCGGCACCTGCCATGTCTTGCTTCATATCCCACATGCCGTTTTTGGGTTTTAAGGATATGCCGCCCGAATCGAATGTGACACCTTTTCCGACAAGACCTAAATCAAAGTTTTCATTTTCTTTGTTGCCTATCCATTTAATGACAGCAACGCGCGGCTTGTTTTCCGAACCCTGTGCGACGGCTAAGGCCAAATTGAAATCATTTGATTTCATGCGTTTTTCATCTAAAATTTCGACATCAAGACCTAAATAGCCGAGGCGGCGGATGTCATCTGACATCATTTGCGGGGTCATGTTGTTTGAAGGTTCGTTTGTGAGGTCCCTTGCATAACGCACACCGTTTGCCAATGCGGCATAGGGTATATATTGTTTCGAACTCAAGGGTTTACCTTTGGTTTTAAAATAAACGGTTTCAAGTTTTGGAAAATCTTTTTCGTCGCGTTTTGTGATGTATTTGTCAAATGAATAGGATCCAAGTTCAATTCCAAGAGCCATCTCATAGGCCGCATTGTTTTCAAACTCTTTCGGTATAAGGATCAGCGCTTCTTTTTCTTTTTTGATGTGTTTATATATTTTTCCGCCGAGTATGCGATAGTTTTTTTCATTTTTAATATCCGAAATAACAATGACGAATTTGCGTTTATAGGAATTGATTGTTAAAATATCACCATTTTTCGCGGATTTGGAACGAATATAGTGCATGAGCATCATAGCATCATCTTCAGGCAGAAATTTTTTGAGAGATTCCGCCGTCGGTTTGCTTGCACTGAAAATTGTTGTCGCAACGTTTGATAATCTTTTGTTTTCAAAA
>JAEEGL015185232.1_pt1 | contig 13938 bp, 8 predicted proteins | sample 9134231 | NCBI WGS metagenome assembly JAEEGL01 (sample SAMN16246548, study PRJNA631951) | gut metagenome | biome: gut microbiome; feature: rumen; material: fiber-attached | host: Bos | place: Iran: Karaj | collected 2018-10
AAAATGGAATTATATAACGGAAGACCCGAAACTACGGAAGGACGCCTCCCTCGCGAGGTCAGAACATATGACTACCTCGACAATCTTGGGATAGAATACATGAGGACCGACCATGAGCGCGCCGACAACATGGAGGCCTGTAACAAGATAGATGCGGTGCTTGGTGTGATCATCTGTAAAAACCTCTTCCTGTGCAACAGGCAGAAGACTGCTTTCTATCTGCTTATGATGCCGGGCGACAAGAAGTTCAAAACCAAGGAACTTTCTGCGCAGATAAACTCCTCGCGCCTTTCTTTTGCCGAACCCGAGGATATGCTCAAGTACCTCGACATCGAGCCCGGTGCCGTGAGCATCATGGGACTTATGAACGATAAAGATAAACATGTAAAGCTCTTGATCGATGAGGATGTGCTTGAGGGTGAGTTCATAGGATGCCATCCGTGCGTCTGCACTTCAAGCCTCAAGATCGGGACGAAGGATATTACGGAGAAATTTCTTCCCGCTACCGGTCACGACTTTGTGACGGTGCATCTTGTAGGTGAAGACTGAAAGGGTGGACCCTGGGGGACGGGGGTCCACCAACTAGTCTTCGTTCTGCGCACTGCGTGCTTGAATTCAGACAGACGCTACTCGCTCCGTTTCACTTCGCGACTCTCACGCAAAACATTTCATTGGATCATTGAAACGTTTTGCTTCGAGCACGAAAACTTGTAAACAAGTTTTCTGGTAGCTTGATTTAATGATTCTTTAATAACTTCCCCCGTATACTTACGACATACAGTCGGCGGTGTACCTTCCGCACGGCAAAAAAGTCAGCAAGTAAGGAGCGAAAAGAATGTTTCTCAGAATCCTCAAAAACGACCTCCGTCGCAAGAAGAGCATGAACATCATCCTTCTGATCTTCGTGATACTTTCGGCGATGTTCGCGTCGAGCAGCACCTACAACATGCTCGCGGTCTACGGCGGAATCGACAGTTTCTTTGAAAAGGCGGAAATGTCCGACTATGTGATCCTCACACTCAACACGGGTGGCGGGGATCCGACGGAAGAGATCGTGCGGAACGCTGATTCCGTGACGAGCTACAAGAAGGAAGAGCTCATCTTCTACTCGGCAGCGGACCTCACGCAGGACGGCAAGAAGTACGTGAGCTTCGAGAACCCCGGCGTCATCGTGTCGGATAAAGGAATGAAGATGAACTACTTCGACAAGAACAACGAAGTGTTCACGGAGATCCCGCAGGGTCACGTTTATGTGGGCGGTCTCCTTCGCACACTCGATGGGGTGAAGCTCGGCGACCGGATCGATATCACGATAGAGAACAGAACCGTTTCGGTCACGATCGACGGATTCATGAAGGACGCGCTCCTCGGATCTCCTTTCCTCAGTAATCCCCGAATGCTTATGAGCGATGAGGACTACGAGACGCTCCTCGGTGCCGACAACATCGCGGCGCACCAAGGAGGAATATATTACATAAACACGGATGACATGACCGCGTTAAAGAAGGACGTTGCGGGTGTAAACAATTCGCTTTTCTCGGCAGATGCGGGAACGGTAAAGATAACGTTTATGCTTGACATGCTCACGGCAGCGCTCCTTTTGATCGTCAGTGTCTGCCTGATTCTCATCGCTTTCACGATGCTTTCGTTCACGATCAGGTTCACCCTTAGTGAGGACTTCAGGGAGATCGGTGTCATGAAGGCCGTCGGTCTTAAGAACAGGTCGATCAGAGGCATGTACATGATCAAGTACTTATGCATAAGCATTGTGGGCGCACTGATCGGTTATTTCGCCAGCATCCCCTTCGGAAATGTCCTCATGGCGAGCGTGAGTGAGAGACTTCTGCTCGAGAGCAGTGAAGGAACCGAGGTAGGGATCATAAGCGCCTGCGCGGTAGTCATCATAGTTCTCTGGTTCTGCTATTTCTGCACGAGACGCATCAAGAAACTTTCACCGATAGACGCGGTCAGGAGCGGCGAGACGGGCGAACGCTACAAGGCAAAATCGGTCATGAATCTCTCGAAGAGCAGGCTCGGAAGCAATCTTTTCCTCGGCATCAACGATGTGCTCGGTAAGCCGCGTCAGTACATGAGCATGATCGTCACCTTTACGATCTGCCTGTTGCTCGTCATGATGCTCGCGACCGCTGCGAATACGCTAATGAGTGAAAAGCTCATCTACCTGTTCGGAACTACGGAGAGCGACGCATATTTTAATTCTACGGAAAAGATCATGGAGACGATGGGCAACAACGACGAAACCATCCTCCCCAAAATTCTGAAGGAGATTGAGGATACGCTTGCGAAGAACGGTATGCCAGCCGACACACATGTGGAGCTCAACTACCAGATTCCGGTCAGATTCGGTGACACCGGCATTCAGGTTCTGATGCAGCAATGTACCGAAACGAAGACAACCGACTACGTTTACAATGAAGGTCTTGCGCCGATGTACCCGAACGAAGTTGCATTCACGCCACAGATTCTTGAAGAACTCGGTGCAAAGATCGGCGACAAGGTGATGATGACAGTGAACGGCGAAGAAAGTGAGTACACGATCAGCGCAACGTTTGTGTCGCTCAACCAGCTCGGAAAGGTGGGACGACTTCATCAGGATGTAAAGATGAAGAGCGGCGATGCAGCTTCCGGGTTCGCTTTCCAGATAGACTTCAGGGATAACCCCGACAAAGAAGAGGCTGCGGCAAGGATAGAACGGATGAAGGAGATCTTCGACACGGACAAGATCTACGATGCGGCAGAATTTGTAGACAATTGTACGAATTCGGCATCAACGCTTATCATGGCCAAGAACATGGTCCTCCTCATCGCACTTCTTATTGCGATCCTCATCACGGTGCTGATGGAGAGATCTTTCATCAGCAAAGAATCGAGTGAGATAGCGCTTATGAAGGCAATCGGTTTCAAGACTCGCTCCGTTTCGGCGCAGCACACGATCTGCTTCGTGATTGTGATCATTATCTCGACAGCGCTTGCCGCAGCACTCAATTGGCCGTTTACCAAGATGGTGTGTGATCAGATCTTCGGTGTCATGGGCGCCGGCTCCGGAATAGAATACAAGATAAACGGCCCGGAACTCTTTGCGCTTTATCCGGCGATTCTGGCAGTGGTGGTTTCACTCACGGCATGGTTTGCATCGCTTTACACCAAGACGATCAAAGCCGACAAGATGGGTGATATAGAGTAACCGGAAAAGAATTGTTTGAAGGCTTGCGAAGTCCAATACGAAATTCTAAATTGATTTGGACTGAAAAAACATGAATACAAGCGGAAAATGCATCTTTTGAAGACTTTCGAAGTCCAATGTGAATTACTTGTTGGTTTTGGACTGAAAAGAAAGGCATACTAGTCCAAATTTGGGACAAATATCATAATGGACTATAAACAGACGAGGTGGATTAGAAAAGATGAATAATAAAGCCCAATTCTATGATAAAAATCATATTGGACTAAAGTTGATAGGCAAGAGTCGATAGGCAAGAGTTGATGGGCAGGAGTCGATAGGCAAGAGTTGATGGGCAAGAGTTGATAGGCAAGAGTTGATGGGCAAGAGTTGATAACCAGAAGTTGATGGATTAAAGATGATGAGAAAGGGGAAAAACATGAGCAAAATAATTGATGTAAAAGATCTTTGCAAGACATACGTAGTTAACAAGAAGCAGAACAACGTCCTCAGGAACGTGAATTTCTCGATAGATGAAGGCGAGATGGTCGGGATCATGGGACCTTCGGGATCGGGCAAGTCGACCCTCCTCTACACAGTTTCGGGGATGGACAAGATGACAGCAGGCGAGGTCACCTTTAACGGCAAGAATCTCTCGAAGCTCAAGGAGAACGAGATGGCTGATGTGAGACTCGACGAGATGGGATTCGTTTTCCAGCAGATGTACATGATGAAAAATCTTTCTATACTTGATAATATCATGCTTCCTGCCGTAAAATCTAAGAAGGGTGACTGTGTGGGAAATACAGCCGGAAACAAAAGCGCAAGCTCGGCAGGAACCGACGAGGCAAAGAAGGCAGGAAACGAAAGCGCAGGTGAGGCAGCGGGAAACAATACTGTGAAGAATTCCGGAACAGACAAGGGGAAAAAAGAATCCCGAAAGGAGATTCGCGACCGAGCCATCTCTCTTATGCACAAGCTCGGTATTGAGGATACCGCGAATAACGGCATTAATGAGGTGTCAGGTGGTCAGCTACAGCGCGCATGCATCTGCCGCAGCATGATAAACCGTCCGAGAGTTATCTTCGCCGACGAACCGACGGGCGCCTTAAACCGCACCGCTTCGGATGAAGTCATGGACGAAATCGTCAACCTCAATAACGAGGGAACAACAGTCATGCTCGTAACCCATGACGTAAAAGTCGCAGCGAAGTGTTCCCGCGTCCTCTACATCGTGGACGGAAACATTAAGGGCGAAAAGCAGCTGGGTAAGTGCGTCAACCCTTCTCAGGTAAGAGAGAGGGAGAGAGACCTTAATAACTGGCTCATGGAGATGGGGTGGTAATAATGTCCATGCAGGCAAAGATGATGTTACTTGTAAAAGAGTAACGATGGGTTAACGTAACTTTTTGTAAGGAACTGTGATATATTGAAGGTTACTTCGTTGCTCTGAAGGAACACGGGTGGAGTAACGATTCGGGTAACCTGAAGGAATACGAGTGGAGTAACGACTCGGGTAATCTGAAGGAACACGGGTGGAGTAACGACTCAGGTAATCTGAAGGAACACGGGCGGAGTAAAGACTCCGGTGCTCCGAAGGAACATGGATGGCGCAGAATAACCACGATGATTCGACGGAGTTTGGGTATAACCGGTCCGGAAAACAAAGGAATAACTCCGAAGCATTATGACGGAAAAAAGAGGTTTCTTGAAACATTAGGAAAGTGAGTGTCATATGATAGACATCCTCCTCGTAGAAGACAACAAAGAACTCGGCGACGTTCTGGTCGACTTCCTCCGTGCGGAAGGGTACGTCGTGTCGACCGCCGCGAACGGGCGTACTGCGCTCGAACGCTACGAGATGTACGGTGCGCGGCTTGTTATCCTCGATATCATGCTTCCGGAGCTTGACGGAATGTACATCCTCGAAAAGGTCCGCGAAACATCCAACACACCGGTCCTCATAGTCAGCGCAAAAGTGGGTAAAGACGATAAACTCCGCGCCATTGTTTCGGGTGCGGATGACTACATCGAAAAACCGTATGATATAGACATTCTTCTGGCGAAGATAAAGGGCATCTTCAAGCGCCGCCTCGCCACGGATACAGTAACCGATGGCAACATTACGTTAGACATAGCGCATGAGAAGATCCTTAAGGACGGCAAAGAGATCGTCGTTACCGCCAAGGAGTTTGAACTCCTCAAGCTTTTTATGGAAAACAAGGGGCACACGCTCCTCAAGCAATATCTTTTTGATACGATCTGGGGCAAGGACAGCGAGTCTGAGGTCCAGACTTTGACTGTCCATGTGAAGTGGCTCCGGGAGAAGATCGAAGAGGATCCCTCGAATCCCAAGAAGATCATCACGGTGTGGGGGAAGGGGTACCGATTTGAGTAACTGAAAAAGCTTGAATCGGGCATAGGCAGGGTATACAATAACAGAGTGGATAAGGTTACCGGTTCGGATGATCGTTGTATTAGATGATAAAACATGGGAGATAACAGCGAAAAAAAAGATATACAAAGAGCGTACGGCAAATTGTGCCTCTGCATTTTTATGATTCTACTGCTTGTGATTACGGCAGTAGAATTTGTTATGCTTAAAACCGGAAAGGATCCGGTTGATATTTACAAGGTCGAGGTCGGCAGGGTCGAGAACGAACTGCGCGCACATGCAGGAGAGCAGGGGTACGAGCCGGATCTCTCGGCGTACGAGACAATCCTGCGAGTTACAAAATTACAGAAGTCATACGAAAATCCTGATACAAGCGGAATCCTTGAAATTGATTTTCCTGACAGGAATGTGACCGCCGATATCGACCATGATCCTGCTTCCGACATTCCCGGGACGGATCCTGCGTCGGTTTCGGACAACAAGGATTACTTTGCCTCGGACAATGTGATCGCTGCGGATCCCGCATTCTTCAACTCAAATAATTCGTACGTCATCCGTGACATCGCCGGCACCCTGTACCGCATCGAGTACGATACGGACCGCGGCGATGAGGGCGCGCACACTCTCCTGTTTGTCAACATCGTCATGGCAGCCGTGATCATTGCTGTCGCGGCTGTACTTATCTACATCTATTTTGTGATCATAAGGAATTTCCATAAACTCTCCGATTATCCGTTTGAGCTTTCCAAAGGGAATCTGACCGCTCCGCTTAAGGTAAGAAAAACTAAATATTTCGGAAAATTCCTGTGGGGTCTCGACATGCTTCGCGAGAAACTTGAAAGCGAGAAAAACGAGAATCTCGAGCTCCAGAAGGAGAAGAATGTATTCCTGCTTTCTCTGTCACATGATATCAAGACGCCACTCTCGGCGATCAAGCTATACTCTGCGGCACTAAAGAAGAATCTATACTCCGATCCCACCAAGATCCGCGAGGTTGCGGAGAAGATTAGCGAGAATGCGGGCGAGATCGAGAACTACGTAGCAAAGGTCATCTCGGCTTCCGGTGACGAGTTCCTGAGCTTCGACGTGAGGGACGGCGAGTTCTACCTCTCGGAAGTCGTCGGTATCATCGAATCCTACTATTCCGACAAGCTCGCAAACATCGGGACAACACTCACCATCGACAGCTACACAGACATCCTTATTGCGGGCGACCGCGACAGGTTTGTTGAGGTTCTTCAGAACATCTTCGAGAACGCGATCAAGTACGGCGACGGGAAATTTATCGGCGTTTCCTTTGAGGATGAGGACGGGGCGCGGCTTATAAGCGTTACGAATTCCGGCTGCACTCTTGCCGAAGAGGAACTCGGACACATCTTCGACAGCTTCTACCGCGGCTCGAACGTGGGAAGCAGGGGCGGCAGCGGCCTCGGGCTCTACATCTGCAAGAAACTTATGGGCAGGATGAAGGGAGATGTTTTCGCGAAGATCCTTGACGGAGACATGAAGGTCACGGTAGTGTGCAGCAAGAGGTGATTTGAGTTTTTTTGTTAAACGTGGTAATGTAAGAATGTGTAAAAAAGTATGTCAAACTATATTTGGGAAAGGATGTGACCGTTATGATGTATCCTTATATGACATTAAATGATGATACTGAGATTACCCATTCAGAGATGAAAAAAGATGGGACCGTAAAGGTTTATATAGAAACGCCTGATTTGAAGGATGGATTTCACAATGCGATCTGTTGGCTTCCTGAGTACAGATGGGAAGAAGTTCATGGGTATTCCGGAGAGGAAATGGAGTTTTTTGATAACCTGATTCATAATAATGCGCATGCAATTATTGAGTTTTCGCAAGACGGAGGAATATTGAATGCCGCAAATTCTTAAGATAGGACCCTATTTGGTATATTTCTGGTCTAATGAAGGAGAACCGCTTGAGCCAATCCACGTACATATTGCAGAGGGACGTCCTACGCAATTGCGACAAAATTGTGGGTGACGAAATCAGGGAAACTCATTCTGGTGAATAACAATTCCGGTATTCCTGAAACGATTCTTAGGAAAATGATCAGAATGCTGGAAGGAAACATAACGCTCATAGTTGATAAGTGGAAAGAACAGTTCGGGGAGACAAGATACTTTTGTTAGAAAGGGGATAATATGTCCATACTCGTAGTAGGCGGAGCCGGATACATCGGCAGCCACGTTAACAAAATGCTTGCCCGCAAGGGCTTTGATACGGTAGTGCTCGACAATCTCGTGTACGGCCACAGGGAAGCGGTAGTGGCGGGCGAGTTCGTGCAGGGCGACACAGCGAACAAGGACGACATCAGAAGAGCGTTTGAGGGACGCGACATTGATGCCGTATTTCATTTCGCGAATTACGCATATGTGGGCGAAAGTTGTCTCGACCCCGAAAAATATTATGTCAACAACATTTCGAACACTCTCAATCTTCTCGGTGTGATGAGGGAATTTGATTGCAATAAGATCATCTTCAGCTCCTCGTGCTCAACTTACGGCGTGCCCGAAAGGGTGCCGATCACGGAGGATCTGCCGCAGCATCCCATGAGTCCTTATGCGTCGACAAAACTCATGATCGAGATGATCCTCAGGGATTATGCCCGCGCATATGGTCTTCGGTATGTCGGCTTCCGCTACTTTAACGCATGCGGCGCCGACCCGGAGGGTGAGATCGGCGAGAGCCACACACCTGAGACACACCTCATACCCATCACCCTTGATGTTGCGAGCGGTCTGCGGGACGAGATGATGGTCTTCGGCAATGATTATAATACTCCCGACGGTACCAACATAAGGGACTACGTACACGTGCTCGACCTCGCGGAAGCGCACATCGCGGCACTTGACTACTTTGACCGCGGCGGCGAGAACGACTTTTTCAACATCGGTACTGAGAAGGGCTTCAGCAACCTCGAGATCATCGAAGCAGTGAAAAGAGTGACAGGCAGGGACTTCCCTGTGGTCATCACGGACCGTCGTCCCGGCGATCCCGACATCCTTGTGGGAAGCAGCGAGAAGGCGCGTAAGTTGCTCGGCTGGGTTCCCAAATACAGCGACATCGAGACTGTGATCGAGACAGCCTGGAAGTGGCACGAGAACAAGAAGTTTTGAGTGTGATCGAAAAAGAAGAGCGCAGATTATCTCAAAAGCGTGTAAAAGTATAATGGAATAATACATTTTTGTGGCAATGAGAATATCATTATGGTAAAATACTAACATCGTGCGACCGGAGGTCATGTTGCGTGTCGCAGTAACGCATTCGAAGCAAAAGCTGAATCCAAACGAATGCGAGACAGGAAGAAGAAATGAACGAACAGGATAACGAGATCACTATCAGCTTGGGAGATATGTTTGCGTATATGTTGCATCGCTGGAAGCTTGTGCTGATCGTGGGGATCATTTGCACCGCGACCATAGGCGGATTTTTGATCTATCAGCAAAGAAAGTCGATCCAGAATAAGTACGAGGATGCCACATACAACGAGATGGTTAAGGACATGACGCATGAACAGCTCAAAACTGTTGACATGTTCTACACTCGTTACACGACTTTCCAGGAAAGAATTACAGAGAATCAGTTCTATGCTGATCACAGCCTTGTCATGAAGGTTGATCCCAATAATGTCGGCGTTCTTACCAAAGAATATCTCGTTAAATCGGGATATGCGGGTGTAATTTCATCGTTTACCGATGCGGCTCTTGATCTTGATGATTATGAGAAGATGGCGAAGATCCTCGGCGACAATCTTGATGCGAGATATGTCAATGAGCTTGTGTCACTGGGTGGAAGCCTCAGCCAGGATTCCTACATGATAGACACCGACAAGGTCGGCGATGTTGTGAACGGAAGCATCGGCAATGCTTATACCGGAATCCTTACTTTCAGAGCTACAGCCAATACCCGCAGCAATTGCGATGAAATCGCTAAGATCGCGGACGATGCGATCAGAGAGCATATGGAAGCGTTAAAGTCAGCAGGCATTGAGATCGAGGTTTCTGAACTGACCACTTCATATACAGAAAGATATGACACAGGTATCGCTGAACTTCAAAGAACGCAGGCTGAGCGCGGTTCGCAGCTTGTTACGGATTATTATGATTTTGAAAACAACGCAAAGACATCTCTTGATGACGATGAATTTAAAGTGTTCAGCTACCTGATCGAGAAGGAACAGGAAGTTACGGAAAAGATGCATTACATCAGATACCTTGCCATCGGTGCGGTTGTCGGATTTGTGGTATCGGTGATCTTCCTTGCAATTGTTTATCTTTTTGCATCGGGATTTAAGACATTTGATGATGTGATCAGAGTGACAAAAGAAAAAGAACTCGGGGTCGTGGTTCAAAAGACAAAATCGAAGATACTCCTCGGAAAACTGTTCCATAATTGGGCTCAGAAGATTGAATTCCACGGGATCAACAGAATTCCCGAAGAAGAAGCGATTGCCATCGTGTGCGACCGAATCGGCAGCATCTGCAAAGGAAAGGGTATGAACAAAGTGTTCCTTGTTTCCGATTCACAGCATTCTTACTCAAAGAATGTTCTTGACAAAGCGATTGAAAAACTTAAGGGGATCGGCATTGAAGCCGGTTTCGGCTGCCCTTCCGCATCTCTTGAGGCACTTCAGAATCTCAGACAGGCACAGGCTGCGGTTGTTGCGATTACAATTAAAAACAGTCTTCCCAATGTAGTAAAGGATGAGCTTGCGATCTGCGCCGAGAATAATATACCGGTTGTCGCCAATTTTGTGGTTTACCCCCAGAAATAAATATGAGATTTCTTTCGTGGTGAAACGGATCATGTTTTCGCCTGATGCTTGTTTTTTCAACGGATTGCATGTTCATATTGATGTTAAAGGAGTGGCTTTTGGCCGCTCCTTTCGTATGTAACAAATGAGACCGCTTAAAAAACTTCACAAAACATGCGTTTATCATAGCGTTTTTATGAACATTATGATATAATGTCATTCGCGTGTTTTTGTTTGAGGGACATCGGGAGGAAAAATGAACGAACAGGGGTATGAGATTTCGATAAATCTTGGGGATATGTTCGCTTATATTCTGCATCGTTGGAAGCTGGCGTTGATCATCTCAATCGTATTCATGATAAGTATCGGGGGATATGAGTCATATGTACAATACGATTCGATTCAGAATAAATATGCGGATGCCACATATAATGAAATGACCAGGGAAATGACGCAGGAACAGATTACGAACGTGGATCTGTTTTATTCGCGTTATCAGGGCTTTCAGGAACGAATAAAGGAAAACAAGCTGTATTCCGAAAACAGCCTTTTGATGAGGATAAATGCTGACAACGTCAGCGTACTCACAAAGGAATATTTCGTAAGGACAAATTACCAGGGCGTTATGTCTTCGTTCAGCACGATCGCTCTGGATCTTGATGATTATAAAAAAATGGCTGCCGTCTTTGGCAATGACATCGATCCGAGATATGTGGGCGAGGTGGTCTCTCTTTCCGGAAGCATCGATAAGAGCGGGTACGATATCGACACAACGGGGGGCGGCATGGTCCTCGAGATGACAAGCGGAAGCATCAATGATTCGTACAGCGGCGTGCTTATTCTTACCGTTTCGGCAAATTCCAGAGAAGATTGTGAAAAAATAGCGCTTATCGCGGAGGACGCGATCGAAAAGCATGTTAAAGAATTGAAAAGCGTTGACATTAACGTTGTTCTGTCGGAGCTTTCGGCTGCTTATACCGAAAGAGTGGATTCCGGGATCGCTGAATTTCAGCGCTCGAAAAACGAGGAAGGTTCTAAGCTTGTTACGGATTATCTAGCTTTTGAGGAAAACGCAAGATTATCGATGAATCAGCAGCAAAATGCTGTTTTCAGTTATCTTATCGAGAAAGATCAGGAATTCAAGGAGCAATTCTCGTGGAAAAGGTACTTCGTAATAGGTCTTCTTGTGGGTTGCCTCGCAGCGGTGATCTTTCTTGCGGCTTTGTACATCTGCTCGCCCGCAATCAAAAGCCTTGACGATATCGAAAGATTTACAAAGGAAAAAGGCATAGGCGTAATAATTCAAAAAAAGAAATCGGGATTCTTTCTGAACGAATTCTTCTCGAATTGGGCGAAAAGGATTGAATTCCACGGCATCAAAAAAACCGCTGATAATGAAGCCATCGCATTTATCTGCGACAGAATAGGCAACATATGCGAAGATAAAAAGGCAGATAAAGTGTTTCTTGTGTCGGATACGGAATGCGAATATACAAAATCGGTACTTGAGAAGGCTGTCGGTCTGCTTAAAGAGGTGGGAATAGAGGCACTGACCGGTGACCCGGCCAATTCGCTCGAGGCTCTTAAGGGACTCAGACAATCGCAGGTAGCGGTGCTTGCGGTGACAATGAAGGACAGCTTGCCGAAGGTCGTCAGGGACGAGTACATAGTTTGCGAAGAAAACAAAATCCCGGTTGTCGCGAACTTTGTGGTATGCCCTCAGAAATAATCCCGTTACGTACCGTACACGTTAATGTACGTACTTTGAGGAAGACTTGAAGCCGACTTGAAAGCAAACCGCAGGTTGCGAAAAACATAATTAGAAATTATAATCAAAATCAGCCGTTGCACATGCTGCGGCTGATTTTGTGCAATAAACGAAAGCTATCTGTTGTGAGATTGCTTACGATGATAGCAGACAGGAATCATTAGTTCCGTCAAGAGGATAAAAACCGTGATTTACGGTATTATTGCGAAACAGTGGCTTGATAAACGATCGTGAGGGCGGATATGCATTATTATCTTACGGGAAAACAGGCGCGGGACATTGACCGCTACACTTCGGAAACGATCGGGACTCCCGGTATCGTCCTCATGGAGAGGGCGGCGCTTGAACTCGCGAATGAAGTAGAGAATGAATTAAATCATATAAACGGGTTCAACGGAACCATATATGAAAGCGAACCTTATTTAAAAGAAAGCAGACCGGTCCTGTGGGTTCAAAAAGGTGTTACGGGCCGGAATCCGGGACGGTATAAAGTCCTCAGCATTGTCGGTACGGGCAACAACGGCGGTGACGCGGTGGCAGCGGCTCGAATCCTCAAAACACGCGGCTTTGATGCTTATGTTTATGAGGCGGATCCCCATGGAAAAAAAACCGAATCCTTTTTGATACAGAAGAGGACTGCGGAAAATTTCGGCGTAAAATTTCCGGAAACGTTGTCGGAAGGCGCAGCAACGGAGGATTTCGTCGAAGCGTTCACCGGTTATGATGCGATCATTGACGGACTTTTCGGAGTCGGTCTTTCGCGTGACATCACGGGGACATATGAATCGATTGTAAATGCGATCAATGATGTTTCGGAAAGGAATGACGGAGGAAAAAGGACTCTCATAGCGGCGTGCGATATTCCGAGCGGAACAGACTCGGACACGGGGCTTGTGAAAGGGTTCGCCGTCAGGTGTGACATTACCGTCACATTCGGATTTACGAAGCTCGGCATGCTGATAAATGAAGGACGTGCCTGCAGCGGAAGGATCATCTGCAGGGAGATCGGTTTGTACAGTCCTAAATCACTCCCTGATGCCAAAGACTTTTTTGACGGGCCCTTCGCTTATGAATATGACACGTCCGACCTGGTTTTAAGGCTTCCGACACAAAGACCCGATTCGAATAAAGGAACGAACGGCAAGGTCCTCATCGTTGCCGGTTCGAAGGATATCTACGGCGCCCTTTATCTGTGTGCTTCTTCGTGCTACAGAGCGGGCGCGGGTCTTGTCAAGGTCGTAACCCACGATGTCAATCGACCGCTGCTCATGGATAAACTTCCGGAAGCCATGATGCTCACTTACGGGGACGAAACGTTCGGGGATGCCGAAACTGCAGCCGAACGTGCAACCGACATTGCGAAGCTGAGAGATTCCGTCGAATGGGCGGATGTGGTCCTCGTCGGTCCCGGACTCGGAACGGGAGAACAGTCGAGAACGATTTTGTTTACGGTGCTTTCGCTGCTTAAAAAGGGACAGCGTTTGGTGATGGATGCCGATGCGCTCAACATTGTTTCGGAGCCGGAAACCGAAGCCGGGACGAAACCTGCGGAAGGCGGCGCAAAAACAGAGAGCGGAAGCGGGCGTTTCACCGGTGAGGAAGCACGGAGTACGCAGGGATTATTTGACGGGATTACCCAAATTCTCGGAAAAGGCAATACAATAGTCACGCCCCATGTCGGCGAGGCGGTCAGACTTATGAAGGGGCTCGGACACGTGACAAATGCAGCCGGGATCAAGAAGAATCCCCCGGAAGCGGCGAGGCATATATCTAACCGGACGAATGCGGTCTGCGTTCTTAAGGACGCAAGAACGTTC